>OGFJ01000754.1_pt1 | contig 26166 bp, 22 predicted proteins | sample 1570861 | NCBI WGS metagenome assembly OGFJ01 (sample SAMEA2582060, study PRJEB24529) | metagenome | biome: Human gut stool | place: China | collected 2011
CATTTCCTCCTTTGACATCTTTAACATAGACTATAGAGTCACTTTATACTCAAGTATTTTTTGAAATATTTTTTATATTTCCTCTCTACACTTATTATTTTATTTATTTTCTTTTAAATCGGTATCTTTCTGGCATGGAAGTCAGTTTTATGGCACGAAAATAAAAAATTAAATAGTTACACCTATCTAAAAAAGCTACTTTCATAATTGAAAATAGCTTACATTATTAATTTAAAAGTGTCTTATATACAATTTCATCCACACAGCTCTTAATATTATTCATCATTTGAACCCACTTCATTTGATCGTTTTATTTAAGTTCTTCAGTAACATTCCACTTGGTCTTATATTCTTCAACCAATCTGTCATATAAATCATCAGCTTCTTTTTGTACTTTTAATAGATAATCATTTAATTCATTTTTTGATAATAATTTGAAATATAGTAGATAATCATGCTTCTTTAAATAATCTATTTTTGCTCTTCCAAAGCGATTTAAATGCATTTCTTCTACTTTTAAGTTCGGTAATTGATAATCTCCAACTTGAATATATTCTATTTCTTTCATCTTTCATCCATGCTTTCTCTTTGTTTTATTTTCAATTACCTGTTGAAGTACTTACCGGAGAAGATGCCGATGTGATGATCATGGAAGATTACTTCTTGATTGGTAATTTACAATATTTTTGTTGGAGAATAGACTTTGATAGAGATCTATCAATTAGTGAAGAATTATTAAAACAAATTAAAATTGCTATTTATAAAGCGAATATTGAAATAGTTAAGCACATTAAAAATCAAAATGATTTAATATATGTATTGAAGCTCTTTGATTTGGATGATGAAGATAATTCTAGTACACTCATTGATTTATTTGAAGAGAATATTCAATTAGTTACTAAAGGAGATTATAACGAAGATCATCAAAGAATAGAAAAACTATCCAAGGTTTTTGATTACGCAATTAATACAAAAAATCTTATCGATAAAAAAACCTATAACTCGATTGTGAATATCCTTTATCCACTTGTCGAATGTTATAAAAATAACCCTGAATAGACACTTATTTTAAGCATCAAAAATTAATGATTTTTTGATGCTTTTTTGGTGGAAATTTTGCACTTTTTTCGAATTTTTTTGGTATTTTTTTGGTATAGCCCATTTTTAGGGCATTTTTGAGCATTATTTTACTTACAAAAAATAAAAACCCGCAAATCAAAAAAACGTTGATTTCATGCGGGTTTTGGCGTAAAAAAAAGGGCTTCTTCTATCTTGAAGCCCTTTTTTATTTAGCATATTTTTCGCTAGATTAAGCTAATTCAGCAAAATATTTAATAGTTCTAACCATGTTAGAAGTATATGAGTTTTCGTTGTCATACCAAGCAACTGTTTGAACTTCAGTAGTTCCGTTGTCTAATGGTTTAACCATAGTTTGAGTTGCATCGAATAATGATCCGTAAGTGATTCCTACGATATCAGAAGATACTAATGGTTCTTCAGTATATCCGAATGATGGAGTAGTTGCTGCTTTCATAGCTGCATTTACTTCTTCAACTGTAACTTCACCTTCAACAACTGAAGTTAAGATAGTTGTAGATCCAGTTGGAACTGGTACACGTTGTGCAGAACCAATTAATTTACCATTTAATTCTGGGATTACTAATCCGATTGCTTTTGCAGCACCTGTTGAGTTAGGAACGATGTTAACTGCAGCTGCACGAGCTCTTCTTAAGTCACCTTTTCTATGAGGTCCATCTAATACCATTTGATCTCCAGTGTAAGCATGTACTGTTAACATGATACCAGATTTGATTGGTGCTAAATTATTTAAAGCGTTAGCCATTGGTGCTAAACAGTTAGTTGTACATGAAGCTGCTGAGATGATAGTGTCAGAAGCTTTTAAAGTACCTTCGTTTACACCGAATACGATTGTTGGTAAGTCATTTCCAGCAGGTGCTGAGATAACAACTTTTTTAGCTCCAGCATCGATATGAGCTTGAGATTTAGCTTTAGATACATAGAATCCAGTACATTCTAATACTACGTCTACACCGATTTCTCCCCATGGTAATTCAGCTGCGTTAGCTTTAGCGTAGATTTTGATTTCTTTTCCATCAACTGTGATTGAATCTTCACCAGCTTCTACTGTATCAGCTAATGCATATTTACCTTGTGCTGAATCATATTTTAATAAGTGTGCTAACATTTTAGGATTAGTTAAATCGTTGATTGCTACAACTTCATATCCTTCTGCATTAAACATTTGTCTGAATGCTAGACGTCCGATACGTCCAAATCCGTTAATTGCTACTTTTACTGCCATTTTATTAATATTCCTCCTTGTAAATAGCTTTTATGCCATTATTATAAGTCAAAAACTTCACAAAAGCAACTATTACAACGTTGATTTCTTGTATAAGATGCATTAATTTTTCCTTTATTTTTCTAATAATTCCCATTTCATCATATCGTTAGCGCTTACACTATTTTTTACTATTTTTTTAAAAAATTTTTACTTATTTCATCAGTGCAAAGAATAATTTTTATTATTAATTTCTATAATTACATATGGAGGTTATTTTATGCATCTAATACCAACCGTTATAGAAAAAGATAAAAATCATCAATATGCCTACGATATCTATTCCAAACTTTTAGAAGAAAGAATTATTCTACTTACAGGGACTATCGACGATGCCATGGCAAGTTCAATTATTGGTCAATTACTTTATTTAGAAGCACAAGATAATAAAAATGATATTTACATGTATATCAATTCACCTGGCGGTAGTGTTTCTGCAGGACTAGCAATTTTTGATACAATGAACTTTGTTTCATGTGATGTCAGCACAATTTGTTGTGGCATGGCAGCAAGTATGGCTTCTATTCTTTTAAGTGCAGGTTCCAAAGGAAAAAGATGTGCATTAAAAAATAGTGAAATAATGATACATCAACCTCTTGCCTCTTTAGAAGGACAAGCAAGTGATATTGAAATAAACGCTAAAAGAATATGCAAACAAAAGAAAAAACTTTCACTTATTTTAAGTGAAAATTCTAAACAATCATTAGAAAAAATCATTCATGATTGTGATCGTGATTACTACTTAGATCCATTAGAAGCTTTAGAATATGGTCTTATTGATGAAATCATTTAGATTTAGGGGATTTAACATCCCTTTTTTTACATAAAAAAATACAAATTCCACTTAAAGCACCAAGCATTATAAAATAATTCAACTTTGAACTATCACCTGTTTTAATTGCTTGAATAATTGGTTGATCATACATGATGACTTTTTGTATTTCTCCAGTATCTTTAATCACAAATTCGACTTTTTCACTCTTTTCATAACCATAAGGTGCCATTGTTTCTTCTAAAATATATTTTTTACCAACTTTCAAATGACAAATACGGTGTTCTTGATCAGTTGAAATCCAAGAATCAAGAACTTCTCCATCTTCATTTTTCACTTGTAAATGAGCTCCAGACAATTCTTTTTTATTTGTTATGTCTTTTTTAGAAATATCCACTTTAATATCTTCATCAACAACTTTTAAAACAATATTCTTTTCTCTTATTTCAAAAATTTGTTCTTTAGCTGTTGCATATCCACAAGGTGTCAATGTTTCTCTTAAAATATATTTTTCCCCACTATTAAGTCCTTGTATTAAGTGGGCTGTCTCATCTCCTTGAATATCTATACAATAATATGTCGCATCTTCTCCATCTTTCAACATTAAAAAATAATCATTTGATTTTAATTGGGGAACAACTTTATATTCAATACCTTCTTCATTTTTACCTTGACATATATCCCCTTTTAATAATTTTTTCTTCATAACATCATTAATATCAAAAATATGTTGTCCTGTAATCCATTGATCAATTCTATTTTTTGTTTTTGTAGAAACAACTGTAAGCTGTGCCCCTTTTAACAAATTGCCATCTTCTTTTTGTTTATAAACTTTAACAAAAGTATCAATCATTTCTATTTTTTGATTTTCTTTTTCATAAGAAACTGTAAAAGATATATCATTTACTAAATTAAATCCTAAAGGTGCTAAATCTTCATGTAAAGTATACGTTTTTCCTTCTTCTAACCCACTTACAGGATGTTCATTTCCATCACTATACCATTGATCAACTGTATTTCCTTCCTCATCTATTACTTGTAATAAAGCTCCTTGAATTTCTTCACCACCTAAAGTTACTTTAGAAATTGTTACAACTTTATCTTTCATATTTACTTTTTGAATTTTTCCATCTTCATTGACTTTAAATTCAATTTTCGTTGCTTTTACATATCCTGCTGGACTTGTATCCTCATTTAAATAATAAGTTTTTCCACTTTCTAATCCATCTATTTCATGGGCCTTATTAGATGAAATCCATTCATCAATAACTTTTCCCTCTAAATCCGTAATAGACATTTTAGCACCACTAACTTCTTGATCACCAGTAACATCGGTTTTAGTAAATGTTGTCTTAGTAATTTGATTTGTTTGTTCATGAGAGTTTGTATAAATTGTTGTTGTATGATCTTTTTGTGTAATTTCAAAATCATAAGGTGTAGAATCTAATACATAACCTTGAGGGCATGAAACTTCAACAACTTGATATTTTCCAAGAGGAATTCCTGTCATTTCTAATTGACCATTTTCATCTACAGAAATAATTCCTTCTTCATTCATTATCCCTTTTGAAACTTGTACACCATTTGAATAAGTAATCATTTGACCATCATTTGTATCAACAATACATTTTCCACTTCCTAAAGTAATTATTTCCCCTTTAGAATATAATTTTTTCAAAGATACTGTATCAACAATATCATTCATTGCTACAACTTTATATTTTGTTTTTTTAATATCTTTATCTGCAAGATCAACAGCTCCTTGACATGCATCTTCAAGTTTCTTTTGAAGTTTTAATGTTCCTGTTGGTCTTAATGTATTTACAACAATTTTCTTTGTTATCTTATCTTTTACAATTGTCACTTGCCATTTAGCAACAACAGGTGCAAAGTGATCTTCACACTCAATCTCAGTAAGTGAATAAGTTCCTACAGGTAAATAATCAATAAATAATTCATAATCTCCATTTTCATCTTTTGTGACTTCAAATGTTTCATCATATCCTGTATAAGACGTTGAAATTAATCTAAATTTAGAATTTTTTTGAAATTCAGAAGTATTATCTACCTTAGAAAGGCGTAACGCTCCAAAATCCAACCATTCAACTTCATATTTTAATTTATTTCCATCAGGATCTAAATTCCATGAACCTTCTGTTTGTGTTCCTTCTGCACCATCTTTAATAGCTAATGCAGTAAACATTTCACAACCTTTTCCCGCAATATTTCCTGACTTATAATTTTCTGGACTATTTTTGCATGGTGCTGTTAAATAGAAACTTTCTCCACCATTTACAGTTACCGTTCCCCCTGTTTGCATCGTTCCTTTTGTTACGTTATATAGTGTAACATTATTTTGTAAAGGAACTTGAATGGTAGAATGACTTGTTCCTTCTAATTTAACAGTATTTGTTTTTTGAAGTTTATTTGCCTTATCAAATTCAGCCTTAAAAGAGGCTGTAACTCCACCATCTTGACTTGGGCTAAAATAAGCATAACCAATATCAGGTTGATTCATAAGCCAGTTATAGCCCCATAAAATATTATCTCCATAACCACTATTTCCATCTGCATTTGGCCATTTAGCATTGAAATCTTTTAAGTTTAACCCCATTAAATCTCCGCCATAAGCATAAGAAAGCCAAATATGGGTAAACAAATAAGCACCATCATCAAAGTTACCATGCTTTTCTCCAAAATCATCAGGAACACAAGAATTTAATTCAACTGTATACATTTCTTTAATTGCTTGATCATAGCCTGGTCCTCCAAATCCATAATAAAGAATTTTTCTTACAGCCTCATTATTTTCAATCACTTGAGCTGGGTATTTTCCTGCTGATGGGGATTTTTTACTTGCTTCTAAACAATAAGCATATTTATTATCATACTTACACATATAAGTGGACCATTTTTTCGCACTACTTATTTTAGAAGACCACCACCATGGATAATCAATTTGTTTAATACGTGTAAATTCATGAGGTGTACTATTATCCCATGCTTCGACATTATTTGCATATTTTTGTGAAAAACACATAGATAAAATAAACACCATAACTGCAAATATTTTCATAACTTTATCAAATATTTTTTTCTGTTTCATTTCATATTCCTCCATCATAAATAATTTCTAATAAAAAAAGACAATCTCTGATTGCCTATGGACCTAAAATCCACTTATAAACACAATTCACTTTTACTCCTCCTTCAATTTTCTAAGAATGATTAATTCCATAATGAAATCTACTATGTCTCCACTCTATTCCTGAAAATTCAATAGCATCTGTACACTTTGTTTGATCAAACTTCTTTTTAGCATCTTCTAAAGAAATATTTGAATCAACATATAATCCACAAAGATAACATTCATACCAATAAACCGTTTGTTGGGGCTTTGTTTGTTGATGATCATTATCTAAATGATCCTTTACATTATTTTTTTCATTTGATTGAGAGATTGTAATGTCCTCATTCGGTTTATTATTTTCACTTTCAATCTTATTCACATTATTTTCTTGATTATTTTGAGAATTAGTTGTTTCTTGTTTATTTTCTATAACATTGACCTTAAATTCTTTTTCTCTTCTATTTTTATAAATATCTTCTACAAATACTTTTACTTGATATTCACCTATTCTATGAATATCGATTTGACTTGTATCTATTTGAATTTCTTTTAATGGTGATAAATCGGTAGCTATGATCAATGATTTAAAATCAATACTTTCTAAATCACTTTCTTTTATAACATCTACATTTTTAGGAAATGCCAGTACAGGTGCTAATGTATCTTTACAAATAATTTGAATCGTTGAAAGCTTATTATTATATTTTATAAAAATCTTATATTTTCCTACTGCTGGATAACTTTTTTGATCTTCATTTTGAAGATTATCCGTTATACTTACATTCTTTTTTAAATAACAAATCTCCTCTTTACTCATTCCTGTTGTATCCACTAAGCCTTTAAAATTAGCATAATAAGTTTGTCCATATTCAATATTGATTTTTTTCTTTTTTAGTACCAGTGTTGGTGGTGTATCTTTAGTTATAAAAAAAAGCATACCAATAAGCATGCCTAATAAAGTAATCAATACAGTTAATTTTTTACACTCTTTAAAATATTTATAAATCATAATCTTCACCCCATTGAAAATAAAAAACCGCCTAAGCGGTTTATAAGATTAGTTAATTTTTTGAATAATATAACCATTTTCTTTAAATTTATCAGCAATCGCTTGAATATGAGCTTCACCATTTGTTTCACAAGTCACTCTTAATTCAACTTCAGAGAAACGAGCAAAGTTTTTAAATTGATTATGTTCTACTCCGATAACATTTGCATTACATTCATTAAGTAAGTGAGAAACAATTTCTAATTGACCTGGAATATCTTGTAATTGTACAGAGAATGTTAAAATTCTTCCTCTTGAAATAAGTCCTTTATTGATCATAGAAGAAATAGTCATCACGTCCATATTACCACCTGAAATAAGTGAAACAACTTTTTTACGTTTACAATGTAATTTCTTTAATGCTGCAAGTGATAAAATACCTGATCCTTCAGCAATTAATTTATGTTTTTCAACAAGTAATAAGAAGGCTTCCATCAATTCATAATCACTTACAGTTACGATTTCATCAACATATTTTTTAATATATTCAAATGGAGTTTCTCCAATTTGTTTTACTGCTGTACCATCAGCGATTGTACTTACTTCACTTAATTTAACAAGTTGATCATCTTCAACTGCGGCAAGGGCACTCGCTGCACCTTCTGGTTCAACACCAACGATTTTAACAGATGGATTGATTTGCTTTGCTGCACAAGCAATACCTGAAATTAATCCACCACCACCAATTGGTACTAAAATATAATCAACATCTGGAAGTTCTTCCATAATTTCTAAAGCAATTGTTCCTTGCCCTTCCATAACATCTTCATCATCAAAAGGATGAACAAAAGTGTATCCTTCACTTTTTTGTAATTCTACAGCTTTTTCATAAGCTTCATCATAAGCTTCACCATATAATACAACATCCGCTCCATGTGCTTTTGTAGCATCAACTTTAATTAATGGTGTATGTGCTGGCATACAAATTGTTGCTTTGACCCCTAATTTTTTTGCTGCATAAGCAACACCTTGTGCATGATTTCCAGCTGAAGAAGCAATTAACCCTCTTTTCTTTGCTTCATCATCTAATTTCATAATTTTATTGTAAGCCCCTCTAATTTTGAAAGCTCCTGTTTTTTGTAAGTTTTCAGGTTTGATGTAGACATCATTTCCACATTCTTCAGAAAAGGCATCACTATGTATTAAATGAGTTGGTAAGATAACTTCATCAACTCTTTTTTTAGCCGCTTTAAAATCTTCTAATTTTAACATTTAAATTCCCTCCGTTTAAGTATTCATAATTATATCACTATTCTTCGATAAAACAATTATTTTGTTTTAATTTGATTTGTACTTTCATCATAAAAATATTCGTTTTCATCTAATCTTTTCATAAACTCAGTTTCATCCAAATCACAAATAGAAAGAACATGTGATAATTGCATATCATCATCTCTTAATTTCATATTAATCATACTTACTAACATGTGTATATCTTTTGGCATTTTTAAACTCCTTTATTTATATTTTTCTAGACATTAACATTATACATGATTTTTTTATGTTTTTTGTCTCAAATTTGTCTCAAAAGTTATTCACATTTTATAATTGTATAAAATTAAATATTTTTTATCATATTAATTAATTCTTATTGATTTTTTATAAATCCTATAATATACTGTAAACAAGTTAAAAGCAAAGACAAGGATAGTAGTATTTTTACGAAGCAACAGCGAGCTAGTAGAAGGTGAAAGACTAGCAGTGAACGAAAATATGAAGAACACCTTCGAGCTGTCTACCGAAAGCAATGCAAGTAGGCTAGAACGTCTCTAGTTATGTTACAACTAGCGGGTATCGAGTACTCTTTGAAGTATTTTCCGTACCATGTATATCTTTGGATTTATATGTTACACGATACTCGCACACTATGTGCGTTTTTTAATTATAAGGGGGATATTAAAATGTGTGGTTTTTTAGTCGTTGGAAGTGAAGAATTTGAATTACAGGTTTTCCAAAAAGCTTTAGATAAAGCAGCGTATCGTGGGCCTGATTATCAACATGTCTCAATTGATCATGGAATAACATGGGGATTTAACCGTTTATCAATTATGGATTTATCAACAAATGGAAATCAACCTTTTGTTTATAAAGATTATACACTTGTATGTAATGGTGAAATATATAACTATCCAGCATTAAAAACAAAATTAGAAAGTAGCTATACTTTTAAATCTGGTAGTGATTGTGAAGTTTTGATTCCATTATATGAACAATATGGACTTGAAATTTTATGTAAATATTTAGATGCTGAATTTGCTCTTGTTTTATACGATAACAAAACAAAACAGTTAATGGCAGCAAGAGACCCAATGGGAATTAGACCTATGTTTTATGGTTATAGTAAAAAAGAACATCAAATATGTTTTGCTTCCGAAGCCAAAGCTTTATTTGATTTATGTGATGATATTATGCCTTTTCCACCAGGACATTATTATTTAGATGGTAAATTTGTTTGTTATAATGATTTAAGTGATCCTAAAACAATCGTTGATGATGATTTAGAAACAATTGCTGGAAAATTAAAAACAAAACTTGAAAAAGCCGTAGAAAAAAGATTTATGTCTGATGCTCCAATTGGATATTTATTAAGTGGTGGATTAGATTCTTCTTTAGTATGTGCCATTGGTCAAAAATTATCAGATAAACCTATTCGTACTTTCGCTATCGGTATGGAAAGTGATCCTATTGATTTAAAATATGCTAAACAAGTTGCTGATTATTTAGGAACAAAACATACAGAAGTTATTATGAATAAAGAAGATCTCTATCAACATCTAAAAGAAGTCATCTATCATCTTGAAACTTTCGATATTACAACAATTCGTGCGAGTATGGCCATGTATATTTTATGTAAATATATTCACCAAAATACCGATATTAAAGTTATTATGACTGGTGAAGTTTCAGATGAATTATTTGGTTATAAATATACTGATTTTGCACCTAACGCTAAAGCTTTCCAAGAAGAAGCAAGTAAAAGAATCAAAGAACTTTATATGTATGATGTCTTAAGAGCCGATCGTTGTATTTCTGCTCATGCTCTTGAAGGACGTGTTCCTTTTGCTGATCTTGATTTTGTTGATTATTCTATGTCTATTGATCCTGCTAAAAAAATGAATGTTTATAATAAAGGAAAATATTTGTTAAGACATGCTTTTGAAAGAACTGATTATTTACCACACGATATTTTATTTAGAGAAAAAGCAGCTTTTTCTGATGCTGTTGGTCATTCAATGGTAGATTATTTAAAAGAATTAGCTGAAGATAAATACAGTGATGAAGATGTTTTAAATGCTAAAGATAAATATTCATATTGTACACCTTTCACCAAAGAATCATTAATGTATAGAGATATTTTTGAATCATTCTTCCCACAACAAGGAAAATGGATCAAAGATTTCTGGATGCCAAATAAAGAATGGGAAAACTGTGATGTTGATGATCCAAGTGCTCGTGTGCTTAAAAACTATGGAAATTCTGGAAAATAAAAACAAAGCAATGCTAGATGTTTATTCTAGTATTGCTTTTTCTTCGTTTATTTTATTTTCAATAAATATCTTTTCTAATTCTCTTAAAAAGAATTGTGTTGTCCTATAATTCCTTTTTTTAGGTCCTTTTACATGCTTATGTTGTTTTCTAGAAAGATGTCCTAAATAACGAGAAGTCAACAAATTATTAATATTATCTTCTGTAATTCTTTTCCCCGATACATGAAGTATCGTTACTTTTTTAAGCAAAGCTAAACTTGCAAGTCCATAATCTTGACTAATCAATAGATCACCTTCTTGTAAATAAGAAAGAATCATTTGATCAACACTATCTTTTCCTACTTCACACATAATTATTTGAATTCTTTCATCTTCAATAACATGTGCAAAATCAATAAACAATAAAACTTCTACTCCATAATGCAAAGCAAGTTCAATAACTTTTTGACGATCAGGACAAGCATCTCCATCAATTAATAAACGCATAAGCCACTTCCAATAAGCACTAGCATAGCAATAACACCACCAATAAAGCCACCTAAATGCCCTGTTTTAGAAATATTTTTATCTGCCAACGTAAAAACAACATTAATAGCAATGACAGGAATAAATTGTTTTAAAACCATTAAAAATGGTCCTTGAAAAACAACACCTAAAGTCACAATAGCTCCCAAAAAACCATAAAAAATACCACTTGCACCTAAAGTAATCGTATTTTGATAACGTCCCTCTTTTTTAGATGTCATATAAGTAATAAGATAAGAAAAAATTCCAGAAATTAATACTAAATACAAATATTCTAAACTTCCCAAAAAAGGTTCAAAGAAAGTTCCACCCAAATAATAAAGTGCATAACAATTCATAAAAATATGAACTAAATCAACATGAACAAAATTAGCTGTTAAAAAGCGCCAATACTCTTGTTTATATTCTATTTTAGGAGGATAAAAAGCTCCATATTTAATAGCTAACACTGATTTTTCATCTGAATGATCTATAAAATTAATAATGACATAAATGGCTACGGATATCACAATCATCGCTAAAGTTACACTCATTTTTTCTTCTCACTTTCATTTTTAATCACTTCTACTTTTCTTGTTCTTTGAATATTATTACCCTGACTATTTGTAATTGAGTAAATAACTTCATAGGTTCCTACTTCTTCAGTATTGACTGTATTTTTCAAAATCTTAATTTGATGTGTAATATCATTTCCATTACCATCACTAGCTTTAACACCTTCCATAATATCAAAATGTGTTCCTTGAACAATTTCAACATCATCAATACCTTCAAGCGTTGGATGATTTCCTAAGCTTCCCACAACAATCTTAGCTCTTAATTTAGCCGCTTGATTTCCCACTACATCTTCTACAAGAATATTAACTATATAAGAACCTTTTTTTGTGAATTTAAGAGTTGTATTTTTTGTTCCATCATCCTCTAAAAAATAAGCAATAACTTTTGATTGATCATCTACTTTATCGATCAAATTCAAAGCACTAATTTCTTCATTTAAATTCACATTAAAAACAACTTGTTTTAAAGTTACAACTGGTTTTGTTGTATCTTGAATTTTGATGTAAAATGGAAATTCTACTCCCGCATAAGAAGCCGATACTTTATAAACACCTATCTCATTTTTTAAATTAGAAAAATTTAATTGTACCTCATTAATAACATTTACATTAGCATTGACATAATCTGCCGGATTATTAGAAATTGGTGTTCCATATTCATAAACAAAAGTATCTCTTTTTAAAGTAACGGGTGTTATTCTAAAAGCAAAAATCGTAAGAAGAGTACTTACAACAACAAAGAACGTTAAAACAATACCAATTATTTTCTTCTTCATTGTTATCACCTCTTTCTAACCTATTATACCATCTCATTATGTCTTTTTTGTGAAAAGTACCGTACTTTTGACAATATATTATGCCTTCATTTCAAAAAAAGCAACATAAATCAAACTCTATGTAAAAAAAACATAAAAAAGGATAAGAGTAATTTCCTATCCTAATCTTTTTAATACTTTTTCTTTACCTAATAATTCCATAGAAGCTGCTAAATCAGGACCATGCATAATACCAGTTGTCGCAATACGTAAAGGCATGTATAACATTTTTCCTCTTGCTTTTGCTTCTTTTTGTGTCGCTTTAATACAAGCAAAAATTTGATCTTGTTTAAAATCTTCTTCAGCTAATTCTGCGACTTTAGATTTAAATACAGCTAAAGTATTTGGAATAGCTTCATCTTTCATAAATTCAATAGCTTCTTCTTCTAAATGAATTTCATCTTCAAAGAATAATTTAACTTGTTCAACGATTTCTTCACCACAAGAAATATGATCTCTATGCACTTCTACTAATTTTTCAATCCATGCTTCACTTTTATTGCTTAAATCATAAGCTTCTTTTAAGAATGGTAAACATAATTCTGTTAATTGTTTTGTATCTAATTTTTTAATATATTGGCTATTGATCCATTTTAATTTATTCATATCAAAAATAGCCCCAGATTTAGAAATACGTTTAACATCAAATGCTTCAATTAATTCATCTAATGAGAAGATTTCTTGTTCACCTTCAGGTGACCATCCAAGTAAAGCAATATAATTTAAGATTGCTTCATTTAAGAAACCTTTATTAATTAAATCTTGATAAGATGCATCCCCATTACGTTTTGATAATTTATGTTTTTCATCTTTCATAACAGGTGGACAATGAATATATGATGGTACATCCCATCCAAATGCTTGATAAATTAAATTATATTTAGGTGTTGAAGATAAATATTCATTTCCTCTTACAACATGTGTAATATTCATTAAATGATCATCAACAATATTCGCAAAGTTATAAGTTGGATAACCATCACTCTTTAATAAAACCCCTTCAGCAAGTCCAGCATTTTCTACTTCAATATGTCCATAAACTTCATCTTCAAAAGAAGTAATTCCAGTACTTGGAATTGTTTGTCTAACAACATATTTTTCACCATTAGCGATTCTTTGTTTTGCTTCTTCTAAAGAAAGATGTTTACAAGGATCAATATATCCTAATTCTTCATTATCAGATTCTTCTTTTGCTTTATTGATTGTTTCTTCATCACAGAAACAATAATGAGCTCCCCCTAATTCAACTAATTTATCAGCATATTCTTTATAAATAGCTAATCTTTCAGATTGAACATAAGGTCCAACTTCTCCTGGTTTATTAGGTCCTTCATCATAACCTAATCCTGTTTGATCCATAACTTTATAGATCATATCAACAGCACCTTCAACTTCTCTTTCTTGATCAGTATCTTCAATTCTTAAAATAAAATCTCCATGATCATGTTTAGCAATTAAATATTCATATAATGCTGTTCTTAAGTTACCGATATGCATATATCCAGTTGGACTAGGTGCAAATCTTGTTCTTACTTTTGCCATTTCTATACTCCTTTTTTCCTTAATAATACAACCGCTTGAGCTACCATTCCTTCTTGTCTGCCGACAAAACCAAGTTTTTCTCCACGTGTTGCTTTAATGTTAATTTGGCTGATGTCACAATGTAATTTACTTGCGACATTTTCTCTCATTTTTTGAATATGTGGAGCCATCTTAGGTGCTTCACACATAATAATACTATCAAGGTTATTGATTTCATAACCTTCTTTATCCATCAGTTGATAACAATGTTCCAATAAAACCATTGAAGAAATTCCTTTATATTGAGGATCCGTATCTGGAAAATGTTTTCCAATATCACCAAGACCTAATGCCCCAATAATACTTTCAATAATGGCATGTAATAAAACATCTGCATCGCTATGTCCTAATAAACCTTTATCATGATCAATTTTTACACCACCAATATATAAATCTCTTCCTTCTACTAATTGATGAATATCAATCGATTGTCCTATTCTAAACATGTTATCACCTTCCGCAAACATTCTAGCACATATTTTCTAATTTATGAAGTATAGGATGTTTTATAATCAAGGAAAATATGGTAAACTAAGACATATAAAAATTATGGGAGGACTTCCTATGGATAAAGAAGAAGTAGTAAGTAAAAATTTTATTGAAAAAATTATAGATCAAGATTTAGCGGAAGGAAAATATACAAAAATTGCAACACGTTTTCCTCCTGAACCAAATGGTTATTTACACATTGGTCATGCTAAATCAATCTTATTAAATTATGGATTAGCTAAAAAATATAATGGAACATTCAATTTACGTTTCGATGATACAAATCCAATGAAAGAAAAAACAGAATTCGTCGAAAGTATTGTTTCAGATGTAGAATGGTTAGGTGCTAAATATGATGGTGATATCAAATTTGCTTCAAACTATTTTGATCAAATGTATGAAGCTGCTGTTCTTTTAATCAAAAAAGGAAAAGCTTATGTTTGTGATTTAAGTCCTGAACAAATTAGAGAATACCGTGGTACTTTAACAGAACCTGGTAAGGATTCTCCATATCGTAATCGTTCAATCGAAGAAAACTTAGATTTATTCGAAAGAATGAAAAATGGTGAATTTGAAGATGGATCAAAAGTATTAAGAGCTAAAATTGATATGGCTTCATCAAATATCAATATGCGTGATCCTATTATTTATCGTGTTGCCAGAATGACACACCATAATACAGGAGATAAATGGTGTATTTATCCAATGTATGACTTTGCGCATCCAATTGAAGATGCTATTGAAGGAATTACTCATTCAATTTGTACTCTTGAATTTGAAGATCATCGTCCTTTATATGATTGGGTCGTTCAAGAAATTGGTTATGAACATCCACCAAAACAAATTGAATTTGCAAAACTTTATCTAACAAACGTTATTACAGGAAAACGTTATATTAAACGTTTAGTAGATGAAGGTATTGTTGATGGTTGGGATGATCCTCGACTAGTCACAATCGCTGCTTTAAGACGTAGAGGATTTACACCTGAATCAATTAAATCTTTTATGGAATTAGTCGGTGTTACAAAAAGTAACTCATCAAATGATTATGCGATGTTAGAATATTGTATTCGTAATGATTTAAAACCTAAAGCACCTCGTGTGATGGCTGTTTTAGATCCTATTAAATTAGTAATTGATAACTATCCCGAAGGACAAGTTGAATATTTAGATGCGATGGTCAACATGGAAAATCCTGATTTAGGTTATGAAAAAGTACCATTTGAAAGAGAATTATGGATTGATCGTGATGACTTTATGGAAGAACCACCTAAAAAATATTTTAGATTGTTCCCAGGAAATGAAGTTCGTTTAATGAATGCTTATTTCGTTAAATGTGTTGATTTTGAAAAAGATGAAAATGGAAAAGTAACTGTTGTTCATTGTACTTATGATCCTATTACTAAAAACGGTACAGGATTTACTGGTAGAAAAGTAAAAGGTACAATTCATTGGGTTCCTGTTCATCATTGTAAGAAAGTAACAGCACGTTTATATGAAAACTTAGTTGATGAAGAAAAAGGTGTTTATAATGAAGATGGATCTTTAAATTTAAATCCTAATTCATTAACTGTTATTGAAGATTGTTATGTTGAACCAGCTATTGAAAAATATAAACCTGGTGATTCATTCCAATTTGTAAGAAATGGATATTTCTGTATTGATACCAAAGATTCTACAGATGATCATTTTGTATTTAATAGAATCGTTTCATTAAAGAGCTCATTTAAATTACCTAAGAAATAAAAATTTGGAGATTGCTTTGACAATCTCCTTTTTTACATAATTAAAAAGATTGTTAAGAACTATTTTTCTTTAACAATCTTTTTTCTTTTTAATTCATTTCTTTTTTCTTAATATAAACAATAACTCCACCTGTAATTAATGCAAGACATCCAAATAATAAAATATTATTTTCATCCCCAGTTTTTACATTTTCAGGTTTTTTAGTTGATGTATTTGTTTTATCATCATTTTTATCATTATTATTTTTATCAACACGAATCAATTCACCTGTTTGTGTATCTCTTTGATATTTTTTAAAGAAATTCCACATATATTGTGCTTCAGGTTTATAATTCCAATGTGCTTGATCTTTAATAGCAGCAAATTTCATTATAACACCATTTTCATTTGATAAAGTACCTTCTAATGTATCTTTTACACCCAATTTGATCCATTGTTCATTATCTAAACGAATACCATAATATTCATTTAAAGACATATCATATTTTTCTGAAACAGTGAGATGATTGATTTTTTGATATGCTTGAATAAATGGGAACATATCAACATTGCTATCTACACTAGGAAGATAAACTCCAGGTGCTACTTCAAAAGCATTCTTGCTTGATAAATCAACAGGAATCATTCCAAAGAAATCATGATCTCCGCATAAATAAAGATATGGAACTTCTCCACCATTATAAGTTTTAACAAGTTTTGTTAATTCATCTTTATCAACACCTGGTGCAGAAACAGCACCTACACCAGCAAATACTTTACTATATTTTGCACCATATAATGTAGAAGCACTACCTCCTGCAGATAATCCTGTTACATAAATTCTAGAAGCATCAATTTGTGGATACTTTTGTTCTAATATTTCTATCCATTCAATTAATTTATCTCCTTCTAAACCATCACAATTAAAAAAGTTAGGACCTGGTTCATGAGTAGAAGAATCAAGAACAACATCTTGCCATTCAGGCGCTACAACCATAAAGTTTTCTTTAGCCGCTAATTCTGGCCAACCAGTTGTTTCACCTTGTAATCTTGCATCATTTCCATTACCATGAAGTGATACAACTAATGGAACACTTCCATTTTCCATTTTTAAAGTACTTTGTGGAATATACTCAAACCAAGTATATTGACCTTCACCATTTAAACTTTCATTATAATGTGGATTATAATTAATTTTTAATTCTTTAAAATTTGGAATATTAATTAATAAATATGGATCTGTGTATTGTTTAGCACTTGCCATATAAAATTCAGTTTTTTCATTATGTTGTCTATAATTTTTAGAGAAAACTTCTTCCCATGCATTTTCAAAAGCTTCAGCTAAACTTTCATTATAACCAACAACTACTCTTTGTAATTCATTTTCTTTATTAAAATAAACATTATCTTTTCCCTTTTCAGCTTGATTAGCTTTTACATAATAATTAACAGCTTCTTGACAAGGCTGACTTAAATATGCTGGAACTGGTACATTATAATCATGACCTTCATCCATTGTTCCACCATATGTCATGATATCAGCAACAGCATAACATTCTTGTGAAATATAATTATTCACAAAAGTAGCTCCATCATCAATACCTATTACTTTAACATTTGAAGATCCTATACCTAACAAATCAATAAAAGAATCAGCATCTTTTTGAGTATATTGATCATTATTCAAAGGTGTTATTACATGAATTGTTGCAGCCCATTCATGTAAATTATCAGCTATCTTCATTTGATCTAATAAAGTTTCAGCTTCTTCTTTATTAACATTACCAGCATATACATAATATTGTGGTGACATAATACTTGAATAATCTGTTGTATAACCATCTTCCAAAGCATTATAGTCATATCTATTATGACTTGCCTGTGTTAAAGTAACAGTATGTTCTTTTTCATCAGTAGATTTATTTTCTAACTCTTTTTCTAATTGAGCTTGAATATATGGTGTATACCAGAATAAATATCCTGCTTTTGTTGGATGAATGATATCTGCCATATAATAATTGCTTCTCAAATCAATATCAATATTTTTAAAAGCATCATTATTCCACATATCAATAACACCAATATTCCATTTATTTTGAACTTTATATAATGCATCAATCATTTTTTCATAAGTATTTTGATATGCTTCTTTGATTTCATCTATATTTGCATTATTTTCTTTAGCAAATTTTTCAATAACTTCATCACTTAAATAAGGATTAATATAAAAGATAACTGGACAATTCCATTTTTCTTTAGCATAAGCAATAATATATTCCATTGCTCCTATAACAGTAGAATAATCATAATCATCTTTATTTTGAGATGATGAAACTTCACCCATTTCAATACCAAGAGTTGTATCATTTGTAGATAATTGAACAACTAAAGCATCTAAGTTTTCATTTTTAGATAAGTTATCTTCCAATTGAGTAATATAACTTACTTCATCTCTTACCCCTTCTTTTTTAGCAAGTGGTCCACCAGTAATGGCTTGTTTGACTGTTGTACTTCCTGTTATTTTACCAATATAATCAGGGAAAGCGACATTTTCACTTCTAAAGCCAACAGTAATAGAAGAACCTAAATAACCTATTGTTTTTCCTTTTAAAGAACTTGTTTTTTGACTTACAAATTCTGTATTTAAAGAATCATCGTTAGGATTTAATAGCTTTTCTACTTTACTATAATTTGTGACACTCTCTTTTTCTTCATCACTTAATTTGTTATATTTTTCTTGAATGTCTAAAAGTTGTTGAAATGTTTTAGCAACATTTTCACTAGCAAGCATTGTTTCAGGCAACTGACTGATTTTAGAATTAAGATCTTGTGTAACTTCAACAATATCATCAGCAAATACCGGATTTACTAAACCTGCATTAGAAAACAACAATGTTAAAACAATCAACAATGCGGATAATTTTCTTTTCATATTCCCTTCCTCCTTTTGTATCCGCTTTCAATTCTAGCATAGAAAAATCTTTTTGATGAATTTATAAATGAATTAAAAAATCAAAAAAATAATGAATCATTCATTATTTGAATGATTCATTAATATTCGATAAACAATCATAATTAATACCATTAATTCATGATATCCATAATTATCAAAAACTTGTTTTCCAAAAACAAAAATATCATCAAAACCTTCTAAATGATCTTTAGAAGAATTTAATGTCCACATCATTTTGTAACTTGTTGATTCCTTTAAATTATTTATTGACTCTTGTATATGAAACCATCTATCTTCAATCGAAATACATATAAGTAAATCATTTTCACTCATTTTATTAATCATTTCATTTTGATAATTTTTATCATATATTGTATATACATTTTTACCTAATGTAACTAATCCTAATTGTAAAATTTTACACATTGCCATGGATAATTCAGAACCGAAAAAAATAATATTTTGATATTTATTAAGCAAATCTACAATATGTAAAACATCATTCACATTTAAATCATTCATTTTTTGATAAGCTTCATTGATTCTATAAATAACTTCTTCTTTTATAGCTATTGCATCATTGATTCGATCCCTATCTTGAATAGCATGTACACTTTCCATTTTTTCATTTGAACTAGCTACATCATATTTAAAAGTATTATAATTTTTATAACCTAGTTTCTTTATAAATCTGCTAATTGAAGCCTGTGAAATATAATATTGATTACTAAGATCATCTAAAGACAATTCATTAAGATTATATCTATTTTCTAAAAATATTTTTGCTATTAAAACATCCGTTGTTTCATGAGATGCCTTATTAACAATATCTAACAAATTTCCAATTAAAATATTATTTTTATTATACTTTGCCATACTATTTCCCCTTAAATAACATATATTATATATGATACAAGCGCTTTCAACAAGTAAAAAATAAAAAAGGAATTTCACTTAGAAATTCCTGAAATATTTTTATTTATTATATTTACGATCATGTGCTGCTGAAATCAAACCTTGGAATAAAGGTTGTGCACGGTTTGGTCTTGAAGTAAATTCCGGATGGAATTGACATCCTACATAGTAAGGATGATCTTCAATTTCAACAATTTCCACAAGATTTCTTTCTGGATTAAATCCTGCAACTTTTAAACCATTTTCAACTAAAACGTCTTTATAATTATTATTAAATTCATATCTATGACGATGTCTTTCTTTAATCATTTCTTTTCCATAAAGACGATAAGCATGTGTACCTGGATTTAATTGACATTCATAATCACCTAATCTTTGTGTACCACCCATATCTTCTAAAGATTGATCTGACATTAAGTTGATGACTGGATTCTTACATAATTCATCAAATTCTAATGAATTAGCATCTTTAATACCACAAACATTTCTAGCATATTCAATGGTAATTAATTGCATACCTAAACAAATACCTAAAAGTGGTACATTATTTGTACGTGCATATTCAATAGCATCAATCATACCAGCAATACCACGATCACCAAATCCACCTGGAACGATAATTCCATCAGCATCTTTTAATCTTTCTGCTACATTTTCTTTATTTAATTCTTCTGAATTAATAAAATCAATATTAACAACACTATTTACATAATATCCTGCATGTCTTAAAGCTTCATTAACTGATAAATAAGCATCAGGTAATTGAACATATTTTCCAACTAAAGCAATATTTAATTCTTGATTTAAGTTTTTAACACGATTAACTAATGCATCCCATTCTTCCATATGTGCTGCTGGTGCATTGATTTGTAAATGTTGTAATACTAAATCATCCATTTTTTGATCTAATAACATACGTGGTAATTCATATAAATTTTCTACATCGTAGTTAGAAATAACATTTTGTGTTGGTACATTACAGAATAATGAAATTTTGTCTTTTAATTCTTTTTCAATATGATGTTCACTACGACAAACAATAAAGTCTGGTTGAATACCTAAACCTCTTAATTCTTTAACACTATGTTGTGTTGGTTTTGTTTTTACTTCATGACTTGCTCCAATGTATGGAAGTAAAGTTGTATGAATATAAACAGTATTTTCATATCCTAAATCTAATCTTACTTGGCGGATAGCTTCAATGAAAGGTAAACTTTCGATATCTCCTGTTGTTCCACCAATTTCAGTAATGACGATATCTGCTTTAGAACTACGTGCCGCTGCATAAATTCTTTCTTTAATTTCATTTGTAATATGAGGAACAACTTGTACAGTAGCTCCTAAATAATCTCCACGTCTTTCTTTTGAAATAACGTTACTATAAATTCTACCTGTTGTAATTGATGAGTTTTTATTTAATTGTTCATCAATAAATCTTTCATAATGTCCTAAGTCTAAGTCTGTTTCTGCCCCATCTGCAGTAACAAATACTTCCCCATGTTGATAAGGTGACATTGTTCCTGGATCAACGTTAATATATGGATCTAATTTTTGCATGAAGACTTTTTGTCCTCTTTGTTTTAAAATTCTTCCTAAAGATGCAGCTGTTAACCCTTTACCAAGACCAGACACAACTCCACCTGTTACAAATATGTATTTAGCCATTTTCTATCCTCCTCTAGTATCTATAAAAATAAAAAGTGCCTTCCTATGGAAGACACTGTATTGCCCTTTCTTATTCTAACAATATTAAATATTTATTGCAATAATTAATTAATTATTTTTGCACAAAAAAAAAGGAACACGCGTTCCTCCTTTGCGTATAAGTGAATTTTTGGGAGAGGGGTCACTTATACTTGTTTATTATATTGTCTTCATCTGACATGATTAATATAACAATTCTATATGAATTCATTATGAACTTTCTCTTAAGAGAAATTCTTACTCATAAAACTGCGTTTCATAATTTGCTAATTGTGCATATAGTTCAAATTCTTCTTTTTGTTGTTCATAATAAAATGTGAATAAATTCCGTTACAAAAAATATAAAAAAGAAAAGGTAGGACATGCCTACCTTAACTATTATTTATCAAATTTATTTTTGTAATCGTAAATTTTACGTAAGATATCTTCCATATCTTTAACCATAGGCATTCTAGGGTTAGCTGGTGTACATTGATCTTCGTAAGCATTCATAGCAATTCTATGAACTGATTCTTCCCAAGCTTCTCTTGAGATACCTTGAGATTCTACGTTAGATGCAACACCTACTTTGTGACATAATTCTTCACAAGCATCAGCGAACATTTCAACACCTTCAGCTGGAGTTTTAGGATTTAATCCAATTAATTGAGCTAATTCCATGAATTTAACATCAGCTTTATAGTTTTCAATTTTTGGCCAGATATTTAATTTAGTTGGAATAGTTCCGTTATATCTAATTACGTGTGGTAATAAGATACCATTAGTTCTACCATGAGGAATATGCCATTCTCCACCAATTTTATGAGCTAATGAGTGGTTCATTCCTAAGAACGCATTTGCGAATGCCATACCTGCGATAGTTGCAGCATTATGCATTTTTTCTCTAGCAATTGGAGTACCTTTCTTAACTGATTCTTCTAAGTATTCAAATACTAATTTAACAGCTTGTTTAGCCCATCCATCAGTAAAGTCAGATGCTAAGATTGAAACATAAGCTTCAACCGCATGAGTTAATACGTCGATACCTGTATCAGCAGCGATTGCTCCTGGTAATGACATTACGAATTCAGGGTCAACGATAGCGATAGTTGGTGTTAAAGCATAGTCAGTTAATGGATATTTTTTGTTTTCTTTCTTATCAGTGATAACTGCGAAAGGAGTAACTTCTGATCCAGTTCCTGATGTAGTTGGGATACAGATCATTTTTGCTTTTTTACCTAATTCAGGGAATTTGAAAGCACGTTTTCTGATATCCATGAATTTTTGTTTGATATCATCAAAGTTAACTTCTGGGTTTTCATACATTAACCACATAACTTTAGCAGCATCCATTGATGATCCCCCACCTAAAGCAATGATACAATCAGGTTCGAATTTTCTCATTAATTCTACCCCTTCTCTTACAGTATCAATACTTGGATCTGGTTCAACATCAAAGAATAATTCGATATCTACATGATTACGTCTTCTTCTAATAACGTCTTCGATTTTTTCAACATAACCAAGATTTACCATACTTCTATCAGTAACGATCATGGCTTTTTCCATATGTTTCATATCTCTTAAGTATCTAATTGAATTCTTTTCAAAGTATACTTTTGGAGGAAGTTTAACCCATTGCATATTGTTATTACGTCTCCCTATTCTCTTAATATTGATTAAGTTAACAGCACTTACGTTGTTAGATACTGAGTTATGTCCGTAAGAACCACAACCTAATGTTAATGATGGAATGAATGCATTATATACTGATCCAATACCACCGAATGTTGATGGAGCGTTTTCAATGATACGGATTGCTTTACATGCATGTCCGAATTTTTTAGAAATTTCATGATCTTCTGTATGAATTGCAGCAGAGTGACCTAAACCGTTAAATTCAACCATTGCAGCTGCTTTAGCGATACCATCATCAGTGCTTTTAGCTTTTAAGATAGCTAATACTGGAGATAATTTTTCTCTAGTTAATGGTTCATTTGGTCCTACTTCTTTACATTCAGCACAGATAATTTGTGTTTCAGCAGGCACTTTGAATCCAGCTTGTTCAGCAATCCATTCAGCAGGTTTACCTACAACATTTGGATTTAATTTAGCTTGAGCAACATTGTCTGAATAAGCTTCTGCACCAAACATGAATTTTTCAAGTTTAGCTTTTTCTTCTTTGTTTACAAAGTAAACATGGAATCTTTTAATTTCTTTCATGAAATCACTGTAGATTTCTTGGTCAACGATTGCTGCTTGTTCAGAAGCACAAATCATACCATTGTCGAAAGATTTTGATAATACGATATCATTTACAGCTCTTGGTAATACACATGTTTTTTCAACATATGCAGGTACGTTACCAGCACCTACACCTAAAGCAGGTTTTCCACATGAATATGCAGCTTTAACCATTGCGTTACCACCAGTTGCTAAGATAGTTGCAACACCTGGGTGATTCATTAATGCATTAGTAGCATACATAGATTTAATTGATAACCATTGGATACAGTTTTCTGGTGCACCAGCAGCAATAGCAGCATCTCTAATTACGATAGCAGCTTGTTTTGAACTTTCATGAGCGCTTGGATGGAACGAGAAAATGATTGGGTTTCTTGTTTTTAAAGCGATTAATGATTTGAAAATTACTGTTGAAGTTGGGTTAGTTGTTGGAACGATACCACAAACAACACCTACTGGTTCAGCAATTTCAGTAATACCAGTTAATGGATCTTCATTGATGATCCCTACTGTTTTTAAATGACGTAAATTGTTAGTAACATATTCACATGCAAATAAGTTTTTAACAGCTTTATCTTCAAATACTCCACGTCCTGTTTCGTTAACTGCAGCTTCAGCTAAAATACCATGATGGTCTAGTCCAGCTACAGAGCATTTAGCGACGATGTAGTCTACTTGTTCTTGTGTAAAATCTTCAAATTCTTCTAAAGCTTTTAAAGCTTTGTTTACAAGGTCATCAACATGAGCATCAGTTTCTGCTTCAGTTGGGACAGCTTGTTGTACGGGTTTTTTTTCTGCCATTTTATTTCCTCCATAACTATTGTGAAATTTTTCATTTGTACACAACCATCTTACATGAAAAACATAAAAAAAACAAGCATTATCGCTCGTTTGATGTGAAAAGAATAACGTAAGCGATTACATTTTTAATTTCTTAAAATTTTTATTTGCAATAACAATATTGACACCTTTTTCCTTAAAATAAGCATATCTAAAACGGTTCTTTACACCCCATGTATTGATGTCTAATCCAGCTTTTAAAAAGAGTGCAATTTCATCTTCATCTAGAAAATCTTCACGTGCATGTACATGAAATTTTTGTGTTAAACATAATTGTTTATTTTTTTCATAATCATCTTCAAAAAGATAACCTAAATATAAAGATGAATCAATTGCTCTTAATTTATAAAGAGAATCAACATAAAAACTTGAAAAGAAAACTTGATCTAGCATCCCCATTTCTTTGATCATTTGATAGCTTTCTAGTTCTATTCCTGGATATTGAATTTTATTTGTTTTAATTTCTAAGTTGATCTTTACATTTTTTCCTTTACATAATTCCAATAATTCTTTCAACAAAGGAATTCTTTGAGGATTGTCTTTTGTTCCAAAATTATATGCACAAAGCTCTTCATAAGTCATATCTTTAATATAACCTTTTCCATCACTTGTTCGATTGATTTTTTCATCATGACATAAAACAAGAACACCATCTTTTGTTTTATGCACATCTGTTTCAATACCATCAAATCCACTTTCAATAGCTTTTGAAAAAGCTAACATTGTATTTTCAGAATATTGATCACTATAACCTCTATGTCCAAACAACAACATAGTCTCACCTCCAAAGCCTATTTTACTCTTTTTATTGTTAAGAATACACCAAAAAATGTAATTTAAAAAGCAGACTTTTATAAAGAGTCCACTTTTCATGTACTATTTTAAAAGAATCTAAATAATAAAGTTCAAGATCTTTATTACATTCTAACATACTACATTCACTAAATATTCTTGTTTTGACACTCCCCATGTCTAAAGACAGGAGATTCTTGCTACCTGCCAACATTGTTGGCTGACCAGTTCATTTCTGATAGGTCGC
>OGFJ01000755.1_pt1 | contig 26150 bp, 19 predicted proteins | sample 1570861 | NCBI WGS metagenome assembly OGFJ01 (sample SAMEA2582060, study PRJEB24529) | metagenome | biome: Human gut stool | place: China | collected 2011
CCCGCGGCTTTACAAATAAATAGCATTTTATGGGTAGGCTGCGGGCGGGGCATGCCCCGCCCCTACAGATTTCCGGGCTGCTCACCCTTCCGGGTCATACATTCCCAGCAGGCTCACGAACTTTTGCAGCATATCATCGCTGTAAAAGTCGATTTTCAGCGAGCCCTTGCCGTCCTTGTAGTCAACATGGACCTCGCTGCCGGTGACCTCTTTCAAGGCCGCCTCCACCTCCACGGCGCGCTTCGGGCGGGTGAAGTTATCATCCTTCGCCTTGGGCGGCTTGGCGGGTTTTGTCAGCTTTTTGCACAGGGCCTCGGTCTGGCGCACGTTCAGATTCTGCGCCGCGACCTCCGCCGCAGCCTGCCGCATCAGATCCTCATTGGGCAGCCCCAGCAGGACCTTGGCGTGGCCAAAGCTCAGCTTGCCCCCGCTGACCATACGGCGCACATCCTCTGGCAGGGCCAGCAGGCGCAGGCTGTTGGTCACGGCGCTGCGGCTCTTGCCCAGCTTTTTCGCGGCGGATTCCTGCGTTAAGCCGTACTTGTCGATCAGCTGCCGGCAGCCCTCGGCGACCTCGATGGGGTCGAGGTCCTCGCGCTGCAGGTTTTCAATCAGCGCCAGCGCGGCGGCCTGCTCGTCGGTCACATCCTTGATGATGACCGGCACCTCGTCCAGCCCGGCCAGGCGTGCGGCACGCCAGCGGCGCTCGCCCGCAATGATGATGTACCCCGGGCCGACCTTTTTGGGCCGCACCGCAATGGGCTGCAAAAGCCCGTTCTCGGTGATGCTGTCGGCCAGCTGGTTCAGCGCGTCGTCGTCAAACCGCTTGCGGGGCTGCTCAGGGTCAGGCTCGATTTCCCGCAGCGGCAGCGTTGAGTTGGACGCTTCGCTGCCGGTATCGTCGGACAGGTCGGCAAACAGGCTGTCCAGCCCCTTGCCAAGCCCGCCCATCTTCTTTTTGGCCATCGGCGTCCCTCCTTATCGTTCGTTGTTTGCCAAAAATTCCCGCGCCAATTCCATGTACGCCTCGCTGCCCCTGCCGTTCGGCTCATAGAAGTTGATCGGCATACCGAAGCTCGGGGCCTCGCTCAGGCGCACGGTGCGCGGAATAACGGCGCGGTAGACCTTGTCGCCAAAGTACTTTTTGACCTGCGCGACGACCTGCATCGTCAGGTTGAGCCGCCCGGAGTACATCGTGAACAGCACGCCCTCGATGTCTAAGTACCGGTTGTACTTTTTGCGCACGGTTTTCAGGGTCGCCATCAGCTCACTCAGGCCCTCGAGCGCAAAGAACTCGCACTGCATCGGGATGATGACGGTGTCCGCCGCGCAGAGCGCGTTGACGGTCAAAAGGTCGAGCGACGGCGCACAGTCGATGAAGATGTAGTCGTACAGCGGCACGACGGGGGCCAGCACGGTGCGCAGGCGCATTTCCCGCCGCGGCACCGACACAAGCTCGATGGGTGCGCCCGCCAGCTGGGTGTTGGACGGCAGTACATCGGCGTTGTACTCGCTCTTGATGATGGCCTCGCGGACGTCATCATCGTCGATCAGGCAGGTGTAGGTGTCGGCCTCCACCTTGTTTTTGGAGATGCCATACGCCGATGTGGTGTTGCCCTGCGGGTCCAGATCGACGATGAGGACCTTTTTGCCGAGTGCCGCCACACAGGCGCTCAGGTTGACGGCGGTGGTGGTTTTGCCAACGCCGCCCTTCTGGTTTGCTATTGCGATGACTTTTGCCACGCCGTACCTCCCCTGTTTTTGCGTTTTTTGGCGGCTTTGGGGCCGCTTGTATCTATTATAGCACAAACAGAAGGGATAAAAAAGGGGTTTTTCCAACAAAAAAGTCCGGCAGATGTTCCACGTGGAACATCTGCCGGGGGGTATGCCATGCCGCAAACAGCGCGGGCGTGAACGATGGTGGGAGAGTTCGTAGGTCGTTGCAGGGGGCGGCGTCCCCCGACGCCCCGCGGGGGGTGCGCGGGCGGCTGCCCGTGAATGCCCGGTATCGGGCAAGCGTCAGCGGAGGGGTCAAGACCCCTCCCTACAGATGGGGTTCACGGGTGCTTTGTAGGGAACGGTCTTGACCGTTCCGGGGACGTTTGCCGTTGCTGCATGGTAAAATATTGCTGCGGTGTAGGGGCCGCATATATGCGGCCCGGCAGTGTACGGCAAACGGGCGGTTATGGGAAACCCGCGGGCCGGGCATGCCCGGCCCCTACCGCGCGGCAGCCAAAAAGCGTACATCAACGCAGCCATCCCGGCCATTTATCCTCGCAGCCGGCCTTCCCCTCACACCTTCACCTCAAACTCCCCTTCTTCCTCCTTCGCGCCGTTCTCCACCTTTCCCGCCGTACCGTCGCTGCTGACCGGGATCCTCACAATGTACTCTAGACACCCGTCATGCTTATCGCACCGGGTCGTGGCAGCGATCCCCTTCTGGGTCATCAAATCCACCGCGTGCTGCAATGTATTTACAAAGAACCGCACATCCCGCACCATGGGGATCGTGCGGCGGCAGGGGCTGGGCCCGTTGGGGGCGGCCAGCATCTGGTCCACAAGGCGGTCCGCCTGGCGCACGCTCATCTTGTCCCGCGCCATCTTTTCCAGCGCGGCGGTGCGGCGTCCCTCAGGCAGGCGCAGGGCGGCGCGGGCGTGGCGCTCGCTCAGATGGCTGGCCGTGCAAAGCTGCTGCTGTTCCGGCGTCAGGGTCAGCAGGCGCAGCTTGTTGGCAAGGGCCGGCTGGCTCAACCCCAGCCGCCGCGCAGCCTCGGCCTGGGTGCAGCCCCACAGCCGGATGACCTCTTTAATGCCACGCGCCGTGTCGAACGGGTCCAGCTGGCTGCGCTGCAAATTTTCCAAAAGCCCCAGCGCGGCGGATTCGCTGTCGTCGTAGTCGGCCAGTATCGCCGGCACCTTGTCCAGCTTGGCCAGACGGCAGGCGCGCAGGCGGCGCTCCCCCGCCACAAGCTGGTATTTGTGCAGTCCGACCCGCCGCACGCTGATGGGCTGCAAAAGGCCGTTCTGCAAAATACTGACGGCCAGCGCGGCGATCTCCGGCTCATCGAAGGCGGTGCGCGCCTGGTAGGGCGACGGCTCGATGCAGTCCACAGGCAGCATCAGAATGCGCCCCTGCTTTTGTATATCATTTCTAGGCAATTTCGGTTCCTCCCCTGTGGCGTAAAAAATGCTATGCTTTTCTACAAAAAGCATAGCATAAACCGCAGTTTCGGGGAAGAAAAATCGTTCGCCCTTATGTTCAATTTTTTGCGCTGTTACAACGGCTTCTTTGCAATTTTTCCGCCGTTTCGGGGGTAAACCGTCGAAGTCTGCGATATTTTTTTGCAGAACACCAGCCCGCGGGCACTGCCGTCCGGCAGTGTGAAGGCGCGCGTCTCCTCATATTGGCCGCCCAGCTTTTTCAGCGCGTTGGCGGCGGCTTTTGCTTCTGCGTCTGCCTCGGGGCCCTTCATCGCGATGAACCGCCCGCCGACTTTGACCAGCGGCAGGCAGTATTCGCACAGCACAGGCAGTGCCGCCACCGCGCGGGCGCTGGCCACATCGAACTGCTCGCGCCAGATCTTGCGGGCGGCCTCCTCGGCGCGTTCCTTCGCAAACTCGACGCCGGTCAGACCCAGCTCGGCACAGGCATAGCGTAAAAAGTCCACGCGCTTGCCCGTCGGCTCCATCAGCGTCAGCTCCAGGTCAGGCTTGTAGATTTTTGCCACAATGCCCGGGAACCCCGCACCGGTGCCGACGTCCACCAGCCTGCCGCTGACCTCGGGCTGCGCCGCAAACAGCAGGCTGTCCGCAAAGTGGCGGTCCTCGATGCCCTCGGGGCTGGTGATGGCGGTCAGGTTGACCTTTTCGTTATAGCTGACCAGCAGCTCGGCGTACCTGTCCAGCAGGTCCAGCTGTGCGCCGGTCAAGGGGATGTTCCACGTGGAACATTTAGCTTGTAATCTGTTTTTATCAATCATAGCGTCTCCTTGGCTTCCCCCTCGGGGGAAGCTGCCGCCCGCAGGCGGCTGATGAGGGCAGACTGTATGTGGCTGCCCGGTTGCGGGTGAAATCGATATACTCGGCCCTCATCCGCCCTCGGGCGGGGCCGCGGGCACCTTCTCCCTCGCGGGAGAAGGCATCCTGTTTATTTCAGTTTCAGCAGCACAATACTCAGCTGCGCCAGGTCGCTCGGTGATACACCCGGTATCCGCCCGGCCTGCGCCAGCGTGCGCGGCCTTATCTTCGTCAGCTTTTCGCGGGATTCCAGCGTCATCGTCTCAATCGGCGCATAGTCAAAGTCGTCGGGGATCTTCACATTCTCGTGCCGCTGAATATCCCGTATGATCCGCTCCTCCCGCGCAATGTACCCGGCGTAGCGGATCTCCGTCTCGATGCGCTGCGCCATGGCGGGGGTCACGCCCTCGCCGCGGCCAATGACCTTCGCGATCAGATCATAGCTGATGTAGGGCCGCCGCATCAGCTCGATGGCCGAACCGCCGATCTCGCCCAGCTCCGCGCCCTCGGGGGCGGCGGCGCGCAGATCGGCCAATTTGATGCTCGTCGTCTCCAGCCGGTGCAGCTCGGCCTGCTTGACCTCGCGGTCACGGCAGAACAGTGCCCAGCGGTCATCGTCCACCAACCCGTACTCGCGGCCAATCGGGGTCAGCCGCTCGTCGGCGTTGTCCTGGCGCAGGCTCAGGCGGTACTCGCTGCGGCTCGTCATCATGCGGTAGGGGTCCATAACACCCTTCGTGACAAGGTCGTCCACCAGCGTGCCGAGGTAGCTTGTGTGCCGCGCCAGCACAAGTTCTTCCCTGCCCAGCGCGTGGCGGGCGGCGTTCAGACCCGCCAGCAAGCCCTGCGCAGCGGCCTCCTCATAGCCGGATGTGCCGTTGAACTGCCCCGCGCCGTAGATGCCGCCCACGACCTTGCTTTCCAGCGTGGGCTTGAGCGTCGTGGGGTCCACGCAGTCATACTCAATGGCGTAGGCCGGGCGCATGATTTCGAGATGCTCAAACCCGGCAATCGTGCGGTACATCTCGTTCTGCACGGCCTCGGGCAGGCTGGACGAGAGACCCTGCAGGTACATTTCCTCGGTGTCCTCGCCGCAGGGCTCCACAAAAACCGGGTGGCGCTCCTTCTCTTTAAAGCGGACGACCTTATCCTCAATGGACGGGCAGTACCGCGGGCCGACGCCCTGAATGTCGCCGCCGTAGAGCGGCGAGCGGTGCAGGTTGTCGAGAATGACCTTATGGGTCGCGGGGTTCGTGTAGGCGATGTAGCAGTTGACCTTGTTGTGCATCGGCACGCGGGTCATAAAGCTGAACGGCTGCAGCTCGGCGTCGGGGTCGCCGGGCTGGCATTCGAGCTTCGAGAAGTCGATGCTGCGGCGGTGGACGCGGGCAGGCGTGCCGGTCTTGAAGCGGCGCAGCGTGAAGCCGTTCTCCACAAGGCACAGGGTCAGCGCGGTGGCGGCGTGGGTGCCGTCGGGGCCGCTGTCATAGTGGGCATCTCCCACAAAGATGCGCCCGCCCAGGTTGGTGCCGGTGGCAATGACAACGGCCTTGCAGGCGTAGTAGCCGTGCAGGTTCGTGAACACGCCGCAGACCTTGCCGTCCTGCACGTCCACGCCGACGATCTCGCCCTGGTGGATGTCGAGGTTGGCGGTTTGCTCCAGCGCGTGCTTCATCCAGATGTGGTAGCGCTTGCGGTCTGTCTGCACGCGCAGACTGTGTACGGCGGGGCCTTTGCCGCGGTTGAGCATCCGGCTTTGCAGGTAGGTGGCGTCTGCGGCCAGACCCATCAGCCCGCCGAGCGCATCGACCTCCCGCACAAGATGCCCCTTGGCTGTGCCGCCGATGGACGGGTTGCACGGCATATTGCCGATGAAATCCAGCGACAGCGTAAACACCGCGGTCCTTGCCCCCAGCCGTGCCGCCGCATGCGCCGCCTCGATCCCCGCATGCCCTGCACCAATGACGATGACGTCGTAGGTTCCCAGTTTGTCCATATACGTTCCCTCTTACCCTATATTGTGCAGGATGTCCTTACAGACACCCGCGAAATTTGTGTCCACTGCATTGTTGGCGTAGCGCAGCACCCGGCAGCCGATGCCTTGCAGGTAGGCGGTGCGCTGTGCATCGTACTCGACGGCCTGCGGTTCGGTGTGCTGTGCGCCGTCCAGCTCTATTACCAGTTTACACGATGAAATATAGAAATCAACTATAAAATTGCCAATTATTTTCTGGCGGTAAACGGTCTGCGGCAGGTTTTTCAGAAAGTCGTACCACAAGCGTCTCTCCTGCGGGGTCATAGATTTGCGGAGATTGCGTGCATTGACACGCAAAGGGTCATGGGTTTTCCTGTCGTTCATGGTATCACTCCTTAAAGGCTTCCCCCTCGGGGGAAGCTGCCGCCCGCAGGCGGCTGATGAGGGCGGAGTTTGCGTAGCCTCCCTTTTAACGGGCAGCCTCCGCAGGCTCTCCCCTCATCCGTCCGCGGGCGGGGCCGCGGACACCTTCTCCCCCAGGGGGAGAAGGCTCCTGTCAGCTCTAAAGGCTTTCCCCGAGGGGCTGCCGCCAGTTCTAAAGGCTTCCCCTTCGGGGGAAGCTGCCGCCCGCAGGCGGCTGATGAGGGCGGAGTTCGCGTAGCCTCCCTTTTAACGGGCAACCTCCGCAGGCTCTCCCCTCATCCGTCCGCGGGCGGAGCCGCGGACACCTTCTCCCCCAAGGGGAGAAGGTTCCTGTCAGCAAGGTCTGCCCTCATCCGGCCCTGCGGGCCGCCTTCCTCCGATGGGGAAGGCTTTTATGCCAGCTTCCCCTTCACATCCGCAACCTGCTTCATCACGCTTGCCTTCGTCGGGCCGCCGTAGCTGGTGCGGCCCTCGCAGCAGGTCGTCAGGTCGATGGCCGTATAAACGTCATCCTCAAACAGGTCGCTGTACTGCTTGAATTCGTCCAGCGTCAGCTCCTCCAGCGTCTTGCCCTCGCGGATGCAAGCGGCCACCATCGTGCCGGTGCACTTGTAGGCATCGCGGAAGGGCATCCCTTTCTTCGTCAGGTAGTCGGCGCAGTCCGTCGCGTTGATAAAGCCCTTCGCGGCGGCGCGGCGCATGTTGGCGGGCAGCGGAGTCATCGTGGCCAGCATCGGCGTGACGGTGCGCAGGCAGAGCTCCAGCGTGTCCACGGCGTCAAAAATGGCCTCCTTGTCCTCCTGCATGTCCTTGTCATAGGCGAGCGGAATGCCCTTCATCATGACGAGCAGCGTGTTCAAATTGCCGTAGACGCGGCCTGTTTTGCCGCGGATCAACTCCGTTACATCGGGGTTTTTCTTCTGCGGCATGATGGACGAGCCCGTCGTAAAGGCGTCGTCCAGCTCGATGAACTTGAACTCCCAGCTGCACCACAAAATAATTTCCTCGCTCAAGCGGGAAAGGTGCATCATGCAGGTCGCCATGGCGCTGCACAGCTCAATGCAGAAGTCGCGGTCCGACACGCCGTCGATGGAGTTGCCGCACGGCGCGGCAAAGCCGAGCTGTTCGGCGGTATAGAAGCGATCCAGCGGGTAGGTCGTGCCCGCCAGTGCGCCGCTGCCCAGCGGGCACTCGGCGTCCATGCGGCGGGTCGCGTCCTGCAATCTTCCCAAGTCGCGCAGCAGCATCCAGGCGTAGGCCATCAGCTGGTGGCCGAAGGTCACGGGCTGGGCACGCTGCAGGTGGGTGTAGCCGGGCATGACGTACCCTGCGCCCTTCTCGGCCTGGTCGCAAAGCACGGTGATAAGTTCTTTTATCTGGCCCTGAATATGCTCGCTGGCGGCGCGCAGGTTCAGGCGGATGTCCAGCGCGACCTGATCGTTGCGGCTGCGCCCGGTGTGCAGGCGCTTACCGGCGTCACCGACGCGGGCGGTCAGCGTCTGCTCGACAAAGGTGTGGACGTCCTCGGCGTTGGGGTCGATTTCCAGTGCGCCGCTGTGCAAATCGTCCAAAATGGAGTGCAGACCCTTGTGAATATCGTCCACATCCTGTTGGGAGATGATGCCCTGTCTGCCCAGCATGGCCGAGTGGACAAGGCTGCCCTGAATATCCTGCTCGATCATCCGCGCGTCGAAGCGGATGGAGGAGTTAAAATCGTTTACGCGGCTGTCAACGGCCTTGCTGGCCCGGCCCTGCCAAAGTTGGGGCATAGGTTTTACCTCCTGAATTAGATAATAGATAATAAAATTGGTGGTTCGCGGTGCTGGCGCACCGCTCAAAAATTCTCTGTCTCCGTAGGGGCGCATTCCATATGCGCCCGTGCTGCTTACGGCAGGTGCCGCGGGCGGATATGGAATCCGCCCCTACGTTTTTTTGTTTTGGCCCCGGGACAAAACTCCACATTTTTTATTATCTTTTAATAGTAATGCCAAAACCGCCAAAGGGTTTCCACGCCCCTTGGCGGTTGCTTATTCGGCGTTCGTTCGCTTATTAGTCCTGTGCGGGCCAGCTCTTGGCCAGCTTGGCGCGCTCGGCAATGGGCAGGCCGAACAGGTTGATGAAGCCGGAGGCATCCGCCTGGTTGTAATCATCATCCTCACCGAAGGAGGCCGTCTGCTCATCGTACAGGGTGTACGGGCTGGTGACACCGGCGTTGATCATGTTGCCCTTGTAGAGCTTCAGCTTGACGTCGCCGGTGACGGTTTTCTGCAGGTCATCGGTGAAGGCGCTGATGGCCTCACGCAGCGGGGTGAACCACTGGCCGTTGTAGACCAGCTCGCCCATCTTCTGGGCCAGCTGTGCCTTGAAGTGCATGGACTCCTTGTCCAGCGTGATGGTTTCCAGAACATCGTGCGCCTTGTACAGGATGGCACCGCCGGGGGTCTCATAGACGCCGCGGCTCTTCATGCCGACGAGACGGTTCTCGACGATGTCCAGCAGGCCGATGCCGTTGGCGCCGCCCAGCTTGTTCAGGTACTCGACCAGCTCGACGCTCTCCATCTCCTTGCCGTCCACAGCGGTGGGGATGCCCTTCTCAAAGTGGATGGTGACGTAGGTCGGGGTGTCGGGGGCCTGCTCGGGGGAAACGCCCAGCTCCAGGAAGCCCGGCTTATTGTACTGCGGCTCCAGGGACGGCTTCTCGAGGTCGAGGCCCTCATGGCTCAGGTGCCACAGATTCTTGTCCTTGGAGTAGTTGGTCTCACGGTTGATCTTCAGGGGGATGTTGTGGGCCTCGGCGTAGTCGATTTCCTCGTCACGGCTCTTGATGCTCCACTCACGCCACGGGGCGATGATGGCCATATCGGGGGCCAGCGCTTTCAGGGTCAGTTCAAAGCGGACCTGGTCGTTGCCCTTGCCGGTGCAGCCGTGGCAGATGGCGTCGGCGTTCTCCTTCTTGGCGATCTCGGCCAGCGCGGCGGCGATGCAGGGACGCGCGTGGGAGGTGCCCAGCAGGTAGTCCTCATACTTGGCGTCGGCCTTCAGGCAGGGCCAGATGTAGTTTTCGACGTAGTCCTTCTTCAGGTCGAGGACGTACAGCTTGGACGCGCCGGTCTTGATGGCCTTCTCCTCCAGGCCGTCCAGCTCAGTGCCCTGGCCGACATCGCCGGAGACTGCGACGACCTCGCAGTTGTTGTAGTTTTCCTTCAGCCAGGGAATGATGATGGAGGTGTCCAGACCGCCGGAGTACGCCAGAACTACCTTTTTGATGTCTTTCTTATCCTTTTTCATGATGAGCTCCCCTCTCTGTTTCTTCGCCAAGACGCGCGGGGTATGTTGCTTGCCGCCTGTCTTGAATATTTATTCATTCATTGCTGTATATTATACACTCTTTTATACATTTTGCAAGCGGTAAAACTGCCAAAGGATTCTCCATTTTCGCGGTTGTTTTAGGCAGGTTGACGAATAGTTATACATTTATGCAGCCGGTGCCTGCAAAAATATACAGGCATGTATGTATACACAGCACCGATACGGGTATTATAGCACAGCTTCCCGCAATGAGCAACACAAAATTGCAGTTTTCGCAACACGGGTGGTACTGGCGGGAAAGCCCCCCTGCCTTCCCCCTCGGGGGAAGGTGGCCCGCAGGCCGGATGAGGGGCAGGTTTCCGGGCGGCAGACCATAAACGGGCAGCATAGACAAGCCTCACCCTCATCAGTCAGCGGGCTGGGCCGCTGACAGCTTCAGTCTTCGCGCCAAGAGCCGCCTGCGGCGGTTGCACTCCGACACGCGCCTGCGGGCGCAGCCCCTCGGGGGAAGCCGCTCCACCCGGGCTGTTCGTTCCGCCGCGCACGTCCGCGGCGGCCTGGGGCAGGCCGCCCTACAATCCCTCTTAAACGTTGTACGTAGGGCGGGGTGCCCTCACCCCGCCGCAGTCAGCGTCAGCAGCCGCCCCCGGTCTGCCCCACAAACTTCTTCACCATTCCCAGCTCCTCCGGGAAGATGCAGTTGGGGATCGTGCCCTGCTCCACGGCGGCAACGGCCTCGTCCAGGTCGAACCATTTTACATAGTCGATCTCCGACTTCTGCACGGCAAAATCCTCGGCCTCGCTGTCCAGCCAGAGGCAGAACACCTTGCTGACCTGATTGTCTTTGAACGGTTTACCGTGGAATTCAGCCTCAAAGCGGAACTGCCGCAGGCCGCATTCGTGCAGGTCGGCGGGGGCGGCGGTCACGCCCAGCTCCTCGCGCAGCTCCCGCAGGGCCGAGCCGACGAACTCCGCGCCCGCCGGGATGTGCCCGGCAGAGGAAATATCGTAGCAGCCGGGGTAGGAATCCTTGGCGGCACAGCGCATCTGCAAAAGCACCTGCACCCTGCCGTTTTTGCGCCGCACGATCCAGACATGGCTGGTGCGGTGGCGCAGCCCCTCGGCATGGGCCGTCGTGCGCGGCACGCTCTGACCGGTGGGGACGCCGTTTTCATCGACAATATCAAGCATTTCGGGCATGAGGAACACTTCCTTACCAGATTTATTATCCTTTTTATACCACAGTTTCGCCCTTTCCGCAATTTTTTTCTTGCATGGCCCGCAAGCGGGTCGTGACGCTATGGGAGCGGGTGCAGGGGTTTAAAAATTCATAATCTTCTTTTATAATAATGATATTGCCGCAAACGGCCGCGGGCGGATATGGAATCCGCCCCTACGGTTGCAGGGGGGCGGCGTCCGCGACGACCCGCATCCGCCGTAACGCTTATAACAAGGAGAACGCACCCATGTCCCAAATGACAAAGCGCGCGCTGGTCGCATCCTTAAAGGACCTGCTGGCCGAAAAGCCGCTGGACAAAATCACCGTGACCGACCTGACCGAACACTGCGGCGTGAACCGCATGACGTTCTACTACCATTTCAAGGACATCTACGATCTGGTCGAGTGGGCCTGCATCGAGAGCGCGACCCGTGCGCTGGCCGGGCAAAAGACCTACGACACCTGGCAGCAGGGCTTTTTGCAGATTCTGCAGGCCGTGCAGAAGGACAAGGTCTTTGTCACCAAAGTTTATCATTCCATCAGCCGCGAGCATATCGAGAACTACCTCTACCGCCTGACCTACGATTTGATGATCGGCGTCGTCGAGGAGAAGGCTGCCGGGATGACCGTGCGCCCCGAGGACAAGGAGTTCATCGCGAATTTTTACAAGTACGCCTTCGTCGGCCTGACGCTGGAATGGGTGCGCACCGGCATGAAGGACGACCCCGCCGCCCTCATCGAGCGGGTATCGACCCTTATCCACGGGGATATTACAAAGGGTCTGGAGGCGTGCCGGATCGATAAGTAACTCCCCCACAAGCCGCCGCCTTAACAATTCTGCCACAATCTATACAATCCGTCCTCTTTGATAAAATTCTTATCAAAGGGGATTTTTTGCTGATTGTAACCGTTCCGCCCGCCGGGTATACTACAGACATACCAAGTAAATCACAGGCCGCTCCCCAACAAGCACGCGGCCTTATCATCACAGGAGGTACTCTTATGTATTATTCCGCCGGTAACTATGAAGCCTTTGCCACCCCTCAAAAGCCCGCCAATGTGGACGGCAAATCTGCCTACATCGTCGGCTCCGGCCTGGCGGCGCTGTCTGCGGCGTGCTATCTCGTCCGCGATGCCCAGATGAAGGGCGAGCACGTCCACGTTCTCGAGAAAGACCCCATCCCGGGCGGTGCCTGCGACGGCTACCATTACGAGAACCTCGGCTACGTCATGCGCGGCGGGCGCGAGATGGACAACCACTTTGAGTGTATGTGGGATCTGTTCCGCTCCATCCCGTCCATCGAGGACGAGAACCACACCGTTCTGGATGAGTACTACTGGCTGAACAAGGCCGACCCCAACTACAGCCTCTGCCGCGCCACCCACAACCGCGGCGAGGACGCCCACACCGACGGCAAGTTCGGCCTGTCCGACAAGGCCGCCATGGAGATCATGCGTCTCTTTATGACCCCCGACGAGGGCCTGTACGACAAGAAGATTACCGACTTCTTTGACGATGAGGTGCTGAACTCCAACTTCTGGATGTACTGGCGCACGATGTTCGCTTTTGAGAACTGGCACAGCGCACTGGAGATGAAGCGCTATCTGCAGCGCTACATCCATCACATCGGCGGTCTGCCCGACTTTACGGCGCTGCGCTTCACCCGCTACAACCAGTACGAGTCGATGATCCTGCCCATGGTCAAGTACCTCGAGGGCTTCGGCGTGCAGTTCCACTACGACACAAAGGTCACGAACATTGCGTTCGACTGCGCGGGCAGCAAGAAGCAGGCGACCCGCATCGACATCCTGCACGACGGTCAGGAGAGCTCCATCGACCTGACTGAGAACGACCTCGTCTTTATCACGAACGGCGGCTGCGTCGAGAACTCCACCTTGGGCAGCCAGGACACCCCCGCCGAGTTCAAGCCCGAAATCAAGGAGGGCGGCGGCTGGGACCTGTGGCGCAAGATCGCCGCACAGGACCCGAGCTTCGGCCACCCCGACAAGTTCTGCTATGACCCCGAGCTGTCCAACTGGATGAGCGCCACCGTCACGACGCTGGATCAGCGCATCGTGCCCTATATCAAGAAGATCTGCAAGCGCGACCCGTTCAGCGGCAAGGTCGTCACCGGCGGCATCGTCACGGTCACCGACTCCAACTGGCTGCTGAGCTGGACGCTGAACCGTCAGCAGCAGTTCCGCGACCAGCCCAAGGATCAGCTCTGCGTCTGGGTCTACAGCCTGTTCACCGACAAGCCCGGCAACTATATCAAGAAGCCCATGCGCGACTGCACCGGTAAGGAGATCTGCATGGAGTGGCTGTACCACCTGGGCGTGCCCGAGGATCAGATCGAGGACATGGCCGCGAACAGCGCCAACACCGTGCCCTGCATGATGCCGTATATCGATGCGTTCTTTATGCCGCGCGCTGCGGGTGACCGCCCCGACATCGTGCCCGAGGGCGCTGTCAACTTCGCGTTCCTGGGCCAGTTTGCCGAGACCGCCCGCGACACGATCTTCACCACCGAGTACTCCATCCGCACCGGCATGGAGGCCGTCTACACCCTGCTGAACGTGGATCGCGGCGTGCCCGAGGTCTGGGGCAGCGTCTACGACATCCGCTGCCTGCTGGATGCCACGGTCAAGCTCCGCGACGGACGCAAGATCACCGATATGGAGATGCCTCTCGTCGGCAAGCTCGCCATGAAGGAGGCCTTCAAGAAGATCGAGGGCACCGAAGTGGAGAAGCTGCTGAAGGAGTATAACGTTATCTGAATGTAAGCCAAACGGGCAGTCACTCAAAATGGGTGACTGCCCGTTTTTATTTTGCTGCGCCGTAGGGGCCGGGCATGCCCGGTTCCTACCTCTCTGCAATTACATCACTTCCGCCAGCTTCCTTTGCATCGTTTCCAAATGCAAACAAAAAAAGGCGCAGCCGTGGCGTTGGGCCCGGCTGCGCGGTAATTTACAAATTGTTCATAAGAAAAACATAGTTTTTTAGCAGTTATCCGGTAGTATATAGGCACAGGGTTACGGAGCCGCAACCGTAATTCTGGAACATGATTCCTCCTCACACAAACCGATACCCCAAGCCCCCATCCGGAGCCGCAACCGGATGGGGGCGATTTTTTGTGTTTCAGATCAGGGGGAGCGGGCGGCGAAGCAGGCCAGAGGGGCAAAAGATACATGGGCGGTAATGGCAAGGTGGAGGGCCGGGCATGCCCGGCCCCTACGGGGTGCCACAAATGGGTTGCGGACGAGAGGGGCAAGGGAGGGCGGCAGCCCTCCCCCTTTGCCGTGGGCGGGTGGTTGCCCGTTTACGGGTGGTGACGCAAGGCCCGTCGGGACCCTTCAGGCCAGCTTGCGCGGCCAGCTCCCCTAAAAGGGGAGCCTTTTGCGGGCTGTCGCCCGAGATTATAGTAGCCGTTAAAAACTGCGGGGGTTCGGGGGAACTCCCGACTCAAAAGTGGAGGAAGGCTCGGCGGCGTTAAGAACGGACAGTAATACTGCGTCCGTTTAGCCGCGTCTCCCGACCCCGTACTGCGGGGCCTCCGGCAGCACAAACTCTGTGGTAAAGTTGGCGGTCAGGTCGTTGATGTTCATCCGAACACTCCAAAAGACATCGCCGTAATCGCGCAGGACCGTGTACTCCGCCCCCAGACCGGCCAGAGTCACCGTGTCGGTGACGATGTAGACTACATCCCCCTCGGGGGCGTACTCGGTCAGACTGTTCTGGTAGACGCGGCTGACCGTGCCGCCGTCGGCCAGCGCCCGGGCGGCTTCTGCGGTGGTGCTGACCAGTTGAATGCGCGCTGTCGCGGGCAGGGCGGCCATCAAATCCCCGCGGGTGATCTCGCCGTATTCCGGCTCGGTCACACCGCCCGCGAACGCCTCGACGGACGCACCCTCCGGCAGACCCGTGGCCGGGTCATTTGTGACGATCTCGGCGTAGAGCGCCGCCAGATAGTTGCCGAAGCTGATGGTTTTGTTGGCGTCGGGGTTCGCCGCGTAGGTGAACAGCGGCGTGTAGAGGATGCTCTGGTCGTCGGCGTCCAGCGTGGCGATCTCCGCCGCGGCGCTGGTATAGGCGTCCGCACCGGCCTGCTGGGCCTCGTCTGCCGTCTCGGTGGGGGCGGTGGTGTCACTGCCGCCCACGGCCTCGGTGTCCTTGCCGGGGTCGGCGGCATCAGCGGCGGTGTCGGCCTGCGCGGCGTCGGCGGTGCTCATCGCCAGCCAGGTGGCACGGCGGCTCTCCATCTCGGCAGCCGCCACAGGCTGCCGAAGCTCGACGCGGCAGCCGCCGCCCTGGGTAAAGACCAGGTCCAGCTGCGCCACGCCGGTCAGACCCAGGTCCGCGCCCAGCACGTTCGTGCCGTTTTCCGCCGTTGTGCCGTCAATAATGGCCGTCACGCCCTGGCTCAGCAGGGCCTTCTGCCAGTCGCCCGCCGGGGCGGTGGAGACAATCGCAAGGATGGCATCGCACCCGGCGTTCTGCAGGGCGGTGATCTGCTCGGCGGCGGTGTCGTTCCAGTCGCGGGCCGTGATGAACTCCCCGTTGGACGCCGAGATGACCGCGGCCTGCGCCGGGTCGTTCAGCACAAAGAAGCCGATTTTATACCCTGCGCGCTCCACGACGGTGTAGCGGCCATTGGTCACGCGGTTGCGGCTCCAGCTTGTGGAGCGGTAGAACACAGCGGTGCCCTCGTTGTTCAGCAGGTTGGACGCCAGCGACGGGCCGCTGCCCATGTTGGCATCGCTGACCAGGCGGGTCGTGCCGTAGGCAAAGTCGGTCAGCGCCATGGCGTGCAGGTCGTACCCCGCTGCCGAGAACGCCGACAGCATATCCATGCCGCCGGTCAGGCTGGCGCTCTCGGTGCCGTGCAGGCTGTCGCCCGCGTCCAGCAGGATGGAATCCGGGGTCGCGCCCTTGAGCGCGGCGGCGTCCGCCAGCGTGGCGCGGTCCCCGCGCAGGCCCGCCGTGGCAAAGATTGGGACCGTGATGTCCCCGACCCGCACGCGGCAGGTCAGGCTCTCGGTGCCGTCGGCCAGCGTGGCCATGATCGTGCATTCCCCGCTGTCGGTGCGGGCGCGGACCGTGCCGTTTTTGTCCACGGTGGCCACGGTCTTGTCGCTCGTCGTCCAGTAGACCCTGCGTCCGCCGTCCTCCTCGCCCGGCTCGTTCGTCGCCAGCGTGGCGTAGGCGTCCTTGCCGTCCATGTGCAGCTCGTCGGTGTAGGTATCGTTCAGGAGCACCGGCGCGGCGGTCTTGCCGTTGCAGGCGGACACACCGGTAAATTTGAACGGTCTCATGACAAAATCCAGATCCACCGTCTCACTCTGGACACCGTAGTCCGCGCCCGGGGCGCTGAAGGTACACTGCCACATATCGTAGGTGCCTGCGTAGTCCAGATCGTCGGAGAACCGCGCGATCCAGAGGTTGTCGCGCCATTTGTCAAAGGCGGGATCCGTCATGCGGGCGCGCACCCAGTTGCGGGAGGCATACAGCCCCTGCGCACCGGTGTAGCCGTACTCGGTCAGGCGGTCAAAGAACGCCTGCGTGATCTCGGCCATCTCGGAGGGGAAAACGCCGCTGATGTACTTATCCTCGAGGTCGTAGTAGACCGGGTAGCTCAGCCGGTAGGGCGCGGCGGTGTAGTCGTCCAGCCCCTCCTGCGGCGGGGCGGTCAGGCCCAGCAGCCGCGCGACGTGGTCGGCCTCGCTGCGGGCCTCCTCCACCGTCGTGGCGTAGGAATAAAGGTACGCGCCGAACGGGATGCCCAGCCGGGTGCATTCGTCGGCGTTGCGCCGCCACTGGGGGTCATCCTGCGCCCAGTTTTCCTCCTGGCCGTCCCACTCGCCGCCGAAGCCGCAGCGGATGATGGCAAAGTCGATGCCGGCAGCCTTGGCCTTTTCCCAGTCGATCTCGCCCTGGAACTTGGATACGTCCATGCCCTTGAGCACCGCGGCGGGCATGGCCCGGCCGCTTGTGTTGAAGTAGTAGCCCAGATCGTTCTTCTGCCAGGCCGCGGCGGGCGTGCCGAAGTCCGCCTCGGCGGGGCCTTTCTCCTCTGCCGAGCAGCGCACCAGCACCACCGACACAATGACCACGACCAGCAGGCAGAGCAAACACAGCCCCAGCACAAGGCGGCTGCGGCGGCGTTTGGCGCCGGGACGTTTCTTTTTCTTCGGCGGCGGGGGCGCGTCGGGGCGCGGGGCCGCTTGCCCGGCCTGCGGGGCGGGCGCAGCCGTCCGGGCAGGGCGGCGGTAGACTTTGCGTTCTTCTGGCACGGTGCGTTACCTCTCTTGGGCAGATTTTATGCTGTGGATAGATAATATTAGTGTAGCATTTTGTCGAAGAAATTACAATCGGAAACGCGAGATATTGGGGAAATTTTACAGAATAAAAAAGCGGCGGCCAGCTCCCTGACCGCCGTTCTTTGCCTTCCCCCTCGTGGACAGACTCCCCCGCAGGGTCGGATGTGGGCAAGGTTACCGGAATCGACCATTTTACGGGATGCCGCAAGAACTCTGCCCTCATCAGTCAGCGGACGGGGCCGCTGCCAGCTTCAGTCTCCGCGCTAAGAGCCGCCTCCGGCGGTTGCGCTTCGACACGCGCCTGCGGGCGCAGCCCCGAGGGGGAAGCCTTATATAATTTTCTCTCCCTGCACGTCCAAAAATAATACGGCACCTCAAACGCCAGCATAACGCACCAGCCGAAGGCACAGGCAAAGGCGATGCCGGGCAGGCCCACCCGCGGGGCCAGCACCGCAGCAGCGGCAGCGCGCAGCCCCGCCTGTAAGCAGGTGCCGATCAGCGTCGTCGTCATCTTGCCCATGCCGCGGTAAAAGCCCTGGAAACCGTTCGTCAGCGCGGGCAGGGCGTAGAACACCGCCATCCAGCCCAGATACGTGCTGCCCAGTGCAATGACGTCGGCGGCCCCCTCCCCTGCCACAAACAGGGACAGGATGCCCCGGCGCAGCAGCAGCGTCAGGCTGCCCATCAGCAGCCAATAGCCCAGCTCCAACCGCAGGCCCACCGCAAAGCCGCGGCGGATGCGGGCGGTCTGCCCGGCGCCGCGGTTCTGGGCAATGTAGGTCGTAATGGCCGTGGCAATGCTCTGCTCCGGCGTGAAGGCAAAATCGTCCACCCGCGTGACCGCGTTGAACGCCGCGATAGCCCCGACCCCCAGCGCGTTGACCTGCCCCTGAATGAGCACCTTGCAGATCGGCTGCACGGCCTGCTGCACCGCCGTCACCGCGCCGTAACGCAAAATCGGCCCCAGCAGGTCGCGGCGGATGCGCCACTGCCCCTGCCCGGGGCAGAGCTCCGGCACGCGGCGTGCCATGTAGACGGCGGCCAGCAGCGCGCTGGCAGCCTCGGCCACGACAGTGGTCACGGCGCTGCACACAATGCCAAAGCCCAGCCCGCCAATTAAAATGAGATCCAGCACCGCGTTGAGCACGGCGGAGAATGCCAGGAATTTCAGCGGCGTTTTGCTGTCGCCGACACTTTTCAGGCCCGCCGCCAGTGCGTTATAGAAAAACGTGAACGGCGCGCCCAGGAACGTGATGCGCAGGTAGATGCCGGTGATGCCAAAAATCGAGTCCGGCACGGCCAGCGCGCGCAGGATCCACGGCGTCAGCGCACAGCCCAGCGCCGCGGCGGCACAGCAGAGCGCCGCGCCGAACAGCAGCGTCGTTGCCAACGTCTCTTTTAAGCGGGCGGTCCGCTTTGCGCCGAACGCCTCACTCATCAGTACGCCCGCGCCGATGCACAGGCCGCTGATGGCCAAAATCACCAGATTCATGACCGGCCCGGCCACGCCCTCGGCGGCCAGCGCGTCCTGCCCGATGAACCGCCCCGCGATGATGGAATCCACCGCATTGTACGCCAGCTGCAGCCAGTTCCCCAGCAGCAGCGGCACCGCATACAGAAAGAGGTGCCCCAGCGGGGCACCCTTTGTCATATCACGCATGATTTACTTTTTGTCCTCTTCGGTCTCGGCGACGATGTAGATGGGACGGTGCTTGACCTCCAGGTAGGTCTTGGCGAGGTACTCGCCCACAATGCCGGTGCAGAACAGCTGGACGCCGCTGCACAGCAGAATGATGCAGACCATGCTGGGCCAGCCGGAGGTCGGGTCGCCGAACATCAGCGCACGGACGACGACAAAGAGGATGCCGATGAACGCGAGGATGCAGAACAACACGCCCGCCCCCGCCGCGATCAGCAGCGGCGTGGTGGAGAAGCCGACGATGCCCTCGATGGAGTACTTGAACAGGCCCCAGAAATTCCACTTGGTCGTGCCGGCGACGCGCTCGATGTTCTCATAGTCGAACCACTTGGTCTTGAAGCCGACCCAGCTGAAAATGCCCTTGCTGAAGCGGTTGTACTCGGCCATGCTGAGCACGGCGTCGGTCATTTTGCGGCTCATCAAGCGGAAATCCCGCGCACCATCAACAATTTCCGTATCGGACATCTTGTTGATGATCTGGTAGAACTTGCGGGCAAACCAGCTGCGCAGCGGCGGCTCACCCTTGCGGGTCGTGCGGCGGGTGGCGGCGCAGTCGTACTCGCCGGTCAGCAGCGTGTCCAACATCTGCGGCAGCAGCGCGGGCGGGTCCTGCAGATCGGCGTCCATCGTGGCGACGTAATCCCCCTTGGCGGCCTGTAAACCCGCGTAGATACCGGCCTCCTTGCCGAAGTTGCGGCTGAACGAGACATACCGCACGCGGGGGTCCTGCGCGTGCAGCTCACGCGCGACGCGCAGCGTGCCGTCGCGGGAGCCGTCGTCCACAAAGATAAACTCAAACTCCGCGCCGTGGCTGGCTTTCATCTCCGCCGCCACGCGGGAGGCTTCTTTATAAAAAAGCGGCATCGCTTCTTCTTCATTGTAACAGGGTACGATCAGACTGATGAGCATGGTAGGACCTGCTTTCGTCAAGAAATTTAGTATTTTTTATTATACCGTAGTTGACGGAGTTTGTAAACAGGGACTATTGAACCACGTGCGCTTTGTTAGGGGCGGCGAAATATTTGCATCGCAATAGCGGCAGCGTCATCGGAGGGGTCAAGACCCCTCCCTACAGTACCGCGTTCACGGGTGCTTTGTAGGGAGCGGTCTTGACCGCTCCGGGGAACTTTGCGGCAGCCGCCCACCAAAAAAGGCAGAGCCTTCGCTCTGCCTTGGAGTGCTTATAAAATTTTAGCCTTTGACTGCGATATTGACCAACTTGCCCTTGACATAGATCTCCTTGGCAATGGTCTTGCCGGCGATGGCTTCGGCTACGGCGGGCTCGGCCTTGGCGGCGGCGATGGCGTCCGCGTTCTCGATGGCGGCGGGCACCTTGATGCGGGCCTTGACCTTGCCGTTGACCTGCACGGCGATCTCAATCGTCTGCTCGACGCACTTGGCCTCATCGTAGGTCGGCCAGGCGTGGTAGGCCAGCTGTTCGGTGTGGCCCAGCTGCTGCCACAGTTCCTCGGTCATGTGGGGCGCAAACGGGTTCAGCAGCTGCAGCAGCAGCTCGTACTCGGCCTTGGTCGCACCCCCCTGATCGCTCAGTGCGTTGACGTAGATCATCAGCTGGGCAATGGCGGTGTTGGCCTTCAGCGCGTCAATGTCCTCGCCGACCTTCTTGATGGTGCGGTTGGCAACGGCCTCCAGCTCGGGGCGGACGCCCTCGCCGGGAACGAGCTTTTCGCTCATCGACCAGATCTTATCGAGGAAGCGCTTGCAGCCCTTGATGGAGGAGGTGTTCCACGGGGCGGCCTTCTCAAAGTCGCCGATGAACATCTCATACAGGCGCAGCGTGTCGGCGCCGTACTCGTTGACCACATCGTCAGGGTTGACGACGTTGCCGAGGGACTTGGACATCTTGACGATGGGGTGCTCGGCCATCTCGCCGTACTTCTCGACAAGGGCCTTGCGTGCGCCCTTCTCGTCGCCGTACTCGGCCAGCAGGCGCTTGCGCTCAGCATCGGGCTGGTTCTCAAAGGCATGGGGGTTCAGGCCCAGGATCATGCCGTGGGAGGTACGCTTCTGGTACGGCTCCTTGGTGGGCACAACGCCGATGTCATACAGGAACTTGTGCCAGAAACGGCTGTACAGCAGGTGCAGGGTGGTGTGCTCCATGCCGCCGTTGTACCAGTCCACAGGGCTCCAATACTCGAGCGCCTCCTTGCTGGCGATGGCGTCGTGGTTCTTCGGGTCGCAGTAGCGCAGGAAGTACCAGCTCGAACCGGCCCACTGGGGCATGGTGTCGGTCTCGCGCTTGGCGGGGGCACCGCAGCAGGGGCAGATCGTGCTGACCCACTCGGTATGGCGCGCCAGCGGGCTTTCGCCGTTCTCGCCCGGCTCAAAGTCCTTGATCTCGGGCAGGCGCAGGGGCAGCTCGCTCTCGGGCAGGGGCACCCAGCCGCACTTGTCGCAATAGACCATGGGGATAGGCTCGCCCCAGTAGCGCTGGCGGCTGAACACCCAGTCGCGCAGCTTGAAGTTGACCTGCTTGTGGCCCTTGCCGTTCTCCTCGAGCCAGGCGTACATCTTGTTCTTGGCATCCTCAACGGACAGGCCGTTCAGGAAGTCGGAGTTGACGAGCGTGCCGGTGGCCACGTCGGTGAAGGCCTCCTTGTCGAGGTCGCTGGGCACAGTGCCCTTGACGACCTCGATGATGGGCAGGCCGAACTTTTTGGCAAACTCCCAGTCGCGGGTGTCGTGGGCGGGCACAGCCATGATGGCGCCGGTGCCGTAGGTTGCCAGGACGTAGTCGGAGATAAAGATGGGGATCTCCTTGCCGTTGACGGGGTTGATGCCCTTGACGCCCTCGACGACAACGCCGGTCTTTTCCTTGTTCAGCTCGGTGCGCTCGAAGTCAGACTTGCGGGCGGCCTCCTCCTGATAGGCGGCGACGGCGTTGGCGTTCCGGATAAGGCCCGCGTCGACCCACTTTTTGATGAAGGTGTGCTCGGGGCTGATGACCATGTAGGTCGCGCCGAACAGCGTGTCCGCGCGGGTGGTGTAGACCGTCAGGGTGTCGCCCGCGGTGGTGTCGAAGTTGATCTCGGCGCCGTGGCTGCGGCCGATCCAGTTGCGCTGCTGGGTCTTGACGCGGTCGATGTAATCAACGTCGTCCAAGTCGTTGATCAGACGGTCTGCGTAGGCCGTGATCTTCAGCATCCACTGGCTCTTGTTCTTCTGGACAACGGGGCTGCCGCAGCGCTCACAGACGCCGTTGACGACCTCCTCGTTGGCCAGAACGACCTTGCAGCCGGTGCAGTAGTTGACGGTGGTCTCCTTCTTGTAGGCAAGGCCCTTCTTGAACAGCTGGATGAAGATCCACTGCGTCCACTTGTAGTACTCGGGGTCGGTGGTGTTGATCTCACGATCCCAGTCAAAGGACAGGCCCAGCGCCTTGAGCTGGCTCTTGAAGCGGGCCACATTCTGGGCGGTGACGATCTCGGGGTTGATGTGGTTTTTCAGGGCGTAGTTCTCGGTAGGCAGGCCGAAGGCGTCCCAGCCCATGGGGTACAGGACGTTATAGCCGCACTGACGCTTTTTGCGCGCGACGATGTCCAGCGCGGTGTAGCTGCGCGGATGGCCGACGTGCAGGCCCGCGGCGGACGGGTACGGGAACTCGACCAGCGCGTAGAATTTCGGCTTGGAATGGTCGATCTCGGCATGGAAGGTATCCTCGTCCTCCCAGACCTTCTGCCATTTGGCCTCAACTGTTTTAAAGTCGTATTTCATAAATTTCTCCCCACAGATAAATTTTTGATGGGTCGTAACCTTCTTAAAGCCTTTCCCCGAGGGGCTGCGCCCGCAGGCGCGTGTCGGAGCGCAACCGCCGAAGGCGGCTCTTAGCGCGTAGACTGAAGGTGGTCCCGCAGGGCCGGATGAGGGGTGCGTGTGCCGCCGCTGCCCGTTTATAGGCTGCCGCGGGAAAGTCTGCCCTCATCAGTCAGCGGTCGGGGCCGCTGACAGCTTCCCCCGAGGGGGAAGCCATTCCGCATTTTTACTGCTCGTTCTCGGGCTGCTCCGGCATCCACTCACTGGCGGGCACAACCGTGGCGTCGGCCCAGAGGTGCTCGAGGTCGTAGTAGTCGTGAGCCTCCTGGGTAAAGACGTGGACGATGACGCTGCCGTAGTCCAGCAGCACCCAGCGCTTGCCGTCGTGGCCCTCGGTGCGCAGCACCTTGACGCCCTCGCGGTCCAGCTGGAACTCAGCCTCATCGGCCAGTGCGCCGACATGGGTGGTAGACATACCCGTGGCAATGACGAAATATTCGGTGACGGTGGTCAGGTCCTCCACGGCCAGAATGTGGACGTTGACGGCCTTCTTTGCGTCCAGCGCACGCGCCAGACGAATGGCAAGTTCTTTGCTTTCCATAGATGTTCTCCTAGGTGGTTTATAACGGGGTAGGTTTCGGGCTGCGGGAGGTTCTCTCCCTCCGGCCCTGCGGGCCATCACTCCCCCTCTGGCGCAAGCGCCACCTCCCCCGTCCCGGGGGAGTCTGTCTCGCAGAGGGAGGCAAGAGAGCGGCGGCTTCGCCGCGCTCTTTTCTCGGCTCCCTCTGGGAGGGAGCTGCCGCCCGCAGGCGGCTGAGGGAGAGAGCTTCGCCTTTACCCGAAGTTTTTCTGTATTATGCTGCCGGCTGGCTCTCGGTATCGGTGGAATCCGTGCCGGTGCTCTCGCTCTCCGCCGTGGACTCGGACGCCATGATGTCGGTGACCTGGTTGGAGCCGTCGAGGTTCTCGTTCTTCTGCGCGTCGTCCGCCTCGGCCATCAGGCCGCCCATCTGCTGGATGTTCGGGTCGGTAGCCGTGTAGCCGGACAGGTCAATGACATTGTCGCACAGGTTCAGCTGGCTGGCATCGACGGGACCGGTATTCTCGCGGAAGTACTGGTTCAGCAGGTCCGCATCCGCCTGCCGCGCGGGGTACAAAAGCGCCTGGTCGTTGTACTTCGGGCCGCTGATGACCGGCATCTGGCAGATCATGATCTTGCTGGAATCAATTTTCAGCATACTGATGGCAAAGCTGATGAGGTCGGACGCACTGAGGTTCGTCTCCATATAGTTCAGCACGGCGGGGGTCAGCTTGGCGACGTCCCAGATGTTGCCGATGCTCTTGAGCTTGCGGAACAGCGCCGCGTAGAACTGGCGCTGCATGTTCAGGCGGCCAATATCGCCGTCGGGGTAAATTTTACGCGCACGCAGCAGGAACTCCATCGACGCACCGTTCAACGTCTGGTAGCCGGCGTGAATGACGCTGTCTCCCAGCCCCAGCGCGGCGTAGTCTACATCCACGGGGACGTTGATCTCCACGCCGCCGAACAGGTCTACCAGCTCGGTCAGCATTTCCAGACGGATCGTGACAAAGCCGTCGATGGGCAGCTTGTACTGGTCTGCGACCAGCTCGCACAGGGCGGCCATATTGTTGTTGCCGTCGCTGCCCTGGGTCTTGGCCACGCCGTTGATGCGGTAGTTGCCGGAGACGCTCGCGTCCGTCGTGACCATCGTATCACGCGGGATCTGCAGCATCTTCATCTCGCCCGTCTCATTGTTGAAATGGACGTACAAAATCATATCGGTCATGCCGTCGTTGACGTTGGAGTCATTGGCCGCACCTGCGGACAGGTCGCCGGTGGACGAACGGTCAACACCGGTGACAAGGATGTTGAACTCCTTGCCCTGGAATTCCTTGGGCGTGTTGATGAGCTGGTTCAGCTTGATGTTGCCGCCCGCCGGGGTGATGGCCCCCATGATGAGCGCGAACGCACCGCCGAAGATCAGCGCGATGACCAGCAGCGTGATGAGCAGGATCTGCCACCAGCGGATCTTTTTCTTCTTTTTCCCGTTTCCGCCCTTGCCGCTGCCGCCCTTTTTGCCGGACTTTCTGCCCTTTGCCTTGCGCGGGGCGTCGTCGTCATCGCGCGGGGGCTTGCGGCTGCCGCCATTGCCGCCTGCGGCGGTGCGGGGCTTATTGGCTGCGGGCTGCGGGGCATCCGCATGCTTTGCGCGGCGGGGCTGCGCGGCAGCCTCCTCCAGCCGGATGCCGCCGACGGGGGCCGCCTGCTGCACAGGGGCCTGCGCCTGGGGGCGCGGGGCGGGCTGCTGCCCCTGCCGCGGGGCCGCGGGCTGCTCATACAGCTGGGCGGCGGCCTGCCGGGCGCGCTGCTCCGGCTCCGGCGGACGGTTCACGGTGCGGCGGGGGCGCTGCACCTGAAACTGCAAGGTATCGCCGTATTTGCGCTCGGCAGCGGCGCGGTAGGCCATGGCCTGCCGCTGGGCGTAGGTCAGCTCACGGGGTCTTTCCGGTGCGGGCGCAGCCTGCTGGGCAGTCTCCTGTACCGGCGGCTCGGGTGCGGGGGCAGGCTGCCCGGTCACAACGGGGCGCTGGCTGATATGCCGTCCCTGGGCCGTGCGCATGGGCTGCTGCACGGTGCGGCGGCGGGCATTCTGCTCGGCCAGTTGTTGGGCGCGGCGGCGGGCAGCCTCATACTGCTCCTGATCCAGCCCGCCCGATGCACTGCCGGTATACAGCTTACGCGGTTCGCTCATTACATTTCCTCCCTGCTCTGTGGAGTGTTTTTATTCAAGGTGTGCTTTTGCATACTCATAAGCGGCGACGCTTTCAGGGTCCAGCGAGCCGCCCTTTTCTTCCACAAAATCAATGCTGCGCTTGAGTGCGTCGCAAAGAGCCCGGTCCAGATCCTGCATTTCCAGCGCGCGCAGGTCGTCTACGCCGGGCCAGTCGCGCTCGGCGCTGGTCATATCGGCCAAATAGATGATCTTATCGAGCTTGGACATTCCCGGCTTGCCGGTAGTATGGCAGCGGATGGCAGACAAAATTTCCGGGTCGGTGATGCCCCATTGCGTTTCGGCCAGGATGGCGGCGGCGATGCCGTGCCAGACCGGTGACGGACGCGCGGGGGCATTTTCTGCTATTATAGCATTATCGGCAAAAATCTGCAACAACTCCTGCTTGGGCAGTTCCTTGGCGGAATCGTGCAAAATTGCCGCCATAGCGGCCTTTTCCGGGTCTGTGCCCCAGCGCCTGGCAAGTTTTACAGCCATTTTTTTTACATTTTTCGTGTGCGTCCAGCGCTTTTCGCTCAGGCGGGCCTTGACCAACTTCTTGGCTTCGGAGTAATCCATGGCGTTTTTCCTTCTCCTGACTGGCTGTAGGGGCCGGACATGTCC
>OGFJ01000809.1_pt1 | contig 24730 bp, 32 predicted proteins | sample 1570861 | NCBI WGS metagenome assembly OGFJ01 (sample SAMEA2582060, study PRJEB24529) | metagenome | biome: Human gut stool | place: China | collected 2011
TCTCCGCGCCAAAACCAACCGTGGTGCACGAGAATTGCGTCAACCTTCTGCGATACGGCTTCTTCGACAAGAGAACGCGAAGCACTCACCCCGAGAAGAACCCTGCAGATCTCGGCTCGTCCCCCTACCTGCAGGCCGTTGGGAGCGTAATCCCGAAACGCACCCGCCTGAAGAAATTCATCCAAATGGGAAAGCAATTCACTGCGCTCCATGGCACCTCCTTGGCATTGACATGGGAACAGTCTACGCGACTTTCGTTCTCTCTTTTCGGTTGAGTTTGTACAATGGCAGGACTTTGCATTCCTCCACCGCCATGATTCGTCGTCTCTGGTTACTCTTCGCCCAGACCGTCACCGTCGGTCTCGCCCTCTTCCTCGTCTTCCAAGGGTTGCCTTCGAACCCTCCCGAGCCTGCGGCTACCGCCACGTCCGACCTCACCGTGGCCGTCCGACGGGCTTCGCCCGCCGTCGTGACCGTTCTGGCTCGGCGTACGCTGCGTCCCGAGAGCGGCGTTGAAATCGGTTCGGACTGGCACGACGCACCGGAACTCAACGTACAGCCGCTCGGAAGCGGCGTCGTTCTGGACGAAGAGGGATTCGTGCTCACCAATCACCATGTCGTCGAAGGCATCAAGGATCTCCTCGTGACAACCTCCGGCACCGAAAGACACTGGGAGGCGCGCCTCGTAGGGACAGATCCGGAAACGGACCTGGCTCTTTTGCGCGTAACCGCCCCCAAGGGAGCGCTCACGCCAATTCGTTTGGCACAGGACGCGAAACTTGAGGTCGGGCAGGCGGTCCTCGCCATCGGAAACCCCTTTGGCGTGGGACAAACCGTCACGTCGGGCATCATTTCCGCTCTCGGACGTCACGGCCTCGGGCTCAACATCTACGAGGATTTCATTCAAACCGACGCGGCGATCAATCTGGGCAATTCGGGCGGAGCGCTCGTCAACACAGAAGGTGAACTCATCGGAATCAACAGCGCCATTTTCGCCCCCGACTTTTCTGAAGGCTTCGTCGGCATCGGCTTTGCCATTCCCACATCGCTCATACAAAACGTTTTGCCGAGTCTCAAGGCGGGCAGCGAAGTGGTACGAGGGTATTTCGGCTTCATCCCCCGTCAACTTACCCCTGAATTGGCGCAGGACCTCGGCCTTGCGCGTCAGGACGGCGTCATGGTGAAGCGCGTGCTCGCAGACAGTCCCGCCGAGCGGGCGGGACTGCGCCCCTTCGACATCGTGCTTGCCATCGACGGCGAAGCCGTCCTGACGGCACACCGTCTTCTGCAGCGAATCGCGCGCATGCGCCCCGGCGACACGGTGACGCTCTCCGTCCTTCGCGGCCGTCAGACGATCGACCTGCCGCTCGTCGTCTCTCGCCGTCCCTCCGACTCGCTCGAGCGAGAAGAGTTTCTCTCGGACGAGAGTTCCTCCGAGTCCTGAACGCAAAATGACGAAAACCCCGGAAAGCCGTTCTGACTTTGCCGGGGCCTTGTTCAGGGAGTTTCCCTGTTATTCTTCGGGATCTTCCTTTTCCTTCATCTCGTCGATGTCTTCCTGTGACTTGCCGAAGAAGCGCACGAGCCAGATGCCCACCTGGAAGAGGAGCACGAGAGGCAACGCGAGAAGAAGCTGCGAGAGGACATCGGGCGGCGTAAAGATGGCCGCTAGAACGAAGGCGCCCACGATCACGAAGGGACGCACCTGCACGAGTTTTTCGTAGGAGGCGAATCCTACGCGGTTGAGAACCACGACGACAATCGGCACTTCAAACGTCAGACCGAAGGCCACGAACATCGTCAGAACAAAGCTGAAGTACGAATCGATGTCCGGCGCAAAGTTCACGGAATCGGGCGAGAACCCGGCGATGAACTGAAAGACCATGCGGAAGACAATGAAGTAGCAGTACGCCATGCCGAGCGCAAACATGCAGATCGAGCTCACGAGAATCGGGAGCGCAAGCCGCTTCTCACGCCGGTAGAGCGCTGGCGCGATATAGGCCCACATCTGGTAGAGCACGTAGGGCAGAGCGATCAGAAACGCCACGAAGAGCGTCACCTTGAGCGGCACCATGAAGGGCGCCACAACGCCGGTGGCGAGCAGTTTGACCCCCTGCGGCAGAGCGACCATGAGCGGTTGGCTCAAAAAGTCGAAGATCTGCTTCATGAAGGGGGACAAGCACGCGAACACCACGAGCACGGCCAGCGAGGCCCGCACCATGCGGTTGCGCAATTCCACGAGATGGCTCACGAGCGGCTGCTCGTTGGCGGGATCGTCGGGCGCTTCCAGTTCGGGAGTGGTTTGAGTAGCCATGATGTTTGGTGATTAACGATAGATCCGGGGACGACTGCTGCGGGAACGGGCCGCATAGCGACGCCCCGAACCGCCCATCTGCGCTTCGCGCATGCCGAGTTCACGGCGCAACTTTTCAATTTCGCCGGCCAGCTCGTCCACCGACGGTCCTGAGTGATAACGCTTCGCAAAGCGTTTGGGTTCCTCCCAGGTGTACTGAGGCGTGGGAGTCGTATCAGGCGTTCCCCAACCGTACACGTTGGCAAGATCCGTGCTTGAAGTCGTTTCGACGCCTGCCTGAGAGTCCACGCTTTGGGCTTCCGCTTCCACCGCCTGACCGACGGCCTCGACTTCGCCGGCCGCACTCTTGACGTCCGACTCGATCTGCGTGGCGGCCTTCTCGACGCTCTCTTTCACGTCGGAAGCGATCGCCCTGGCCTCTTCCTGGATTTTCTTGAGTTCCGACAATTCCGTTTCCCGGTCAATGTCGGACTTGACCTGTGCGACGAAGCGCTGTGCTTTTCCTACCCACTCGCCGGCGGTTTTCGCCACGACGGGCAGGCGTTCGGGGCCGAGCACCACGAGCGCGACGATCCCCACGAGGAGCATTTCGCTGAAGCCGAAATCAAACATGAGTCTTCCGTTGCGTTCTGCGACAAATCCGCCGAACAGTCCGCAGATTTGTCATCGGATGAAAGCAAGAAAAGCCGCGGTCCCCTCCGTTCTCAGTGAACGGCGGTGGCCGCAGCCTCCCTTCCGCACACGAGACCCGCGCTGTAGCACGGGTCCTGCGCCTTGTGATCAGCCGGCCTTGGTCTGGTCCTTGTCCTTAGCCTCGACGTCAACGGTCTCCTTGGACTGAGCGATTTCCTTCTTGGCGTCCGTTTCGCCTTCATTCATGCCTTCCTTGAAGCCGCGAATGGCGCCGCCGAGGTCCTTACCCATGTTCTTGAGCTTGCCCGTGCCAAACACCAAAACGACAATGACCAGCACGATCAGCCAATGCCAAACAGAAAGGGAACCCATAATCTTCTCCGAGAGTTGAATTTACATTTGTTTCCAAGGACGCGCGCCGCCGAGTACGTGCACGTGCAGATGCGGAACTTCCTGTCCGCCGTCCGCACCTGTATTGATGACGACGCGGTATCCGTTCACACACCCCTCCTGCAGAGCAAGCGTGCGGGTCAGGCCCAACATTTTACCCAAAAGAGCTTCGTCTTCGGGAGTCGTCTGAGCAAGAGATTGCACGTGCTTCTTCGGGATGATCAAAAAATGCACGGGCGCGCGCGGGTTAATGTCTCGAAACGCCAGGACTTCGTCGTCCTCGTAAATCTTGTTAGACGGAATCTCGCCGCGGGCGATGCGGCAGAAAAGACAGTCGTCAAGTTGCATGAAATTCTCCGGCCAGGTCCATCGGTCCCTCCGTTCCGAAGTTTCGGAACGGAGGCTTTCAGAACATTATGTACAACCCCCGCTCCTTTCGCCACATGCCAAAGGATGGGGGCATCCCGCGCTTCACTCGCTCACGCGCACAATGTCGGCACCGAGCGCGCGCAATTTGGTCTCCATGTGCTCATAACCCCGGTCGAGATGATAGATGCGATCGACCGTGCTTTCGCCTTCCGCGGCAAGGGCCGCGATGACGAGCGAAGCGCTCGCGCGCAGATCCGTCGCCATGACGGTCGCCCCCGAAAGCTTTTCGACGCCCTCGACGACGGCCGTGTGGTCAGAGATCGAAATCCGTGCGCCGAGGCGCTGCAGTTCCGGCACGTGCATGAAGCGGTTCTCAAAAATGGTCTCCGTGATCGAACTCGTGCCCTCGGCGAGCACGTCGAGCGTCATGAACTGTGCCTGCATGTCCGTCGGGAAGCCCGGATGCGGCATGGTGCGCACCGAAACGGCCCGGGGACGCTCCGTCATGCGGGCGCGTACCCAATCGGGCCCCGTGACGATGTCGGCGCCCGCCTCGCGCAGCTTCGCGAGAAGCACGTCCATGTGCGCGGGCACGCAGTGCGTCACAAGCACGTCGCCGCGTGTGACGATCCCGGCAATCAGGAAGCTTCCCGCCTCGATGCGGTCGGGAACGACCGAGTGTTCGGCTCCGTGCAGGCGTTCGACCCCGTGCACGGTGATGACCGGCGTACCCGCGCCCTCGATTTTCGCTCCCATCTTGTTGAGGCATTCGGCAAGGTCGACCACCTCGGGTTCCCTCGCGGCGTTTTCGAGCACCGTGACGCCGTCGGCGAGGACGGCGGCCATAAGGAGATTTTCCGTTCCCGTTACGGTCACCACGTCCGTGATGATGTGCGCCCCCCTGAGACGGCCGGCCCGGGCGAGGACGTAACCGTTTTCAATCGTCACCTCCGCGCCGAGCGCTTCGAGCCCCTTGATGTGCTGGTCCACGGGACGCGCCCCGATGGCGCAGCCCCCGGGGAGGCTCACGTCGGCGCTGCCGAAGCGGGCCGCGAGGGGACAAAGCGTCAGGATGGAAGCTCGCATCGTCTTGACGAGGTCGTACGGTGCTTTCGTGCTCGTGATGCGCGAAGCGTTGAGGACAACCTTATCGCCCTCCCGTCGGATGACGACGCCCATGCCTTCGAGAAGGCGGAACATCGTGCGCACGTCGGCAAGATCGGGCACGTTAGAGAGAACAAGGTCTTCCGGACATAAAAGCGACGCGGCCAAAATCGGAAGCGCGGCGTTCTTCGCACCCGAAGCGCGCACTTCCCCCACCAAGCGGCGACCGCCGCGGATTTTCAGTTTCTGCATGAAAAAGTCCGTCGGGAGTCGGCTCAGAGACCGCTCCCGGCAAAAAGTTCGTTAACGCCGTAGAGACGCGCGAGTGTGCGCAGGTCTTCGGGCGCGTGTTCGACGCGCAGCTCCGGATATCGGCGCAAAAGCGCGAGAAGAAGGGACACGGCGGAACTGTCGAGTCGACCGACGCCATCGAAGTTGACCGTGCGATCGCCCGCGCGGAAGGCGTCGAACGCCTCCCGCTTGACGGAGACGACCGTATCGACGGTCACGTCACGACCGTTGAGATTCATTTTCCGTCCTTATTGACGAATTGATCGCTCTTCGTCTTGAGCGCCGTAATGAGACCGGCGACACCCTCCTGACTGAGAATCGGCGCAAACTGCGAGCGATAGTTCTCCACCATCCAGATGCCTTCGACGTTGACATCGACGATACGCCAGGTTCCGGTCTTGTCTCGGTAAATGCGGTAGTCGAGACCAATGTCGTTGTGCCCGGCGCTCTTGAGGAGCGTACGCACGATCATTTCGTCGCGGACCTTCTTGTTGCGGGTTGGACGAAGTTCACAGCGGTGATCCTCCACGGTCGTGAGGGCCCCCGAGTAGACGCGCACGAGGAGCGCCTTGAAGGCATCCATAAGTTCGGTGCGCTCTTGGGCGGAAGCCTGACGCCAACGCGGCCCCACCGTCATGCGGGTCATCATTTCGAAGTCGGCCGCAGGCATGAGCGTTTCGTCGACGAGCTTGCGGACCTGCTCGGGATCGGCCTTGTGCAGAGCAGGATTCTTGCGGATTTCGTCGAGCACGACGTTGCTGAGTTCGACCACGTAGGCAAAGGGATCGCCCTTGGCGTCGGGCGCGGCCCAGAGGGCCCGCGCAGGAAGGAGCGACGCGGAGGCGGCGCACAAAAGCAGGGTGCGGCGGGAAATCATTTTCATTCCTCCTCAAAATTGAGCGGCGTGAGACCCCCGAGTTCTTCCTCCTCGGACACTTCTCCGTCGCGCACGGCGTTGCGCCGCATGCTCAGATAGGCTTCGCGCACGGCGATGTACTCGTCCATCGTGGCACCCCGGATCTGATCCTCCACATCAAGGAGTCGCGCACGGCCGTCCACCACCGTCACGACGGTGTGGGCGGCGCCGAGCCACCAGTCCTCATCCCAGTAGAGATAGGTCGTGGGAGTGAGTCCCCACTGCACGGGATAACGCCAGACGTCGCGCGTCGTCGTGGGACCGAGGAAGGGAAGCACCCAGTAGGAACCTTCCCCAGCTCCCCAGACGGCGAGCGTCTGCCCGAAATCCTCGGGCTGACGTTCCATCCCGATCCAGGAGGCCACGTCGAAAAGACCTGCAACGCCGAAGGTCGAATTGACGAGGAAACGGAAGGTCGATTCGACCCCTGCCTTGCCCTTTCCTTGCAGGAGGTTGTTGACGGCGTTGTTCGGTTCGAGCAGATTGTCCACGGCATTGCTCACGGCATCACGGACGGAGTCGTTCGTGACGGCCACGTAGCCCTTGGCGACGGGCTTGAGCACGGCGTGGTCGAGCGCGTCGTTGAAGGCCCACATGTGCCGGTTGAAGGCCTCGGGGGGGTCGTGGGGCGTTTGTCCCGCGTCAGGCGGAACCTGGGCGCAGCCGGCAAGCAGACCGACCGTCAACGCGGGCATAAGTAAGCGACGGTATTTCATTGTCGGATCTCGCGGGACCTCGCGAACCCTCCGCGGGTTCAGGCCCTCTTACTGACAAAAGAGTGTTTATTCTCCACTTTTTTCCGCTGTGGAGTACAGGAACTGACTGATCAGATTTTCGAGCACGACCGCCGACTGCGTACGGCGAATACTCGATCCGTCGTCGAGATTAGCCTCGTCGGCGCCGGCCTCAAGACCGATGTACTGCTCGCCGAGAAGACCGCTCGTGAGGATCTTCGCCGACGAATCGGCGGGGAAGGCATACTTTTGTTCGAGATCCATCGTCACGCGGGCCATGAAGGTTTTCGGATCGAACTCTACGGAACGCACACGTCCCACCACGACGCCCGCGCTCTTGACGGCCGCGCGCGGCTTGAGGCCGCCGATGTTGTCGAATTCCGCCGTGACGGCGTAGGTCTTGTGTCCAAACGAGAAACTGCCGAGATTGGCGCTCTGCAGCGCCATGAAGAGCAAGGCGGCAAAACCGAGAATGACGAAAATACCGACCCAAAACTCGAGGGCTTTCTGTCGTTGCATGGTGGTTGGTCCCATTCGGCGCGCCCCTTCGGAGTGCTCCGCCGTATAAAGAAAAAATTCAGAATGCTGTAAAAAGCCAGGCTGTCATCATGAAGTCGGCCCCGAGAACGAGAAGCGACGACGTGACGACGGTGCGCGTCGTGGAGTGCGCCACGCCTTCGGGCGTAGGTCGTCCCGACCACCCGCAAAAGAGCGCCACCAGCGCGATCACCACGCCGAAGACGATGCTCTTGAGGATGCCGTTGGCAATGTCGTGAAAGATGTCGACCGAACTTTGCATCTGCGACCAGAAGGCGCCGTTGTCGGTACCGATGAGCCCGACCCCGACGAGCCAGGCGCCGAGAATGCCGACGGCGGAAAAAATCAAGGCGAGAATGGGCATGGCGACGAAAACACCCCAGAAGCGAGGCGCCAGGACCTGCTTGAAGGGGTCGACCCCCATCATCTCCATGGCGGCGATCTGCTCGCCCGAGCGCATGAGGCCGATTTCGGCGGTAAGCGCCGTGCCCGCGCGTCCGGCAAAGAGCAGCGCCGTAACCACGGGGCCGAGTTCACGCACGAGGGAAAGCGCCACGAGCACTCCGAGGGCCTGTTCGCTGCCGTAGCTCACGAGCGTGTAGTAGCCCTGCAACCCCAACACGAACCCCACGAAGAGGCCCGAAACGGCGATGATGAGAAGCGACCCGTTGCCGAGAAAGTGAATCTGCTGCATCACGGCCCGGCCGCGCGCGCCGGCGAGCTTTTGCAGCACCTGCACCGAGAAGAGGCCGAATTTGCCGACGCCGCGGACTTCCCGGATGACGGCCGCCCCGAAATTGGAAATCCAACCGATCATGCTGATTTCTCTCCGAGAAAATCGACCCGAAGATCGGGTGACGGATAATGGAAGCGCACGGGACCGTCGGATTCGCCGCGAATGAACTGCGTCACGAAGGGATCCGTGCTAGAGCGAAGCTCGTCGGGCGTGCCCTCGGCGGCGACGACCCCCGAAGCGATCATGTAGACGTAATCCGCAATCTCAAACGTTTCCGCCACGTCGTGCGTCACCACGATGCTCGTGGCGTGAAGCGAATCCGAAAGCGAACGAATGAGCTTGGCCGTCACCCCCATCGAAATGGGGTCGAGCCCGGCGAAGGGTTCGTCGTAGAGAATGAGTGCCGGATCGAGCGCGATGGCGCGCGCGAGCGCAACGCGCCGCGACATGCCGCCCGAAACTTCCGAAGGCATCAGCTCGGCCGCGCCGCGCAGACCGACGGCGTTGAGCTTGAGAAGCACCAGGTCGCGGATCGTCTCTTCGTCAAGATTCGTTTGCTCGCGCATCGGAAACGCCACGTTGTCAAAGACCGAGAGATCCGTGAAGATGGCGCCGAACTGAAAGAGCATCCCCATGCGGCGGCGAAGGCGATAGAGCGTCTTTTGGTCCGCCGCGTGAATTTCCTCTCCGTCGAACTTCACGCACCCCTTCTGCGGCGTAAGAAGCCCGCCGATAAGCTTGAGGAGCGTGGTCTTGCCCATGCCCGATCCGCCCATGATGGCGACCACCTGTCCGCGCTCGAATTGCATGGAGACGTCGTTGAGGATGCGTCGCTCCCCGTACCCGAAGGTCAAATGTTCAATCGACAAAAAATGTGACACGTTGCCACCTCAACCCAAGAGCGTCGCCGACGGCGAATAGCGGATCTGCCGCGCGATGCCGAGGGCCTTGAGCTCGGGATCGTCGGGCGAAACGGTAAGAAAGGAGGCGACGACGTCCTCGGTGAGCCGCGCGGGACGGAAGCGTTCAGAATCGACGAACACCCACTCCGTGGCGCCGACGAGGAGAAGGTCCTCTGCTCGCTTGAGGGCGTAACGGCGCAGCGAAGCGAAATGCCGGATCGACTGCACCCACGTGAACATCGTCAACTCTTCGTCGAGGAAGGCGGGTTTGAGATATTCGACCCAGTGCTGCCGAGCCACCCACATGCGGCGAATGCCGACGAGATCGGCGTAGGCCCATCCGTTTTGCGCGGCGTGCGACGTCGCCGCGGTCTCCATCCAACGGAGATACTCGCAGTTGTTCACGTGTCCGAGCCGATCGATGGCGTCGTCCGCAACGCGAATGGGGTAGGTAAAAATTCTCTGAGACATAGCCCTTGGATTATCCACTTTTTGGAGGGCTTTCGCTTGTTTCCCCCCGATGCGAAACTTAAGCGACTGTTGCACACGGTTGCGACAATTTTTGGTCCCGCGCCGGATCCCGAACTTATAATGCTCCCACTTTGCCTGGCTTTCGCACAGAGGACGGGCGCCCTCCAACCGCTACTATCCTTTCCTCTCCTACATCGTGGCTTCCACCCGCTCGCGCTCCGCTCCCAAGAAGACCTCGGGATTCCGCCGTTTCCTCGGCTGGTTCTTTGGACTCTCCGCCGCCGCTCTGCTGTGCGGCATCTTCCTGTGCGTCTTTATTTTCTCGCTTATCTACCGGCAACTCCCGCCCATCGACACCCTGACGGACTATCGTCCGAAGGTTCCGCTTCGCGTGTGGAGCGCAGACGGGAAGCTCATCGGCGAATTCGGAGAGGAGCGCCGCGACTTCGTGCACCTGAAGGACATTCCAGAACACGTCAAGTTCGCGATTCTCGCGGCCGAAGACGACGGTTTTTACGAGCACCACGGCGTGGAGATCACGGGTATTCTGCGCGCGGCCGTCATGAACGTTCTTCTCGGGCGCCGCGCCCAGGGGGGCTCGACCATCACGCAGCAGGTCGCCCGCAATTTCTTCCTGACGACCGACCGCACTTATACACGCAAGCTCTATGAAATCGCGATGTCCTTCAAAATCGAGCAGGAGCTCACGAAGGACGAGATCCTCGAGATCTATCTGAATCAGATTTACCTCGGACAGCGCGCCTACGGCTTCTCGAGCGCGGCGCGCACCTACTTCGGCCGTCCTCTCTCAGAAATCTCCATCGGAGAGGCCGCTACGCTCGCGGGGCTACCTGTCGCGCCCTCGGCCTACAACCCAATCGTCAATCCCTCCCGCGCGACGATGCGCAAGAACTACGTCCTGCGCCGCATGTACGACCTCGGCTACATCGACGAAGTCACCTACCTCGCCGAAAAGGCGCAGCCCATGCAGACGCGCCGTGTCGCGAGCGCAGAAGAAACCCTTCGCGACAACGTCTCGAGCGACCGCGTGTCCGCCAAGTACGCCGCCGAACTCGCCCGCATGCTCGTCTACGACATCTTCAAGGACGAAACGTATTCGCGCGGCCTCAACGTCTACACCACCATTCGTTCGGACGATCAGCAGGCGGCCGTGGACGCCGTTCGCCGTCATCTGATCAATTACGACCGCAAGTACGGTTACCGCGGTCCCGAAGGATTCGTCGAGCTCGGTGATGCCGCTTCGCGCCCGAAAGCCATCAAGACGGCCCTTGCCAAGACGGCGAGTTCCCCCTTCATGGTGCCGGCCGTCGTGACGGAAGCCTCTCCCAAGATGCTCAAGGCGGCCATTTCCGCGGACGAAATCGTTACGCTCGACGCTGCGAGCCTCAAATTTGGCCGCCGTCATCTCGCGGCCAAACCCAAAAAGGGAATCGACCCCCTTCGCCCGGGCTCGATCATCCGCGTACAACGTTCCGCCGACGGCAAACACTGGACCCTTGCACAGGTTCCGCAGGTGGAGGCCGCCTTTGTTGCTTCGAACTTCAACACCGGCGCCGTCACGGCGCTCGTGGGCGGGTTCGACTTCAACCTCAACATGTTCAACCACGTCACGCAGGCCTGGCGTCAGCCTGGATCCTCGTTCAAGCCCTTCGTCTATTCGGCGGCACTCGACAGGGGCTTTTCGCCGAGCACCGTCATCAACGACGCACCCATCTCGATCGACCCCAAACTTACGGGCAACAAGCTCTGGGAACCCAAGAACTACGACGGCCGCTTCGACGGTCCGATGACGCTCGAAACGGCTTTGCAGAAGTCCAAGAACCTCGTCTCGATCCGCATCATGCAGGCAATTTCGCCCGAGTATGCGCAGCAGTTCATCGCGAAATTCGGCTTTGACCCGGAAAAGCACCCAGCGAACCTTCCGATGGCGCTCGGCGCAGGAAGCGTCACTCCCTGGCAGATGCTCGGCGCCTATTCGGTCTTTGCCAACGGCGGCTACCGCGTGAAGCCCTACCTCATCGAACGCGTCACCGACAACGACGGGCGCGTCCTGATGCGAAGCACCAACCGCACGGCCGGCGACGAATCGATCCGTGCGATCGACGACCGCAACGCCTACATCATGCACGCGCTTCTCTCCAACGTCGCCAAGAAAGGCACCGCCCGACGCGCCACGCGCGAACTCAAGCGCGACGACATCGGCGGCAAGACGGGCACCACCAACGACAGTCACGACGCCTGGTTCTGCGGCTACACGGGCAATCAGGTGGCCGTCGGCTGGATCGGCTATGACAACCCGAAGCCGCTCGGCTCGCGCGAAACCGGGGGCGGTCTCGCACTGCCGCTCTGGATCGACTACATGAAGGTGGCCGTGAAGGATCAGCCCGAATTCGTGCGAGTGCGTCCCGCCTCCGTCGTAGAACGAAACGGTTTCCTATACTACCGCAACCCCGTTCGGGGCGGCGCCGTGATGGCGGACGGCGACCCGGTGAGCGAATCCACAAAGGAACTCATCCGCGATCAGATCTTCTGACACTTTGAGACGCACAAAGGGCCCGATCGCTGCAAGCGGTCGGGCCCCCTTTTTTGTCGAAAAACTTCGTTCAAGCCGTCAGAGTCTTCACGGCTTCTTCGAGTTTCTCCTCGAGCGTCGCGTCCGTGCGCGTGTCGTGCCAAACGCCATCGCGTTCGCGGAAATGGTAGCCTCCGAGGCGCGAAGCCAGCCAAATTTCATGCCAAGGCGTCTGCAGATTGAGTACGATTTCATTGCCGCCCTCGAGCTGCAGCGTCAAAACATTTCCCTGGCGCGAGACGTCCGCATCGGGCAGCGCTTCGTCGGCCCAGGCCTCGATCGCATCGAGCTTGGCGTTGGCCGCCTCCAAATATTCCGTGTCGTTGTTCATAGTCTGATCCATCATGAAACGAACCCTTCTGGTCCTGTTGCTCTCCTGCGCGTTCGGCGCGGCCCTCTCGGGCTGCGGTCTCAAGGGAGACCTCTATCTGCCCGAGAATCCCGCCGGGCAAACCCGCTGAGTCCCTCGTGTGCATTGTAGCGCCGTCCTTTCCCCGTCATTTCCCGCCATGCCTCTATTGTCACCTGCGCACGGTCCCAGACCCGCCTTCTCGCGCATCGGAAGCGTGCTTCACTGCGAAGACGTCAATCTCGCCGATCTTGCCGAACGTCTCGAAGGCCCCGCCTACGTGTATTCCCGCCGGCAAATCGAAGAAAACTTCACCGCCTGGGAGCGGGGTTTTTCCGCTCATCCCCATTTGGTGTGCTACGCCGTGAAGGCAAATCCGACGCGCGGCATCCTCACCCTTCTCGCCCGCCTCGGAGCGGGTTTCGACACCGTCAGCATCGGCGAAGTGGAAAGGGCCCTTCGAGCGGGCGCCGATCCGAAAAAAATCGTTTTTTCGGGCGTGGGCAAGTCCGAGCGCGAACTCGAACGCGCCGTGGATCTTTCGCTTTACTCTATCAACGTGGAGTCCGAAAGCGAACTGCGGCGCCTCATGCGGGTAACGGAGCGTCTGCGCCGGCCCGCGCGCATCAGTCTGCGCTGCAACCCGAACGTCAATCCGAACACCCATCCCTACATTTCCACGGGACTTCTTAACAACAAGTTCGGCATTCCCATGCGCGACGTGCCGCGCCTCTACCGCCTCGCGCACGAGCACCCTTGGCTCGAGCCCGTCGGCATTGACTGCCACATCGGCAGTCAGATCACGACCATTGGTCCATTCACCGAATCGGTCGACAAGCTCCTCGACATGGTCGAGCTCCTGCGAAGCGAAGGCATCCGCCTTACGCACCTCGACATCGGCGGAGGACTCGGCATCGTCTATACGGCGAGAGACCGTCCCCCCGAACCCGCCAAACTCGTCGAGGAGGTCCGGGCGCACATGACCGCACGGAACCTCGAAGATCTGACGCTCCTTGCCGAACCCGGACGGAGCATCGTCGGCAACGCCGGCGTCCTTCTCACCAAGGTCGAATACATCAAGACGGGCCCGACCAAGACCTTCTGCATCGTCGATGCAGCCATGACGGACCTCATCCGACCCGCCCTCTACGACGCCTGGATGGCGATCGAACCCGTCGTGGAGCGCGCCGAAGCTCCGCGTCTTATGGATGTGGTGGGGCCCGTGTGCGAATCCACCGACGTTCTCGGAAAAAACCGAGAACTCGCCATCCGCGAGGGCGACTTCCTGGCGATTTTCGACGCAGGAGCCTACGGCGCGAGCATGGCGAGCAACTACAACAGCCGGGCGCTTCCGATGGAGTATCTCGTCGATGGAGAGCAGGTCGGCATGTTGCGCATTCCGCAGACGTGGCAGGACTTCACACGTGGCGAAGTCGCTCTCTGACCCTTCCAGCGCGGCAAAACGACAAACGTGTCCGCATCGCTTGCACGAACGGTCGAGCTCTTCTACAATCATTTCACGCCGAATGCGGGAATTTCCCGCATCCGGCGTTTTTTGTGTTTGTTATTTTCACTTCGCACATGTGTTTTCACGCACTTTTACCGAAGTGTACGCACACTGCCAAAGGTAGGAACTATGCACATTGAGAATACCGTCCGTCTCGACTTCAAGGACGTTCTGATCCGTCCGAAGCGTTCCACGCTCACGAGCCGTTCCGAAGTGGACATCACCCGTTCCTTCAAGTTCCTTCACACGAGTACACCCTATCACGCGATCCCCATCATCGCGGCCAACATGGACACGACGGGCACCTTCGCCATGGCGCGGGCGCTCGCCGAGCATGGTCTCTCCACGGCGCTGCACAAGCACTATTCGGTTGCGGAATACGTGGACTTCTTCTCGAAGCTGGAAACGAAGTCTTCCGCCTTTTATTCCCTCGGGATCGGCGACGGCGACTGGGAGAAGTTCCGTGAAGTCATGCGCCTCTCCGGCAACGCAGTCTCCTTCGTCTGCATCGACGTCGCCAACGGTTACACCGAAGCCTTCGTTTCTTTTGTCAAGAAGGTCCGCGATACCTTCCCCGACCTCGTCGTCATGGCCGGGAACGTCGTCACGGGCGACATGACCGAAGAACTTCTTCTCTCGGGAGCCGACATCGTCAAGGTCGGCATCGGCCCGGGTTCGGTCTGCACAACCCGCAAGATGACGGGCGTGGGCTATCCTCAGCTCTCGGCCATCATCGAATGCGCCGACGCGGCGCACGGTCTCGGCGGACGCATCTGCGCGGACGGCGGCTGCACCGTCCCTGGTGACATTGCCAAAGCCTTCGGCGGCGGCGCCGACTTCGTCATGCTCGGCGGCATGTTCGCCGGCCACGACGAGGCCGGGGGCGAGCGCGTGGAGCTTGACGGCAAGGTCTACCGACGCTTCTACGGGATGAGTTCCAAGGACGCGATGGACAAGTATTCGGGCGGCGTCGCCAAGTATCGGGCCGCCGAAGGTAAGAGCGTCCTCCTCCCCGAACGCGGTCCCGTGGAGAACACGGTGCAGGACATTCTCGGGGGTGTTCGTTCGGCCTGCACCTACGTCGGAGCCCGACGCCTCAAAGAGCTTACGATGCGTACGACCTTCGTGCGCGTTTCCATGCAGATCAACGAAGTGTTCGGAAAGAGCTGATTTTCCCCGGATTGGGTTATCAGGACCCGGTCACGTTGTGTTAAGGGCGCAACGTTATCGTATCGTTGCAGTGAGGCGCCAGAGGGCGCCTTGCTACAATGTCGGACTTCGCGGGATGCGGACCGAAACCGCCTCCCTTTTCCAGACTTCCTTCCACGGATGCCATCTTGAGTATTTTCGACAGCGCCCGTTTCCTCATTTCCGCGGCCAAGCTACAGGGTCTTCCGCCCGAAGGCTTGCCGGAAATTGCATTTGCCGGCCGTTCCAACGCAGGCAAGTCCACAACGATCAACGTTCTCACGCGTCAGACGCGTCTGGCCTTCGCGAGTAAAACGCCGGGCCGCACGCAACTCGTGAACTTCTTTCTCCTCTCGCGCAAAGCAGCTTCGGGCGAACGCGAGGAGGTAGGCCATCTCGTGGACCTTCCGGGCTACGGCTTCGCCAAGGCGAACGAATCGGTCCGTCAGACCTGGTCGTCGCTTGTCGGCGGCTACATCGCGCAGCGCGCCTCGCTCTCGGGACTCGTCGTCGTCATGGACGCCCGACGTCCCTTCATGCCGACCGACGAGTGGTTGATCGAGTTCATGAAGGAGCGCCCGAACGTGCCGATGCACTGGCTCCTCAACAAGGCCGATCAGCTCAAGAACATGGAACGCCGCCGCACGCTCGACCTGGCCCTGCGACGCGCCGCTGAAATCGGACCCCGGGTGTCCGTGCAGCTCTTCTCCGGCATGAAGCGCGAAGGCGTGCCCGAGCTCGCTGCCACGCTCGAAGGCTGGCTCGGGCTTCGCACGCCGGAATCTTAATCTCTCGTTTCTTTCAAAAGGATTGCTTATGCAGACCCTCGGTGCTTATCCTTCCGTGCGCATGCGCCGCATGCGCCACGACGACTTCTCCCGCCGTCTCATGCGTGAAAACGTCTTGACGGTCAACGACCTGATTCTCCCCGTCTTCGTGATGGAAGGGGAAGGCCGCCGCGAACCGATCCCGACCATGCCCGGCGTCGACCGCCTCACGATCGATGAACTTCTCAAGGTCGCCGGCGAAATGGTGAAGCTCGGCATCCCGATGATCGCCCTTTTCCCCCACATCGAGGACGACATCAAGACCCCCGAAGGCCGAGAAGCCGCGAATCCCGACGGACTTATTCCGCGCGCCGTGAAGGCCCTCAAGGCCGCCTATCCCGAACTCGGCGTGATGTGCGACGTGGCGCTCGACCCCTATACGACGCACGGTCAGGACGGTCTGATCGATGAAACGGGCTACATCCTCAACGACGAAACGATCGAAGTGCTCGTTGAGCAGGTGCTCGCGCAAGCCCGCGCAGGCGCCGACGTGGTGGCTCCCTCGGACATGATGGACGGCCGCATCGGCATCATCCGCGAGCGTCTCGAACGCGAGGGCCTCATTCACACGCGCATCATGGCGTATTCGGCCAAGTACGCCTCGTCCTTCTACGGCCCCTTCCGCGACGCCGTAGGTTCGGCCTCGAACCTCGGCAAATCCAACAAGGCCGTCTACCAACAGGATCCTGCCAACGGCAACGAAGCTCTTTGGGAAGTGGGTCTCGACCTTGCCGAAGGCGCTGACATGGTGATGGTCAAGCCCGGCGTCCCCTATCTCGACGTGCTCTGGCGCGTCAAGGAAGAATTCAAGGCGCCCACCTTCGCCTATCACGTTTCGGGCGAATACGCCATGATCAAGTGTGCCGCCGCCATGGGTTGCATTGACGAAAAGAAAATCACCATGGAAACGATGATCTCCTTCAAGCGTGCAGGTGCCGACGGCATTCTCACGTACTGCGCCCTCGACGTGGCCCGCTGGCTCAAGGAGGGCTACAACTACTGATAGAAGAGCCTTACGGCAAAACACCCCGTCGAGATTCGGCGGGGTGTTTTCGTTTCGGGACGGCCCGAGATCAACTCCAATGATCCTGCCAAGCGCGAAGCTTGCGTCCTTCGCGCTTTGTAGGACGTCCCTGCCGAATCGTGTCGGCGGGCTCAAAGGCGACCTTGCGGCGCTCTTTCGCTTCCATACGAGCGGCGAGGCTCTCGGGCGTTTCTCGATAGAGTTTCTGAGCGGCCCCGGCGGGCCCCCGTTGCAACGAGAGCGCCTCCACGTACACGTGAAAGACCTCTCCCGAGCGATGAATCTCGAGCCGATCGCCGGGCTTGACGTCGCGCGAGGGTTTCGCGCGCTGACCGTTGAGGAGCACTCGACCGAGCGAAACTTCCTCCTGGGCGATGGAGCGGGTCTTGAAAAAGCGGGCCGCCCACAACCATTTGTCTATGCGCAGTTCGTCCACTTTGCTTCTCCCAAACGAACAAAAGGCGCGAGCCCCGAAGAACTCAACGCCTTTTGCATAATCTCGTCGATTAGATGTGATCGAGATTGGCGGGCGGCCAATTTTCGAGACGAGAACCGAGCGTAAGACCGTGCGCGGCGAGCACTTCCTTGATTTCGTTCAAGGACTTGCGGCCGAGGTTCGGGGTCTTGAGCAGTTCGTTTTCCGTGCGCTGGATCAAGTCGCCGATGTAGTAAATGTTTTCGGCCTTGAGGCAGTTGGCGGAACGGACCGTCAGTTCGAGGTCGTCGACAGGACGCAGGAGAATCGGATCGAGCGGAGGCGTGGTGTCCTCTTCTTCCTCTTCGGTCTCATCCGCGGTAGCTTCGCCGACGATGGAACCGAAGACGGAGAGCTGATCCTGCAGAATGCGCACGGCATCGCGCAGAGCATCTTCAGGCGTCACGGCACCGTTCGTTTCGATCGTGAGTTCCAGCTTGTCGAGGTCCGTGCGCTGAGCGACGCGGGCGGCAAGAACCTGATAGGAAACGCGCGAAATCGGCGAGAAGGAGGCGTCCATGATGATGCGGCCGATCACGTTCTTCGAATAGTCGTCGTGGAAGGCGCGAACGTCGCCGGGCTGGTAGCCGCGGCCTTTTTCGACCTTGATCTGCATTTCAAGACGACCGCCCGAGAGATGAGCAATGACGTGGTCGGGATTGACGATCGAAACGTCGTGCGGCAGTTCAAAATCCGCAGCGGTGACGACACCGTCCCCTTCCTTGCGCAACGTGAGCGTAACGTCGTCACGGCCCTCAAGCTTGAACACCACGCCCTTAAGGTTGAGCAGGATGTCCACAACGTCTTCGAGCACACCATCGATCTGCGAGTATTCGTGAACGACCCCCGTGATCTGAGCTTCGGTGGGCGCATAACCGATCATGGAGCTCAGAAGAATGCGGCGAAGAGCATTCCCGAGCGTGTGACCGTATCCGCGTTCGAACGGTTCGAGCGTGACGACCGCACGGTTCGGGTTGGTCGGATCGACTTCAACTTCCACCGAGGTGGGCTTCAGAAGGGCAGTATTAGCCATGTTGAAATTCCTATTGCAATACCCTCGGCTCGTTACACCGATAAGGCTGTTAGGGTGATTTCGGTCGTTGAGGAAGCGGGACCGAAAAACCGCACATCCGGATTGTAAGCCCTCGGGGCAAACCCGGGAGAAAAACAAGCTTTCTTCTGGATTCGCACAGAGCAAAAATGCGGCCCCCGCACGGGGACCGCATTTCTCTTTTCCGCATTCGCCGCCCGACGCGCACTACACGTCGGACGACGGGACTTGTGGGCGACCCTATTAGCGGGAATAACGTTCGATGATGAGGGCTTCGTTGATTTCGTGAGCCACTTCATCACGAGCGGGAACGTTCTTAAACGTACCTTCGAACTTCTTGGCGTCGACAGAGACCCAGCCCGGGAAACCGTTCTGCTGAGCGAGGTCGAGCGCTTCGATGATACGAGCCTGCTTCTGGGCCTTTTCGCGCACGGAGATGACGTCGCCGGCCTTGACGTTGTAAGAAGGAATGTTCACCTTCTTGCCGTTGACGAGGATGGCGCCGTGGCTGACAAGCTGACGGGCTTCCGCGCGGGTCGAACCGAAGCCCATGCGATAGACGACGTTGTCAAGACGGCTCTCAAGGAGCTGAAAGAGCGTCTCGCCGGTGTTGCCACGACGGCGGGAAGCTTCCGCAAAATAGCGGCGGAACTGACGTTCGAGCACACCGTACAGACGCTTGGCCTTCTGCGTTTCGCGCATCTGGTTGCCGTAGTCGGACATGCGGGCTCCGGAAATCTTACCGTGCTGGCCCGGCTTGGAACCGACGTCCTTGACTTTGGATTCAAACGAACGACGGGCGCTCTTCAAATTAAGATCAACGCCTTCGCGACGCGAAAGCTTGAGCTTAGGACCGAGATATCGTGCCATTTAAAAATGCCTCTCTTATCCTGTAGGTATCGCCTACATTCAGTCCACGTGCCTCAGTTATGCAAGTGGACACGGGATACAACAGAAATTCTTGAACTTGTGATTAGACGCGGCGACGCTTGGAGGGACGCACACCGTTGTGCGGAATCGGCGTCACATCCTGAATCGACGTCACGCGAATGCCGAGAGCATTCAGAGCGCGGACGGACGATTCGCGGCCGGGACCGGGGCCCCAAATACGGACTTCAACGCTCTTGAGACCGTATTCCTGAGCCTGCTTGCCGGCGACGTCGGCGGCAACCTGAGCCGCAAACGGCGTGGACTTACGCGAGCCCTTGAAACCCTGAGCGCCGGAAGACGACGCGGCAATCGCGTTGCCCTGGCGGTCGGTGATCGTGATGATCGTGTTGTTGAAGGAAGCGTGCACGTGGGCGATGCCTTCCGTCACGACCTTCTTGACCTTCTTACGAGCACGCTGCGAAGCAGCCTGCTTGGAATTATTGCCAGCCATAGTTATCCTTTGTTACTTCTTGAGCGTGACACCGACCTTGCGCGGGCCCTTGCGGGTGCGGGCGTTGGTGCGAGTGCGCTGACCGCGGCAGGGGAGACCCTTGCGGTGACGCATGCCACGATAGGTGCCGAGGTCGATCAAACGCTTGATCGACAACTGGATTTCACGACGCAGGTCGCCTTCGACCGTGATCTTCGAAACGGCATCGCGGATGCGTTCGAGTTCGGCGTCGGAAAGATCCTTGATCTTCTTGGAATATTCGATGCCGCAGGAATCGAGAATCGTGCGCGCACGAGGACGGCCGATGCCATAGATGGCGGTCAGACCGATTTCGGCGTGCTGATGCGGCGGAATATTAATACCGGCGATACGAGCCATTCTGTTACCTCTTTAGCCTTGACGCTGCTTGTGACGCGGATCAGCGCAGATCACACGAACGACGCCTTTGCGCTTAATGATCTTGCACTTGCGGCACATTTTTTTGACCGAAGCGTTAACCTTCATTCTCATCTCCACGTGCAAATGCTGCACGGAAAAATAATGCCCACATGGCGGAAAGGGCTAAAGCATACAACAGCTTTAGCCTCAATGCAACTCAAAACGGGATCGTAGTGCAATCCCACGCTCGAATCTTCCGAAATCCACTAAAAATGGGGACGCTTCATGTTCATGAAGCGTCCCTCATTCACATCCGGATCCGGATTCGTCAGGCTAGGCCCGCGAGCGTCGCCACGGGGCACCAATCAAACAACTGGCAATCACTTGCGCTTGTCGTTGCCCAATCGGAAGTTGGTCTTCCGAAGAAGACTTTCATACTGATGCGTCATCATGTAGGCCTGAACCTGGCTCATGAAGTCCATCGTCACGACCACCGCAATCAGCAGCGAAGTGCCGCCGAAATAGAAGGGGACGTTGAAGCGAAGGGTCAAAAACTCCGGCACAAGGCACACGAACACAAGATAAACGGCACCGCCCAAAGTGAGGCGCAGAAGCCCCCGGTCAATGTAGCGAGCCGTCTGATCCCCCGGGCGAATCCCCGGGATGAACGCACCGCCCTTTTTCAGATTCTCCGCGGTTTCCTTCGGGTTGAAAACCAACGCCGTGTAGAAATAAGCGAAGAAGACGATCAGCACCGCATACAGCAAGGTGTAAAGGGGCTGACCAGGCGACAACGAAGCGGCAAGATCACGGATCCAACGAGTGGAGTCGCCGGAGGTGAACCAGCCGGCCAGCGTTGCCGGGAACAGGATCAGAGACGAAGCGAAAATCGGGGGGATCACACCCGACATGTTCATCTTGAGAGGCAGATACGAACTCTGCCCGCCGTACATCCTGTTGCCAATCTGGCGCTTGGCATAGTTGACGGTAATACGGCGCTGGCCGCGTTCGATGAACACGACGAAAGCCGTAACGGCCAGAACGATAGCGATCACAAAAATCCCGGCGAGCGGGCTGATGGCACCGGTGGAAACCAACTGGAAGAGACCAGAGGCACCGCTGGGCAAACCGGCCACGATACCGGCGAAGATGATGATCGAGATCCCGTTGCCCAGACCACGTTCCGTGATCTGTTCACCGAGCCACATGAGGAACATCGTTCCGGTGAGAAGCGAAATGGTGGTGGTGATCCGGAACATGAAGCCCGGGTCCAACACCAAACCGGGTTGGCTTTCCAGAGCGACGGCGATGCCGAAACCCTGGAAGAGTCCCAGCAGCAGCGTACCGTAACGCGTGTACTGGGTGATCTTGCGACGTCCCGATTCGCCCTCTTTGCGCAATGCTTCAAGCGACGGCAACACATACGACAGCATCTGCATGATGATCGATGCAGAGATGTAGGGCATGATGCCGAGGCTGAACACGGACATGCGGGAAAGCGCGCCACCTGAGAAGAGGTTGAGCACGGCCATGGCACCGCTCGAGGAGAGCCCGGCCTGATAGGCACCGAGCATCTCCTGGAACGGCGCGCCCGGAACGGGCAGATAGGCGCCGAAGCGATACAGCAGAAGGATGCCTGCCGTCAGCAGGAGCTTCTGCCTCAGTTCCGGAATGCGAAACGCATTGGCGATTCCCTTTAGCACGCCTGCTCGACCTTTCCTCCGGCCGCCTCGATCTTAGCCTGGGCAGAGGCGGAGACCTTGTCCACCTTGACGGTGAGCTTCTTGGTCAGCTCGCCGTCGCCGAGGACCTTCACGGGAATATAGTTGTGCTTGATGACGCCCTTGGCAACCAGGGAATCGGCGTCGACGGTCTCGCCGTCGGCGAACAGCGCCTCGAGGCGGGCGACGTTCACCGGGGCGTACTCAACGCGGTTGTGGTTGGTGAAGCCGGGGAGCTTGGGGAGACGCATCGCGAGCGGCTGCTGACCGCCCTCGAAGCCCTTGCCCTTGCCGCCGCCGGAACGGGAGAGCTGGCCCTTGGTGCCGCGACCGGCCGTGGTGCCGTGACCGGACGAGTTGCCGCGGCCGATGCGCTTGCGGTTCTTGCGCGAGCCCTCCGCGGGACGCAGATCGTTGAGCTGCATGAGTGACTCCTAGTTCTCTTCCACGGTGACAAGGTGCTTGACCTTGAAGATCATTCCACGAATGCTCGGGTTGTCCGGCTGCTCGACGACGTCGCCGATCTTGCGGAGGCCGAGGGCGCGGCAGGTAGCCGTCTGATCCTTCTTGACGGAGGCAACGGCGCTGCGCACGAGCTTGATCTTGAGGGACTGAGCCATCGCTAGTTCTCCTTCCCGACAAACATCTCGCCCACGGTCATGCCGCGGCGCTCGGCGGCCTGCTCGGGGCTGGAGAGCTCCTTGAGGCCCTCGGCGGCGGCCTTGATGATGTTCATCGCGTTGCTGGTGCCGAGGGACTTGGAGAGCACGTTGGTGATGCCAGCGAGCTCGAAGAGCGGGCGGACGGGGCCGCCGGCGATGACGCCGGTACCCTCGATGGCCGGCTTGATGAGAACGCGGCCGGCGCCGTAGTGGCCCTCGACGGTGTGCGGGATGGTGCCGTGCTCGGTCACGGGCACGTGGAACATGTTCTTCTTGGCGTCCTCGATGCCCTTCTGGATGGCCAGGGGCACCTCGGCGGACTTGCCCATGCCGAGGCCGACGTTGCCCTTGCCGTCACCGACGGCCACGAGGGCGACGAGGGACATGCGACGGCCGCCCTTGACGGTCTTGGAGACGCGGTGGATGTAGACGACGCGCTCCTGAAGATCCGTGTCCTGCTGGCGCTTACGATCTCGTGCCATTGAATCCTCCTAGAACTTCAGGCCCGCGTTGCGGGCACCGTCTGCCAGAGCCTTGACACGGCCGTGATAGATGCGACCACCGCGGTCGAAGGTGACCGTGGTGACGCCCTTCTCGACGGCACGCTTGCCCACGAGCTCGCCAACGAACTCGGCGGCCTCCTTGTTGGAGCCGATCTTGCCCGTGGCGCGGAACTCGGGGTCGAGGGTCGAGGCAGAGCAGATGGTCTTGCCGTCGGCGTCGTCGATGACCTGAGCGTAGATGTTTGCGTTGGTGCGGTGCACGCTGAGGCGCGGACGCTCAGCGGTGCCGAAGATCTTGGCGCGGACGCGGCGCTCGCGGCGCTTGAGACCGGCCTTCTTCGCCTGCTGCTTGTTCATTCCTTCTCCTTAGACGTGCCATCACCTGACGGGGTGATGGTCTTTCGCTGCCTGGCCGAAGACTACTTGGCGGCCTTGCCGAGCTTCCTGCGGATGTGCTCGCCCACGTAGTGGATGCCCTTGCCCTTGTACGGCCCGGGGGGGCGCTTCATGCGGATCTCGGCGGCCACCTGGCCGACCTGCTCCTTGGAGATGCCCTTCACGTTGATGTGGGTGTTGTCGGGCACCTCGAAGGTGATGTTCTCGGGGGCCGGGTAGACCACCGGGTGAGAGTAGCCGAGCGAGAGGTCGAGGTCCTTGCCCTTGAGCGCCGCACGGTAGCCGACGCCGGTGAGCTCGAGCTTCTTCTCAAAGCCCTCGGAGACGCCAACCACCATGTTGTGGAGAAGGGTGCGGTTGATGCCCTGCTGTGCGTTGGAGGCAGTGGACTCGTCCACGCGGACGACGAGGAGCTCCTCGCCCTCCTCCTTGATCTCGACGAGATCGGAGAAGGTGCGGGTGAGCTCGCCCTTGCTGCCCTTGACGGTGACGGTGCTGCCGTTGACTGTCACAGTGACTCCGGCGGGAACCTGGACAGGCTGCTTACCAATACGAGACACGGTTGTCTCCTTTCATTCCTGCCGTGAGTTACCAGATGTAGGCGATGACCTCGCCGCCGATGCCCTGCTTGCGGGCGTCGCGGTCGCACATCATGCCCTTGGAGGTAGAGATGACGGCGGTGCCGAGGCCGCCGAGCACGCGCGGAAGCTTCTCCGCGGTGGAGTAGATGCGCAGGCCGGGCTTGGAGATGCGGCGGATGCCACGGATGACCTTTGCGTGGCGGGCGCCGTACTTGAGCGTGATGTGGAGGGTCTTCTGCGGGGTCGTGTCCTCGACCTCGTACCCGGCGATGTATCCCTCCTCGCAGATGACGCGGGCGATCTCGACGAGCACCTTGGTCGAGGGCATGGACACCTCGGCCTTGTTGGCGGCGTTCGCGTTGCGGATGCGCGTCAGCATGTCAGAAATGGGATCAGTGATCTTCATGGATCATTCTCCTTCGATAATGATGAACCTGCGTGTCCGGTTCGCTCGCACCCGTGGCGCAAGCGCCTGGACGCCAGAGACCCAGGGTCCTACCAGCTCGCCTTGCGGACGCCGGGAAGCTCGCCCTTGCTCGCAAGCTCGCGGAAGCAGACGCGGCAGAGGCCGAACTTGCGATAGACGGAGTGGGGACGCCCACAACGCTGGCAGCGGTTCTGCTTGCGCGTCGAGAACTTCGGCTCGCGCTGAGCCTTGACGATCATCGATGTCTTAGCCACAAATCCTCCTTCATTG
>OGFJ01000816.1_pt1 | contig 24599 bp, 23 predicted proteins | sample 1570861 | NCBI WGS metagenome assembly OGFJ01 (sample SAMEA2582060, study PRJEB24529) | metagenome | biome: Human gut stool | place: China | collected 2011
GCACCGAGAACTGCAACAGCAGCCAAAGTCTTTTTCATGATTTATCTCCTAGTCTTATTCAAGACCTGCAAGGAAAAAATAGGTTTTTGCAAAAACCGCCGGATCGGAACATGAGCTAAAGGACTCTTGCAAAGACTTAAGCTCAATCCGGCGGAAGTCCGTTCGGACAGGCACGATCTTGTCACTAGGAGATTCGGGGTACCAAGAAAACAATGAAAGAAAGTGGTCTCGTGGGGGGGGTTAACCCTAGGATAAAAAACAACACCAGTCCTTGTTTTTGTCAAAAAAGTGCATGGCCTCCCTTCCCGATTCTTGCCTGCCATCCCCCGTTTGGGGGTATCGGTTCGAACTAGTTCTTTCGAAAATTCGGCTCAGGAAGGACGCCTGCAATTTCCGGCAAGCGCCCGATTACAAAAAAGAGGAAACAACAATGAATCGTCGAAAATTCCTTCTGAGCTCTACGGTTGCCGCCGCAGCTTCCGCTTAATTGCCCGCTTTGGCAAGCACGACTGAACGCTTCTCCACAAAACAGCGTCCGGTTGACACGATGAACCGCATCGAGGGCTGGACTCAGGGCAAGGTCAAACCCGTTAAGGTTCGCAATCTCATGATCGGCGAAGGTCGTCCGAAGATCTTTGCTCCGACGACCGACAAGACTATTCGGCTCTCAAGTGGCTCGAATCCACAGGTGTCTTTTTCGGTCCGGTTTTTACCGCGAAGTCAGGTCTGCATCCGCGATGCTTTGCAATGCCCGGCAATTCCGCAGGCCGCAGCTATGTGCTAGCCATGGCGCGATGCGTGAGAGACGCCGGTGCCACATTCCGACTCAACAGCCAGGTGGTGGGCTTTGAAAGAATCCCTTCGGGCGGCTGGATCGTGAACGTGAAGGAATCAGCCGACGGCAAAACAACATCGAGGACCTATGTTGCGAAAAGCCTGGTGATTGCTTCCGGAGGCTTTACAGCAGACCGTAAGCGCTGCGCACGAATTGATCCGCGTCTGACGGCCGAAGTGCACACGACCGCCAATCCTTACGGTACCGTCTGGGATGGAGCGACGTCTGAGATTTTGGACGCCGCACAGGCCGTGGGCGCCGCGGTGACCGACGGCTTCGGCCTGCAGCTTCTGCCCTTCTGGGGCGGTCGATTGCTGGACTACGACGGCGGCGACATCTATGTGAATGCCGCAGGCGAACGGTTTGTGAACGAATCCCTTCCTTGGAAGGTCATCACCGACAAGATGCTTGACCTTGAAGACCGCAGCTGCTGGGTGATCACGGACGCCCGATCGCACAAGGGCGCCATGCTGGGGCTGAAGCTCATCAACGGCATTGTCTATAAAGCCGACACCATCGAAGAGATGGCTAGCCGTATGCACGTCCCCTCCCCGGTTCTCAAAAAGACGATCGAGACCTACAACAAGAGCGTGGATAAGGGGTACGACGAGGCCACCGGGAAGACGATCTTTTCTCAGCGCATCGAACAGCCGCTTTTTTACTTCGGCAAGGAGTCAATCTACATACACACGACGCTTGACGGCATCCGCACGGATGAGCACGCGCGCGTTTTGTCGGTGCAAGGGCTGCCGATGCCGGGGCTCTTCGTGGCAGGAGAAATCGCCGGAGGGATCTTCGGCACCGACCGACTGGGCGGCGCGAGCATGACCAACTGCCTTGTGATGGGGCGGCGTGCCGGTAAAAATGCGGCGATCAACGCCAGAAAAGGTTGACCGCCGCGAACCGGTTGCACATTAAGCTTATTGCTTCTTATTCGTACGCTTGAGCGTGTAGTTGAGCTTTGACTCGATGCGCTTGAAGTCTTTGGTGAGCATCGTGAGCGTCTGATTCATCGGGTCATAAAGGAAATTGGCTTCGGGTTTTCCGTCGTCTCCCACAAGTTGCCACACCGTGGCGTCCTCATCTTCCGTCGTACCGCGCTGGGTGAGGCGTTTGCCGATTGACTCAAACGTCACGTCCTTGCCCTTTTCCGCTTCCAGATAGGTCATCGCAAGGTGATACGCTCCGTCGCCGCTATAAGAGCGGTGGCGCACGGTGAGCTGATAGCGGATGCCGGGGCAGGAAGCCGCAGGCAGCACGCCTTCGAAGTATTCCTCTTCCCACGGACCGAGCGACGCGTCCACGTCAGATTTGGACTGCGAGGCAATGAGTTTCATGCGCTTTTCAATGGTCCAAACACCGTCTTTGTGACGCAGATTCTTGGTGTCGTCGTCTTCCACATTCCAAACGTAGCCGCCTTTGGGCAGTGACCGGCGCTGCAATGTCTCATGCTTCTTTCCGGCGTCTGAATACAGGTGCGCGAGCTTTCCGTCGGGACTGAAGAGCACGTAGAAGTCCGAAAACCGGGCGTCGACCGAGCCGATGCGAATCGCCTTGTCAAAGAGCGTGTATGCCGTGACCGTTTCGTTGGCCTTAAGGATCGGTTCCTCGGGAGCAACCGTCTGCACGATCGGCATCAGTGCCGATTTCTCCATGACGGGCGGTGTAGTTTGTTGAGGTGCCGTACATCCGGCCAACACGACGCAACCGATCACTGCCAACGAAAGCTTCTTCATATTTTTTGATCCTCGACGAAAAACGCGGCAAGTTGGACTCGCCGCGTCAATACTGCATCAGACGTTTTCGTTCGTCTTGTCCGCACTCTTATTTTGCCCGAATGCCTTCCAGGCGAGCCAGACAACCGCAATCAATAGTGCAACCGTCAGTAAACCACCAAAGCCGTGGAACGGAAAACCGAAGTGCCCGAAACCGTGGTGCATGACATCGCCGAAACGCGTTAGCCAGTCGCAGCCGATTCCGAAGTGAAATCCGCCGGGGCCTCCCGGCAACAAAAACCAAACAATGGCGCCGATGGCTAGGGCGATTGCGAGAAATTTGGCGGGCAGCTGAATCAACAGAGCAACGAGACCTGCCAGAAGCAAGAGTTCGAAGAAAAAGTGCATGGTGAAATCCCGAAAGTATTTGCTGAGAACAATTATCACCTCACATTGCGACAATAACTTCGAGCTTTACCTAACTTTGCCTTTCTTTGAGTTTCGTACAGTTACGGATGCCATGGAGAAGCGATAGGCAAAAAGAGCGTCGAGGTATTTGATTGGGAAACACCTATCGACGCTCTTCAAAATTGTCACTGAACTTGCTTTTGTTGTTCTGTGTTATAGCGAGATCCTACGATTGGAATGGCAGCCACTGTTTTTTCAAGTGCTTCCCACTCGGATTGCTCCAGCTTGAAGTCAAGCGAGCGCAGGTTTTCTTCCAGATGCGAAAGTTGGTGGTTCCGGAAATCAGAACGATCCATTCTTGCCAGTACCGAGCATGCTGAACGGATGCGGCCGCTATTGAGAGGACTGCGACAACAAACTTCAGAAAGCCTCGGCGCTTCGTGACTACCGCGGTTTTCTTTTCGGTCGTTGTTCTATCTCTTCAGAGACGGCTTCATGGGCACAGACGAGAAAGGCGTTGAGATAGCGGTGACAAAGCGAAAAGCGCGGCATGGCAAAACAGACATCTGGCAGAAATATCTTCTCGGGCAAGCCTATCACAGCGCTAGCCTGCAGATTGCCCCGGTGTTAGACTGATTTCGTTACACGTTTCGTTCTGTATCGAAATGGATTTCAATACTCTGTTGGTTGTTTGTCCGCTGGTCTTTCTTGGCGGCTTTGTCGACGCCGTCGGTGGCGGCGGCGCTCTGATTGCCGTGCCTGCCTATCTACTGGCAGGCATCCCGCCGCATATGGCAATCGGTACCAACAAACTCTCAAGCTGCATGGGCAAGGCCGCGTCAATCTTCAAGCTCGCCCGCAGCGGTTTTGTGGATTGGAAGCTAGCCCCTCTTCCCGTTTTGGTTTCCTTCGTCGGCAGTTACGCGGGCGCGTCCATTGCTCTCAACCTTCCGCCGGAAGTCTTTGAGATCATTCTGCTTGCGCTTCTTCCGATCGTGGCCGCGATCGTCCTTCGCAAGCGCAAGCACGAATCAGAACACGTTGACATGCCTTACGCAAAGCGCGTTGGCATCCTCTCTTCCTGCGCGTTCGTCTGCAACGCTTACGATGGGTTCTATGGGCCGGGTTCGGGGACGTTCCTTCTCGTGTCTTTTTCCACATTCGGCGGCTTGGATGTGCGCGAAGCTTCCGGTCAAACAAAGGTCGTTAACATTGCCGGAGCCGGTGCAGCGCTGGTGACTTTCGCTCTGGCAGGACAAGTCGACTGGCATCTCGGATTGATTGCCGGGCTCTTCGGAATTGCCGGGCATTATCTGGGTGCAACGCTTGTCGTTAAAAACGGCACTGCAATCGTTCGGCCCATCATTCTCGTCGTGCTGCTGGCTCTTTTTGCCAAGACGCTTTGGCAATACTTCGTATAAAAGGACCACTTTCACAGAAGGTAGATCTTAGTGTATCGAGTTTGATTTGCATCAAAGATTTACACGGTTTTCCTTCGGATTCCGTAAATATTTACACGGAATCCGAACATAGCGCGTGATTTAGCCGTCTAGAAGCCGTTTTGCTGTCACGGTTGCTTCGTGATGTCAATTCCGAAGAATTGCACCGAAATCTTGCCCAGTTCACCTGAGGTTCGCAGTTCTGCGATGGTGTCGTTGACAACCTTTCTGAGCGACTCAGTCTGCGGCGATTTCTTCAGAGGAATGCCGATTTCGCCAGCCTGCGGCGTAAAGAGCGCAATTTTGATCTTGGCATCCGGATGAGCCTTGGTGTAGTCCAGGTAGGTCACTTCCGAGTTGAGCGTCGCGTCGATGCGCCTGGAGCGTAAAAGCTCAAACGTCTGGTTGAGATCGTCCACACCGATCACCTTGGCTCCCGCTTCTTCAGCAGCCAGAGCATAGGTGCTTGAAATGGTGTTGGCCGTCGTTTTGCCCTTGAGATCCTGCATAGTCTTGATGTCGGCGCGATCGTCGTTGACAATCACCGCGACGCGGTCATAGGCGTAAGGATCCGAGAAGCTGTATGCCTGACTGCGTTCCTTGGTGATGCCCACGCCGTTGATCATCAGGTCATAACGTCCCGCGTCAAGCCCCGCGAGCAGTCCGTCCCATTTGCCTTCGACAAACTGAGCCTTGACGCCGATCTTTTGGGCGATTCTCTCGCCGATGGCCACGTCAAAACCGGTGAGTTTGCCGTCTTTATCGTGATAGGTCCACGGAGACCAAGTTCCTTCCATGGCAATTGTGATCGAGCCGCGTGACTTGATCGTTTCCAGTAAATCCTGCGTTTGTGCTTGAGCTGTTTTTGCCGCAGGCTCAGGCTTAGCGTCTTCTCCGCACCCTGTCAGTGTCGCCGACAATAAAACTGTGGATGCGAGCATCGTCAGTGTTTTGAGGTTTCTTGTCATACGTTTTTCCCTTTTCCAAATCGATTGTTTGCTTAGTGCTCAGGCAAGCGTTTCCAAAAATTCTTTTGTTCGGAGTTCTTTCGGGTTCCCAAAGATCGTCTGTGCGTCTCCTGCTTCCACCACATGCCCGGCTTCCATAAAGACAACTTTGTTGGCGACGCCTTTGGCAAAGGAGGGTTCGTGCGTGACGACGACCATCGTGAGTCCCTGTTGAGCAAGCTCCCTCAGAATCGAAAGAACATCGCGCGTAAGTTCCGGGTCAAGAGCGGATGTAGGCTCATCGAAGTAAATGATGTCCGGATCGCCTGCGAGCGCTCGTGCGATGGCCACGCGCTGTTGTTGGCCTCCCGAGAGCTCACATGGATAGGCGTTTTCGCGGTGTGTCAGGGAAAAGCGAGCCAGCAGCTCATGCGCCTTAGCCTGCGCCAGTTCCTTTTTGATTCCCCTTCCGACGATCAGTCCTTCGGTGATGTTTTCAAGCGCCGTCTTGTTCAGAAAGAGGTTGTAGTTTTGAAACACGAAACCCGTGCGCTTGCGGATTCTCAGAACGTTGTTGCGGGAGATCTTGGCCAGGTCAAACGTTTCGCCCGCAAAGGTCAACCGACCGCCGTCGGCTTTTTCCAAGAAATTCAGGCAACGTAAAAGCGTGGTCTTTCCCGATCCGCTCGGCCCGATGATCGCGACCACGTCTCCCTTCTCGATCTCCAGGTCAATGCCATGCAATACGGGTGTGCCCGAAAAGGTCTTGCGCAGATTTTCAACACTCAACAGCATGCGATGCTCCTTTGTCTCAACGGGAGACATAGGTTCTCAGGCGCTTTTCGCCGTAACTCTGAAGGCGCGTGAGGACCGTGCAGAAAATGAGGTAAACCAAGCCGACTTCGACATAGAGCAACAAAGGTTCGTAGGTGCGTGCCACGATGCGCTGCGTTGTCATGAACATTTCCGTGACGGTGATGTTGGCAGCAAGCGATGTGTCCTTCACCATGGCAATGAGCGAATTGCCAAGCGTCGGGAAAGCTGTTCGGAAAGCCTGGGGCAACACGATTCGGGTGATCGTCTGCAGATAGCTCATGCCGCTGCACAGGCCCGCTTCAAGCTGCCCGGCAGGAACAGATTCGAGTGCCGCACGGATGGTTTCGGCGCAGTAGGCACCTTCGTTAACGGCAAAGACGACTACTGCGGCCACAAACGGATTGATCAGCACTCCTGCGTGGGGCAGACCGTAGAAGACGACGAAGAGCTGCACCAGAAGCGGCGTGCCGCGTGTGACCCAGATATAAAAGCGCGCGAGATCCTTCAGTACAGGCACGTGTGCGTACTGGATGAGCGCCACCACAACCGCGATGACGAGCGCTCCGGAAAAGGCGATCGCCGTAAGCGGAATGGTCACGGTTAAACCCGGCAACAGAATTTGCCAGAAAGAATCGACAAAAAGATCGAATAGTGCAGTGTCCATTGTCAGTTCGTAAATCCGTTGAGCAGCAAAGTTGCATGCGTTTGCTGCAGACACTCGCACTTTAGGCAGTTACAACTGCCGCACTGTCATTTGAGTTTTGTTTTGAGACAAACGGACAAATAAAAGATATTGCGTCGAGTGTCACACAGCCAAAGGACTCTTGAATTGAAGCGGCACGGACTCGTTTGCTACCAAAGTCTGACAGTTGCGTAACGCATCTTTACATTGAAGTCGACTATTCTGTGCACTGATCGTGGCGCGATCCCAAACATGCCGCCGAAGCTCAAGTTTTGACGTTTTGGCTTTTTTCCTGAACTATGCGCCGCGGTCTGTCTCACTTGTAGGTCGCAGGCGCCTTCCCTTTAGAAGAGGTCTCAGCCATGCGATCCGTCCTGATTCGTCGTTTTGAGATAAGCGACCAGCTCACTCACCTGTTCAATGCTCTGTTCTGGGCCGTTCTCGCCGCTACCGGCATTCTCATTGGTTCCGCTTCAAGAGCCAACGTTGAGCCGACGCACCTTTCGATCGGTGTCCATTTTGCCTTTGGATTTGCTCTTGCCGTACTGTTGAGCGCATACATCCTTTTTGCAAAATCCCGCTATCAAAGAAAGCTCTTTGAAATTTTCCGAACCGATCGTCCGTTTCTGGCTTGGCTCAAATGTTTGGGCGGGGATCCAAGCAAGATATTATTGAATCGACCGCAGAAGTCGAGCAGCGTTCCTCCCCAAGGCCGCTACAACGCCGGCCAGCGCATTGCCTACGGCGCTCTTATTCTTCTGAATATTTTTTTGCTCGCTTCCGGTTTTGCTTTGTTCGCACTGCACCAACCGCAGGAGGTACAGAGCAGTGCTTACCGATTGGCGTTATGCGTTCATTCCGGCGCTTTCGGTCTTGCCTGTTTGCTGCTTGCAGCCCACATTCCGATGGCGTTTTTGTCAAGACCGTCACTCAGAGCCATGTTGAGTCTGGGCAAAGGCTTTTTGACAGAACAGGAAGCCATGAAGCACGCCGCCCTTTGGGTGAAGGAAGATTTGGAAATCGAGAGAAACGCCTTTGAAAGACATTCCAATCAAAATCAAACGATTTTGAGAGAAAAAAGCTTGAATTAATATATCAGCAAAACAGCCTCCGACGGAGGCTGTCTTTGTATCTGCATCAACAATCCCTATGGCTTAATAAGCGCTTCCGGAACAAGTGCATCTATCCTCAGACACCCGCTGCGGCAATCGGTCCGACAATCAGTCCGCTGGCAATCACATCGCACAAGCGGGTCGAAATGGAACCGCACGTTGCGCCGATGGCATAAAGACCGGGAATCGGCGTATCGTCGGTGGCCCTCAATACCTGAAAGTCCGGATTGACTTCCAATCCGCCTTCCGTTTTGAAACGAACCGGCCAACTCGGCGTTGAGACATAAAAAGGCCCTTTAAGTGCACGGAAAAGTTTGTCTTTGCGTCCGAATTCCGTGTCCCCTTTTCCCGCGGCGGAATCGTCTGCAATTCTCTGAAGCGTTCTTTGCAGCCCCTTGGGATCAACACCGGCTTTTGAGGCTGCTTCTTCAATGGTCTGCCCTCTGAAAAGGGCCTTTGCCGACAATAAATTGGCGTAGCGCCAACGCTCCTTGTTCGGTCCCGTCACTGTGGCTTCGTCCAAGACAACGTAGGCGCCGTCAATGTTTTGTCTGAAGCAGGCCAGTGCACAGCCTGCGTAGCGGCTTTCGTGCTCATTGCAAAATCGTTTGCCGTTTTTGTCGACCAGATAAGCCGTATCCGTATCAAAAAGAATCCACGAGGGACTTCGGAACCCCGGTTTGGGAGCCGCAAAGAGTTTGGGCATGGACTCCATATCTTCGACGGCGGCTCCGACAAGTCTTCCCAGTGTGATGCCGTCGCCGTCGTGCCCCGGCGGAACGCCTTCGCCGATAGCCGTAAATCCTTTGGGAATATTGGCCCACACACGTTTATAGCGGTGCATCATTTGTCGATTGTCTGAAAAACCGCCAGTGGCAAGAACCACGGCCCGAGCCCGGATGAATTGTGTTTTGCCATCCTGCACAAATCGAACGCCGGTGACGCGATCTTGACCTTTATCTTCGGTTTGTGTTTCAAGTCCTGTCACTGCGCTATCGAGCAAGACGGAGACACCGCGGTTCTGCAGTTCATCGAGCATGGCCTGCGCAAATTTCGGCATGGATCCCGGCTTGGACGGTAACAAAAAAGGCTGCTGCGGATTGATCGGCAAAAAATCGATGCCGTATGACATGACGAAGGCCGCAACTGCAGGAGACATTTCTGCTGAACGCCGCAAAACGTTCGGATCATGTTTGGCTATGCCCGAGTACATCGGCGAGTTGGGCATGTTGTCGCGCACTTTTGACAGAGGTTCATCCGTGTGTCCCTCCTCGATCAGTTGCCAATACGAGTCAAGATCCGCTTTTCCTTGGAAACCCTGTGCCTTATGGACTTCTGAAAAGGCCGACGCGATGATGCCGGCCGATAACACTCCGTCGCCGCCGCAATAGCTGCGCTTTTCAAGAACCACGACTTTGGCTCCGGCACGAGAGGCTGTGACAGCGGCAGTTAAACCCGCAAAACCGCCTCCGACGATCACAACATCGGTCGACATGTCGGCTCTCGGTTTGTCAGCTACAACTGCTGGCGCGGCCAACGCAACGCTCGGTAAGGTCCCAAACGCCAAGGTCGACTGTAAAAGGTGCCTCCTTTTCATGGTGTGTCTCCTATTGCAGGCAAGAATCCTCTGCTAGTCCATTAAATTCGAAGCTGCGCGAGCCACACGAAATTCAAGTGTCTCCCAGGTTGCGCAGTTTCCTTTTTTCAGGGGGTCGGCTTGTAAAAGCAAATTCAGCGAGTCAATTGATTCGCTTTGAGCAATCAGCACTCCTCCCTCACCTTGAACGTAGGCGCCGAAAAGAATAAAGTCACCGTTTTCAAAATGACGATTCAGATATTCCAGGTGTGCCGGCAGATACGGTTTTGCCGCCTCACGGTCAGTAATGCGAACGTCAACGAGAAATTTCATCTCAATCTCCCCAATCTAGTTTTCAGCGCAGGCGTTAATTTCATTGAGAAGCCGCGCGGCATGTTCTTCGGCTTGCTTGAGGATTCGTTTGCGGTCAGCCTCAGTGTGAACGCCGGGAATAAAAATCATGCCGTTTGACCACACGGGAGCCAATGTCTTCATGCCGCACAAGTAGGCAGTCTGCAAAAGCGGCGGAAGGAATGCCTCCACCGGCCAGTTCATTGCACGTCCCTTTGCATACTCCTGAGCCGCCGCACCGGTCGTAAACGACAAAAGAAGCTTTTTGCCGTGTAAAGCTGTTCCTCCGGTGCCGTGGGTAAAACCGCGCGTCAGCACATCATCGATCCATTTCTTGAGAATCGCCGGAACCGAGTACCAATAAAACGGAAAATGCCACACGATCACATCGGCCCGCCGTAAAGCCTCTTGTTCCGCAGTCACATCGAAACCGTTGGGACCGCACAACTGCGCCAACGTTCTGATTTGCATCTCGCAATGTGATGATTCAAGCGTATTGAGCACGGCTTTGCCGGCAACGGAGGCTTCCGGATTCGGATGGCCGTTGATGACGAGAATTTTTTGCATGATTTCTCCACTTTCCCAAAATATCAGACCGGACGTATTGAACTGTCTTTTACATTTTTCAATCATCGGAGATATTTTTCATGGTCCATCATGTCAAATTTTTGCTTTTTTTTATCAACTTAAGACGAGATGAATTTCCTGCTTTCCTATAATGGGGTGTCTTCAGTCTCAGTTCTTCGCAAAAGCCCCTTATGTTCGACGCTTCGCTCGAGTCCGCAGCTCAAATCATTGCCCGACATGCACCGCATCACGGTGTATTTCCCACATTGGTTCCCGGACTGACGCTCTATCGCATTGAATCCAATGCATTTATTGAACGCACAGCCGGCGAAATCATGACAACTTTCATTGTGCATGGTCGTAAAACCACGGCGATCGGCGGGAAGATGCTGGAGTACGGTGCCGGGGAAAGTCTGGTGTGCGGCATTGCTTCGCCGAGTGAATTTCACACTCTCGATGCTTCGAGAGACAATCCCTTTCTTGCGCTTTCCGTGTCGCTCGATGCGTCGATTTTGATGGAATACGCCGATGCCCTGTACGATCGCCATCAATCCGGACAATTGTCAGAAATGCCCGGCGGTGTATTCGTCATTTGTCCGGACGAGGATTTGCGAGACGTGTTCCTGCGACTGCTGAAAATACTGGACCGTCCCAAACTGATTGCGGTGCGTGCGCCATTGATACTAAGAGAACTGCATGCTTTGCTTCTGGATTCATCTTGCGGAGCAGAACTCAGAGCACTTGCGAGTGCCGGATCCGAAGGCCATGCCGTTTTAAAAACCGTCAGTTGGATCCGACGCAACTATGCGACAGATTGTTCGGTGGAAGAGCTGGCAAGGAAAACCAACATGTCAAATGCAACGTTCCACCGAAAATTTCGACAAGTCACCGGTTTTTCGCCCGTTCAGTTTCGCAAACGTGTCAGGCTGTTTGAAGCTCGCCGTCTATTGGTCGCTCGCGAAACAAACGTCACCTCGGCGGCCTTTGCCGTCGGCTACGAAAGCCTGGCTCAGTTCGTTCGGGACTATAAGGAACTTTTTGGCTTACCTCCGCTGCGTGACATCAAGCAGCTTCACAACGCCTCAGACGATTGAGCAGCTGACCGGAAATCAATAGGACAACAAGGTTTCCCGGATCGCATCCCGAACAATCTCCAAACCGCTCTTTGCTCCGAGTAGTTCGCGCCGAATACCGGGCAAGTCCTTCCTCAGTGGCGAGCCCTCATCAGCTCAGCAATCTGAACAATATCCGAGGGCAACGTTCTGCAGCAGCCCCCCAGACAAACGGCTCCCATAGCTTTCCATTTGGACACGAAGTCGGCCCAGCCCGGTCCCGAGACCGGATGATGCCAGGTCTTTGTCGTCGGATCATACGTTTCACCCGAATTGGGATAAACGATCATTGGCTTGTCTGTGACGGACGAAATGCGCTGCAATGCGTCAGCCACCATTTCACGCTTGACGCAGTTGACGCCGACGGCGTCAACCAACGGATGCTTGCCGCACACTTCGGCAGCCTCTTCGATCGGCGTTCCGTCAGAGATATGACCGCTGTCCTTCAATGTAAAGGTTACCCAGGCAGTCATGTCGAGCTCTTCCATCATCGAGAGAATGACCCTGACCTCGTCGAGCCTTGCCTGCGTCTCAACGGCGAAAAAATCCGCTCCGGCTTCTGCCAGAGCCTTCATGCGCAATTGGTGAAAGGCACGGTATTGACCGTCCGAAAGGTGATAGTCGCCCGTATATTCGGCACCGTTGGCGAGATAAGCACCGTAAGGGCCGACGGCACCCGCGATCAAAAGAGTTTTCGGCTCTCGTTCCGGATGACGAATCAAAAAATCATCGCGAGCTTCACGAGCCAGCGTCACAGATTGAGCGATAAGGCCATATGCTTTCTGAGAGTCAATTCCGCGCTCTTTAAATCCAGCCTCGGTCGCTTGGTAGCTTGCGGTAATGGCAACGTTGGCTCCCGCTTCGAAATAATCAGCGTGCACCTGCCGAATCTTGTCCGGTTCTTCAATGAGTACGCGCGCACTCCAGAGCTTGTCGTTGAGGTCACAACCTGCCTTTTCAAGTGCTGTGGACATGGCGCCGTCAATCACGACGGAACCGCTCTGACGGATTAAATTGGCTAAAAGGTGCTGCGCCATTTGGTTTCCTCCCGGGTTGCGTTGTGGCAAAGAGCTTAACAAAAATACAGATCACCGGAAGCAGTATCTCAGTTGATACGACTGCGAAGAATTGTGTTGTGCCGATGCTTTGGCGCTGATTGCTTTCAGTCGGATGATTTGATGCAAATCGCAATACCTACACGGGAGTTTGCCCGGTGGTTGGCTCCTTCAACACAAATCACCTTAAAATTCTGAATTTATTACCGCAATTTCGCGGTATGGATGAACATCGGATTCCTGAAACCAGCAATGCAGAAGAGAACCTTTTTATCCGTCGTGACGGCCGCAGCTGCGCTGTCTGTTGTTCCAGCCTGGGCAAACCAACATCCTAAACGCACGCTGATTGTCGGCATGGACGCGACTTATCCGCCTTTTGGTTCTCAAGATTCCGAGACCCGCCAGTATGTGGGCTACGACGTTGACATCATTCGTGCGATCGGCAAGGCCGAAGGCTTTGATGTAGAAGTGAGGAACCTCGCCTTTGACGGTCTGATACCTGCTTTGAAGACCGGCAACATCGACATTGCCATCAACGACATCACGATTACGCCCGAGCGTGCAAAAAGCGTCGATTTCTCCAACCGCTACTACATTGCCGGGCTAGGCATTGTCGTCAATGCCGACAATACGACGATCACCAAGGCCGAAGACCTCGAAGGCAAGCGTTTGGCCGTTTCGATCGGATCGACCGGCGAAGCCGCTGCCCGCAAGGTCAAAAACGCCGAGGTGCGAGTCTTCAACCAGCTCACAGAGTGCTATCTGGAACTTCGCAACCGCGGAGTGGACGCCGTGCTCAACGACATCCCGACCAACGACTACTATGTTGTTACCGCCGGCCGCGGCAAGGTGAAAGCGTTGCCGGTGGCTCTGACCCGTGAAGACCTGGGCATTGCCGTCAAGAAGGGCAACAAGGAGCTTCTCAAGCGCATCAACCACGGTCTAGCCACCATCAAGCAAAACGGTGAGTTTGCGAAAATCTTTGAGAAGTGGTTCGGCCGTCAGCCTGAAGTTGAGCTGCTCAGTGACTGAGTCGCAACCGCACGAAAACAAACGATTGGGCGGTTAAGTCCGGCACTTGGTGCAACCTGACTTTGCGCATGCGGTTTTGTTGCACCCGTTGCAGCCGCCGCAACACCCCGAGTGCTTACCTTTGAAGATGCGCAGCACAGCCAAAGCAAATGCGACGGCGATTACAAAAAGGACAATCCAACTGGCGGCATTCACGGCGCTCCTCCTTTTTAGCTCAGGCCGAGCAAGCTGCCGCCCGTATAGACCATAAAGGCCACAACCCAGGCTACCGCACATTGGAAAACGGCAACGCCCGTCGCCCAGAGACCTCCCAGCTCTCGCTTGATCGTCGCGATGGAAGCCACACAGGGCGTATAGAGCAGACAGAAGACCAACAAACTGATTGCAGTCAGGCCGTTTAATGCCGTCGTCAATGCTTCAGTAGAACCAAATGTCACCGAAAGGCTGCTCACGACGCTTTCCTTGGCCATAAACCCGCTTATCAAGGCGGTGCTGATGCGCCAATCACCGAACCCCAACGGTTCGAACAAAGGTGAGATCCAGCCCGAAACGACAGCCAACATGGAAAGCTGAGGATCTTCAACGGGATTGATGCGGAAATCAAATGACTGCAGGAACCAGATGACGATGGTTGCTACAAAAATGACGGTAAAGGCGCGCTGCAGAAAATCCTTGGCCTTGTCCCACAAAAGCAAAGCAACATTGCGTGCACCGGGCAGGCGATAGTTTGGAAGCTCCATGACAAACGGCATGGCTTCCCCGTTAAACATAGTTCGCCGCATGACTAGACCGAGTGCAATAGCCGTAATAATGCCGAGCAAATACAGCCCGATCATTACCCACGCACCTTGGCCGGGGAAAAAGGCCGCCACAAAAAATGCGTAGATCGGAAGCTTTGCCGAGCAGCTCATAAAGGGTGTCAGCAGAATTGTCATTTTGCGGTCGCGTTCGGACGGCAACGTACGACTTGCCATCACGGCGGGCACCGTGCAGCCGAAACCGATCAACATCGGCACGATGCTGCGCCCCGACAGACCAATGCGTCTCAGAAAAACATCCATCACAAACGCGACGCGGGCCATGTAGCCGCTGTCTTCAAGGAAGGACAGAAAGAAAAAGAGGACGACAATGGTCGGTACAAAACTCACAACGCTGCCCACACCATTGAAGATGCCGTCGATGATGAGCGAATGAATCGACTCATTGACACTGAGGTTCGTAAGCAAGGCATCAACCTTGTCGGTTGCCAAACCGATGAGCCAGTCAAGGCCGTCGGTAAGCCACGCGCCGACAACATTGAACGTCATCCAGAACACCAAAGCCATGATGGCGACAAAGGCCGGAATGGCGGTGTATTTGCCGGTCAGAATGCGGTCGATTTCAAGGCTTCGCAGATGTTCTTTGCTGGTGTGAGACTTAACGACGGTTTGCGCACAGACGTTGTCAATGAAACCGAAGCGCATGTCGGCGATGGCTGCGGCTCGATCCAGCCCTCGTTCGGCTTCAAGCTGCTTAAGGATGTGTTCGATCGTGCGCTTTTCATTAACGTCAAGATGAAGCTGTTCGGTTATGAGCGCATCGCCCTCGGCGATTTTGCTTGCGGCAAAACGAAGCGGAATGCCGGCTTGCTGAGCATGATCCTCAATGAGAAACATCAGGCTGTGCAGACAGCGATGTACCGCCCCGCCATGATCGTCAGTCGAACAGAAATCGTGGACTGCCGGCGTCTCGACAAAGCGAGCGGCATGCAGAGCGTGTTCAACGAGCTCTTCAATGCCCTCTCCTCGGCTCGCGGAGATCGGCACAACCGGAATTCCCAGCATCGCTTCCATTTCATTGACGCGAACGGAACCGCCGTTGGCAGCCACCTCATCCATCATGTTCAAGGCCAGAACCATGGGACGGCCGAGTTCCATGAGTTGCAGCGTGAGATACATGTTGCGCTCGATGTTGGTGGCGTCGACGATGTTGATGATGACGTTGGGGTCTTCGCGAAGGATAAACTCGCGCGAGACGATTTCTTCGTTGGTGTAAGGAGAAAGCGAGTAGATGCCGGGCAAATCGGTTACGAGCGCTTCTTCATGGCCGACAATTCGTCCGTCTTTTCGGTCAACCGTAACGCCGGGAAAATTACCGACGTGCTGGTTCGACCCGGTCAATTTGTTAAAAAGCGTTGTCTTGCCGCAGTTTTGATTGCCAACGAGCGCGATCCGAACGGTCTCGGCTGTCATCAGAGGTTGCTCACGCTTGATCACTTGATTTTTACCGGCTTCTGCGTAGCCGGGGTGATCCATTTCTATCGGCTTGGGGTGCGTTTGTTTTGCCGGCTCCCCTTTGCGGACATTCTTCACAAAAATCTCATTGGCTTCGGCTACGCGCAGAGTAAGTTCATAACTGCGGATTCGGACCTCAATGGGATCTCCCATCGGTGCTCGCTTGATCAGTGTTACCGTGGCCTGAGGGATCAGCCCCATGTCCAAAAAATGTTGGCGAAGCGCGCCGCTGCCACCGACCACTTCTACGGTAGCGGATTGGCCGACGTCAAGTTGATTGAGTGTGATAGTCATTCGTATTGATTCTCCGGGGAGTCGCCATTTTAGTTTGTGCTTTCGCGACTGTCGAAAAAACGCCCGAGAGAATTTGCTGAGAAAAATTTTTACAGAAAATAAGAAAATTGCTGGAACTAGTTCAAGCGGCGTATTGCGCGAACCTTAAAATCATATTAAAAATTCACCCGCAGAATTTCTCGTGCCTGACGAGAAGTTCATCAGAATTTACTAACGTAAAAAACACCCCGATAAAAAGGAGAACAAGATGAGCAAGTTTACGGTTTCCTGCGTTGTTGCAGCCGCTTCCATGATGATCTGCGCCGCCGCCCAGGCCGCTGGCGGCATGCCCTCCAAGATCCCGCATCCGATTGATGCCTACAAGATCACCGACGCCAACAATCCCTGCGTTATGTGCCACGGCGATCAGTCCAAGATGGGCGCCGCCAAGGTGAAGGGCCAGCCGATGGCTATGCCGGCCGACCACTGGGTCAAGGGCGAAAAGAAGGCTGACCCGATGCACAACAACTGCACGATGTGCCACAAGAACTAATTTCTTGACGCACTCTGCTTGAACAAAGGGCTGCTTGAACGATCAGGCAGCCTTTGTTTTTTTAGCGTACTCAGATGCAAGCTGGTCCTAACTGGCCCGCCCATCTGACTACGTGGTCAATTAATGGCTACTTCGTGCCAAGCGCATACAACGCGTAACGCACAAACATATTGCAAGCCACGAGGAGCCCCTCTTCGTCGATGTCGAAATATCCGTTGTGGTTGGGCCGATCGGTCCCCGGCTTGTTGCTGTGTGTACCGAAGTAAACGAATGTCCCCTTGCAGTGCGGCAGATAATCGGCAAAATCTTCGGCCATCATGGACTTGGGATAGTCCGTGACGATGTTTTCGGCCCCCACAATTTCCTGTGCGACGAGCTTGGCTTCTTTTGTCGCATCCGCGTCGTTGATCAAGGGGTTGGAATAGTTCTTGATGACGATGCTTGCGTTGGCGCCGAGCATCTCGGCTGTTTTTTCGACGATGTCCGTAAGCCGCCGATTTGTAGCTTCACGTACTTCGGGCAAAAATGTGCGTACCGTCCCTTCCAGTACGGCTTCTTCGGCAACGATGTTGTACTGCGTACCGGCCCAGGCCTTGCCGATTCCGACGACGGCAGACTCCATCGGATCGGTGCTGCGCGCAACGATGCTCTGCACGGCTACCACGATCTGGGAAGCCACGTAAAGAGCATCCACGCCTTTGTGCGGCATGGAGACGTGAGCTCCTTTGCCCTTCACGTCGATGCGGAAAAAGTCGCAGCTTGCGTTGAGAGGTCCGGCAACGATACCTACTTGGCCGACGTTGAGCGTGTTGGTGACATGCTGCCCGTAGATGCGATCTACCCCTTCGAGCAAACCTGCCGCGACGAATTGACGTGCCCCCTGCCCGATTTCCTCGGCCTGCTGGAAGAAAAAGCGCACTTCGCCCGCAAAGTCGTTTTCCATTGACTTCAGAATGCGTGCGGCAGCTAGCAACGTTGCCGTGTGGCCGTCGTGGCCGCAGGCGTGGCAAAAGCCCGGATTCTGAGAGGAGTAGTCGCAGTTTTTGAGGTCATCCATGCCGAGCGCGTCCATGTCGGCCCTTAGCGCCACGATTTTCGTTTTACCCTCAACCGTTTTTTTACCGACCACACGAGCATATACACCCGTTTCACCCACACGGGTGTGCTCGATGCCGACTTTGTCTAGTTCTTCCTCAATCCGAACCGAGGTCTTGAATTCCTTCAGACTCACTTCCGGATGCGCATGAAAATAACGACGCATGCCGACGATGTAGTCCTTCTGTTCCAGAACACAAGTATCGATAGCCATTTATGATGCCTTCTCTGCTTCAACGAAAAGCCGGCAGTCGGTCTCTAAGGCCATTGCTGCCGGCTGCGGCGGTCAGTCCGCCGATCAGTACGTGTATTTTTCGGAACCCGCCCACACAGGGGTAAAGGCGCCTTTGTAGACGTCAACGAGCGTCTTGGCGGTTTCAGGCGTGTGGTAGGCGTCAACCACCTTCTTGTAGACAGGGTTGTCCTTATCCTTGCTGCGGGCTACGATCACGTTGAAGAGCTGACCCACATTGGGGTTGGTCTTGGGATCAATGTCCTCGGCAAAGATCGAGTCCTTCTTGGAGTCGAGTCCTGCCGTGTAAGCGTTGCCGCCGTTGATCAAAGCGGCTGACACGTCCGGCAGAATATTGAAGAGCACGCCGGATTCGGCTTCGCGAATCTGAATCTTGACGTTGTACTTCGTGATGTCGGTCTTGGTGGGAACATAGCCCTTGGCCGGATCGCAGACGATGAGCCCTGCGGCTTCAAGCACCTTCAGGGCGCGACCGCCGTTTGTGAGGTCGCTCGGGATGGCAAAGATGTCGCCGTCCTTGACGTCTTTCATGCTCTTTAGCTTGTTCTTGTTGTTAAAGACACGCAGCGGCGTGATGAGCGTGTCTCCGATCGCTTCAATCTTGTAACCGTTACGCTCGATGTCGTTTTTCAGATAGGCCTTATGCTGGAAAGCATTGAGATCAATTTCACCGTCTGCCAGCGCACGATTGGGCGTCGCATAGTCGGAGAACTTCACTAGCTTGACCTGAATCTTGTCTTTCTTGAGAAGGTTATTGACGGTGTCCCACTGCGCGTTGTAGTCGCCAACGACACCCACTTTGACCACGGTAAAGCCGTCGGCTGACGCTTCCTTTTTATCGTCGCCGCAGCCCGTAAGCGCGACCGCGACGATTCCGGCGGCCGCAAGTGCAGCCGTCACCTTGCCGAATCGAGATTGAAATCCTGCCATTTTTGTCTCCCTCTGATATTAGTGCGTCGATTTCTTGATGATGATGTTGCCGAAGAATTGAAACACGCTGATGATGAGCAAAATAATGATCACGGTAAGCCAGATCATGTCACGGTAACCCATCTGATAGCCGTAACGAATGGCAAAGTCGCCCAAACCACCCGCGCCGATCGCGCCTGCAATGGCTGTGATGCCCACAAGGCTCACAAAAGTGATCATCGTCACGCGGGTGATGCCGGGAATGCTTTCGCGCAGATACACCGAGAAGATAATTTCGCGCGGCGAAAAACCCATCGCCTGACTCGCCTCAATCAGACCATGATCAATGTCGGCGAGAACCGATTCGATCTGACGAGCAAAAAACGGAACAGTACCCGCAACAAGTGCGACAAACGAACCGGTCACGCCCGAACCCGTTCCCACCAGGAAGCGGCTCACGGGGATCAGCAAAACGATCAGAATAATGAACGGAATCGAACGGATGATGTCGATGCCGCGATCAAAGATCGTAAAAAGCCAGCGATTTTCCAGAATGCCGCCGGGGCGGCACACGGTAAGAAGGACGCCCACGGCTACACCGAGCACCCAGGCAATACTGCCTGAGACGGCGAGCATGGTGAATGTCTGACCGATGCACTCGAGAAGCTCACCGCTCAAGCGCTCGAAATTGGGCATCAGGGCATTAATGAAGTCCATTTTTGAGCTCCTCTACGTAAACGCCGTTTTGCTTGAGATACTCTTCGGCTTGAATGACGGACTCTTTTTCGCCCGTGAGTACCACGCCAAGTTTGCCCAGCGCCGCCCCCTGAATGAAGTCGATGTTGCCGAAGACAATGTTGGCCCGTACCTTAAAACGCTCGTAAAGCGCAACAACAAGAGGTTCGCCCGCCGAACCTCCGGTATAGGTCAGAAGCAGAATCTTGCCGCCGTTGGCCACCTCGGAATCCAACTGACCGCTTTCGACGAGCCCCAGGAATTTTTTTACGTTGTTGGCCGTATTGATGAATTCCTTGGTGAGATCAGCCTTGGGGTGGGCAAAAATATCCGTGATGGATCCCTCCTCGACGATGCGGCCCGTTTTCATCACGGCGACGCGATCGCAGATTTCCTTGATCACAGACATCTGGTGCGTGATCACCACGATCGTGAGCTTGAGCTTTTGATTGACTTCTTTGAGAAGCTTCAGAATCGAATGTGTGGTTTGGGGATCGAGTGCGCTCGTAGCTTCGTCGCACAAAAGCACCTTCGGGTCATTAGCAAGCGCCCGAGCAATGGCTACGCGCTGCTTTTGACCGCCCGAGAGCTGTGCCGGATATGCGTTTAACTTGTCCGAAAGTCCGACCAGCGCCAGAAGTTCCTCAATCTTCTTGGCTTTGGCATTCTTATCGAGCTCAGAGTGACGCAGTGCGAGCGCGATGTTGTCGAATACCGTGCGACTGGGCATCAAATTGAAGTGCTGAAAGATCATGCCGATGCGGCGGCGCACGACGCGCAGATCGGCGTCGGAAAGCGTCGTGAGGTCCGTGCCGTCGATGACAACATTGCCCGAGGTCGGACGCTCAAGCAGATTGATGCAGCGCACCAACGTTGATTTGCCGGCGCCTGAAAAGCCAATGATGCCGAAAATTTCCCCGGGATTGATCGTGAGCGACACGTCGTCGACGGCCTTCACGCGGCCGGCGTCCGTGTCGAAAGTTTTTGTAATGTGTTTGAGTTCAAGCATAGTCGAAGTTTTTTCCTGGTCTCGCTGTTTTGCACGACGGACGCAAGATCGCGCCAAATACGTCGTCGGTGTGCCTGCAATTGGAATTTGCTTAAGGCTGGGAATGACACAAAGTTCGTGATGGAACGCCGCTGCCGATTAACTTTTGGAAGCGGACGCACTGCCCTGTGCGCGTGACGATCAGCGCATGAGATGGGAGCGGCAATACTGGGTGAGAACCGCAAAAGAAACGAGCGTTGTACCGGACGGACGCATGTTTGTCGGAAATGGCGGAAATACAGGAATTTGCACGATATCGAAGTCTCCGATTTTGTCGAAGTTTTGTCAAGAGCAACAAATTACCTAGACGGACGAAATTGAGGTATTACCTGAGGGACAAGACAAACGGCCGATTGTTTTCCTGCATGAAGCGCATTAAGCTCGGAAGCCTTTGGTAACCTACGTTGACAGCCATGCAGGAAACGGACAAAAGCAAACTCGGACTTGTGGTTGAAGGCGGCGGCGTGCGGGCCATTTATGCGGCGGGCGTATTGGACGTCCTGCACGACTTGCACCTGCCCTTTTCCGGTGTCATCGGCGTTTCGGCCGGTGCCATCCACGGCATTTCGTTTGTGTCCGGTCAAAAAGGACGCAGTTACCGCATCTACACGCGTTTTTGTAAGGATCCGCGCTTCTTCAGCTTCAGAACGCTGATTCGTACGGGCAACATCGTTGACAATGACTTTTGCTACCGGCAAATCCCGCAGGAACTCGAACCGTTTGATCAGAAAGCGTTTGAAGCTTCCGGCATGGAGTTCTGGACAGTGAGCACTAACTTGGAGACAGGAAAACCTGAGTACATTCGTATGCGGGACTGCTTTGCCGAAATTGACGCGCTGGTTGCTTCGGCGTCGCTTCCCTATGTCTCCAGGCCGGTTCACTATCAGGACAAACTCCTGCTCGACGGCGGCTGTTCGGATCGCGTGCCGCTCAAGGCCTTCCAGTCCATGGGTTTTGATCGAAACGTCGTGGTGCTCACGCACCCGGAAGATCACCGTGTCAAGGATCGCGATGCTGCGCTCGTTCGTCTTTTCTATCGCAAGTACCCGGCTTTCTGCCGAACGTTTGAAAACAGTCCTCAAGACTACAAAAGGACGCAGGCCTATCTTAAGTCAGAAGAGCAGAAAGGCTGTGTCTTCATCATTCGTCCGAAGGAGCCGATTCCGGTAGGCCGCCTTTCTCACGATCCGCAGGCGATCATCCGTGCCTACGAAATGGGGCGTCGTGATGCTCAGGAAGTTTCGAAAAACTTGCTGCGATGGATTGCCTGATTGATTCAGGCTATTATCGCATCCATATGCAGTCGATATTCTGCCTGATTAAAGCAAAATATATAGATATTTATTCAATTAGCCTATCCGGCTAACTTCCTCTATTTTCACGCTCTTTTCACGCGCCGAGCAGATAATGGCCCCGAAACTTTTCACTTTGTTTGGCGGCCATGTCGTCCGATCGTCCTGCTATCAAAATCAGAATTCCCCGTACCGTATGGGTGCTGGGTTTTGTAAGTCTTTTAATGGACATTTCTTCGGAAATGATCCACGCGCTTTTGCCTCTTTTCATGGCCGGCACTCTTGGCGCCAGCGCCATTTGGATTGGTCTTGTTGAAGGCATCGGCGAAGGCACGGCGTTGATAGCCAAGGTCTTTTCGGGCGTCGTTGCCGATCGATTCGGGCACAAGAAGCGCCTGGTTTTTGCCGGGTACTTTCTGGGTGTTATCTCGAAACCGGTCTTTGCTTTGGCCGGTAGCATGCCGGTTGTTCTTGCCGCTCGCTTTTTCGATCGCATCGGCAAAGGCTTAAGAGGCGCTCCGCGTGATGCGATTGTGGCCGACGTCACTGATGAGAGCATTCGCGGCGCAGCTTACGGATTGAGACAGTCACTCGATGCCGCTGGTGCCTTTGTCGGACCGCTTCTGGCCACCTTGCTTCTCCTCTTATGGACGGAGGAATTGCGCAGCATCTTTTGGATTGCTTTGATTCCAGGCGCCGCGTGTCTCGCCCTGATCCTGTTCGGCGTTGAAGACAACGTCACGCCGACCGTAAATACCAAGCGCATTGCCTGGAAGGATCTCAAGCTTGTCATGACGCCTGCCTTTGTGCAGCTTGTCATTTTGGGAACACTCTTTTCATTGGCCCGATTCTCTAATGCTTTTATTGTTCTTCGTGCTGCCGACATCGGGATTGAACACGCCTGGATTCCAATGACGGTTGTTCTGATGAATATCGCCTTTTCTCTTTCGAGCTATCCGTTTGGAAAACTTGCCGACAAACTCAACCCGATGAAACTTCTGGCATTGGGCATGGTTTTGCTGGCACTTGCCAATTTGTTGTTTGCTTACGCTGCAAACTATCGAATTTTGGCGGCCGGAATCGTTCTTTTCGGAATGCATCTTGGAGCGACCCAAGGCATTTTTTCAACCATCATCTCCGAAATAGCACCCTCCGAGGTACGTGCAACCGCCTTCGGCATCTTCAATTTCTTTTCCGGCCTTGCCCTTCTGGCTTCCGGGCTCGTGGCCGGAAGCTTATGGGAATATATGGGAGCTCAATACTGCTTCGGGGGCGGCGTCGTGTTTGCTTTAATCACGCTTAGTCTAATTCCCCGATTCAAACAACTCCAGCCTTCTTAGCAAGAGCTTCAGTTGCTCTAATCCAGCATAGATCGAACGATCGCCTATGCAAAATTGAACGAAACATATTTAATCGAGTCAATTTTCAGCTCTGGCTTTAACTTCCTTTGGAAGTTCTCGTTTGTAGTCAAAATAAAAAGCTTGAAACTTTTTCTTACTGTAATTGCCAATGCTCTTCCTAAGTTTTTAGGTCCACAATAACAGTAAGCCGATTTCGGTGATACTTGAAGGAGAGATATATGATCAGCAGACGATTGCTCATTACCGGTTTCGCCGCTGCTGCGGCGTCGACGATCGCTCCGGCCGTTATGGCAGCCGGTGACGGTGGTTTCGGCGATTTTCTGGGCGGACTGGCTGACGCTGCCTCTCGTCGTTACGCTGAAAAGTATCGTGACGATGCCCGCTGGGACGGCAAGTATTACTACGATAAGTATGACAACCGTCGTTATTCCCGTAGCGAATGGCAGCGTGAAATTCAAAGACGTGCCCGCGCTGAAGAAGAAGGTCGCGATTGGCGTGACAGCAAGCGCCGCGCTTGGGAAGAAAAGCGCTACGGCAAGGACTATCGCAAGTTCAAGAAAGAACAGCGCCGAGATGAGCGACGTGATGTAAAGGAAAAACGTCGTGAGGAAGAGCGAGAACGCAAGGAACGTGAGCGCATGCGCAAGGACGCAGAACGCGTACGCCGTAACGATGAAAGAATTCGCCGTGAAGATGAACGCCGTCGTCAAGAAGAACGTCGCCGTGACAACCGCTAATCCGGTAATTCCCGATTAGTTGTTGCAACGAAATCTCAGACTCTGTCGTTTGCGCGGCAGAGTCTTTTTTATCGGCTCTGTTAAAGCAAAGTGTTGATTTTGAGGACTAGAGGGGGTACCTTGGGCTCAGGAGGGTGGTGCCATGACCAAGCTCTCAAAATCTCAGATTCTAGACGCACTACGTTGCCTGTCGCCTCAAGAGCACCTTGAGATCTTCGAAGAGTTCTTCTCTGCAAGCTGGGACGGAGCGTCCCGCCAAACGCTTGATGAAAAGCGCTTTGCCCAAGGTCGTTTCTGCCCGCACTGCAACAGCAAGAACGTCGTCCGGTTTGGCAAAACAAAGCAGGGGACACAGCGGTATTGCTGCATGGGATTTTGCGCGCATAGAAACCACGTTTTACGCTAATTGAAACGGGCCTTTTG
>OGFJ01000817.1_pt1 | contig 24555 bp, 16 predicted proteins | sample 1570861 | NCBI WGS metagenome assembly OGFJ01 (sample SAMEA2582060, study PRJEB24529) | metagenome | biome: Human gut stool | place: China | collected 2011
TGCATGGATACTAATGCGGACATATTTAAAATAGAAACAAACCATGTGGTCCCCTCACGTGGCAAAGTGTTGATATCTGAGCCTTTTCTCTATGATGAGATGTTTGGACGTTCCGTTATTTTGTTGGTAGACCACTCTACAGATGGTACAATGGGGTTGGTACTCAATAAACCACTTCCTTTAAGCCTAAATGATGTATTGAAAGAATTTAAGGATATAAGCAATATACCGATCTATAAAGGTGGCCCATTAAGCACCGACACATTGTTTTATCTTCACACTCTGAAAGATGTGGAAGATTCGTTGCAAATAGGAAAAGGAGTTTATCTGAATGGAGACTTCGATGCCATTCGCCGTTATATTTTGCAAGGTAATGATATCGACGGAAAGATACGTTTCTTCCTGGGCTATTCCGGTTGGGAACATGATCAATTATGCCAGGAAATAGAAGAAAATACCTGGCTGATAGGATCAACAAGCATCGCCTCCCTTATGAATGAAAAAGGAAGTGCAGAATTATGGAAAAACGTATTGGGACAGCTGGGAGGCAAGTATGAAATATGGTCACGCTTTCCACAAATTCCTACACTAAATTAATCATGCCGGATACGCTGCAATAATGCAACATCTTTGAAACATCCCTCGATACATAGCCAGTCTTTTAATAATCCGCAAGAAACAAAGCCACATGAAGTAAACAGGCGCATACTTGCTTCATTATCTGTAGCGATGTGAACGAATAGTTGTCGCATACGCAGAAAATCAAAAGCATATTCGCAAAGCAATGTTAATGCATCCTTTGCATAGCCTGCTCCGCGAAACTCTTTCCTGATCACGATACCCACTTCTCCACGCGCGTGCATAGGAGAAAAGTCTGTTATATCAACCGTGCCAATTGTCAGACCGTCTTCAAGACGCACAATCATCATACGCAGTTGTTTATCAGCAAACATATCACATTGTGAGTTCTCCATGTATTGCTTCATAACATAGCGCGAATAGGGTACTGTAAAGTTGCTGATATCCCACTGTTGAGGATCATTTTCCATCTCACAAATAAGTTCCAGATCTTCTGGCTCCATAGCACGAAGACGAATACGGTCATTTATAAAATAGGTATGTTTCATTCAGATGTAACATTTATCAGGAGTCACCAATACGCGACTCTCCGGGTTATAAATACCAAGGCTCAATCCCATTTTGTGATGATGGGACAGCAAGCGAATAATAGCTGAAAAAGAAAAGGCACGGCAATCATATACTACATGCGTGAAACCTTTCAGTGAAATAAATGAACTTCCATGACCATCTACAGCAGACATTTCGTTGGATACAACAAAGTGATGCTTTCCACCTAATCCGTTACGCTTTAAAAGTACGCGCAAGCTATGAATGGTTGCTTCTTCGCCAAATATGAGAAAACGAGGAAAACGTTGTCCTTTCTGGAAAGAGATTTTTGTCTCTTTTACCGGAAAACGAAACAAACGCTGCACAAAAAGTACAAACAAGCGAACATACATCTGTAGATGAATACCCGCACGCACCAGCCAACATCCTATAACACCATAACGTTCGCCATGTTTACAAAAGAAAATATCCATTGCCTTACAAAATACACGCACATGACGGTAAGTGTCCTTCGATGTACTTTCTCCCTTATAATGCAATATCGGACAGGGCAAATAATAATTTTTATATCCTGCTTCTTCTATCCGGCAAGACAGGTCAATATCCTCACCATACATGAAGAAATCTTCATCCAGTAATCCGGTCTTATCTAATGCTGAACGACGAAGCAACATAAATGCACCCGCCAGTACTTCCACCTGATGAACGCCATTCATATCCAAAGCAGTACAATAATAACCACCCAAACTTTTAGAGTGTGGAAACAATCGTCCCAAACCGGACAATTTACCAAAAGTTGCCGCCAAAGTAGGATATCCACGTTTAGATTCCCTCAAAAAGCGTCCGTCATGCGTTATCATTTTCACACCGGCAGCCCCGGCTTCAGGATGAGCATCCATAAAAGGTATTGCCTCTTCCAATGTCTGTTCCGACAATACAGTGTCAGGATTCAGCAGTAGCACATACTCCCCTTTCGACTCACGAATTACTTGGTTATTGGCACGGGCAAAGCCCAGATTTTCTTTATTATAGATATAGGTGATATTCGGAAAACGCTCAGTGATATATGCTTCAGAATCGTCCATAGAGGCATTATCCACTACCAGAATCTCGGCTGAAAGATTGTCAATAGCCCTGTATAAGGAACAAAGACACTGTTCCAGGTAATACTTAACATTATAATTGACTATGACAACGGAGAGTTTCATGCTTCCTCTTCTTTATTAATATGCAATTCCTTACGCAAGCGTCCCTCACCGGGCAAACAAAACAATGAAGCCGTTAGAGCAATAAAAGCACAAAGAATTCCTTTATTACTCAACATGAGATAATAAACAGCAAAACCCGCCAACACCGGTAACATTAAAAGTATAATGCGAATTTTACTCCAGAAAGAATACAAATGTAAGGCTTCGGGCAAACTAACCTTGTCGATCTTGCGCGTAAGCACCCATGCAAATAATTTTAAGGACACAGGCACACAGATAGCTGCCAGCAAAATAACCAAAGTTTCAGCCAAATAAGTAGCACGTACATCAGCAGCGTACATGCCTACCCATTCCCCACCAGTTTCACCTACTATTATTAACAGAACCGGCAGCAACCAAAAGCTAATAAATATAACTTTTAAACGAGCTGCCACGTGTTTTATTTGATTTTCCATGTGCTAATAACTTAATAATTAATAATTCAATTTGTTCCGGAAAAAGGAGTTCGATTCACAATACTACGTCCCAATGTCACCTCATCAGCATATTCCAGTTCAGCACCAACAGAAATACCACGGGCTATGACACTCAACTTCACACCCAGTTTCTCCAATTTACGGTAAATATAAAAATTGGTTGTATCACCCTCCATTGTGGTACTAAGTGCCAGGATAACTTCTTTTATTCCACCTGCAGATACACGCTGCACAAGGCTTTCTATTTGTAAATCGCCTGGTCCCACCCCATCCATTGGTGAAATGACGCCACCCAACACATGGTAAAGTCCACGAAATTGCTGTGTAGCCTCCACTGCCATGACATCACGGATATTTTCCACAACGCACACAGTAGAATCATCTCGCTGTGGATTAGCACAGATACGGCAAGTCTCGGTATCCGATATATTGTGGCAGACTTTACAATATTTCACTTCGTGCTTCAGCGTAACAATGGCATTGCCAAAAGCCTCCACTACCGCCGTATCCTGTCTCAAAAGATGCAACACCAAGCGCATAGCCGTCTTTCGTCCCACTCCGGGCAGTTTGGCAAATTCACTCACTGCCTTCTCCAATAATATCGAGGAAAATTGTCCATTCATACTTAAAAATCAACTATTGGCGACAAAGATAATGCAAATTGAGTACAGAACTTTCATGCAAGCATGAAAAAGTTATGCCGAAACGCAGCTTATCTTATCTAAAGATAACAAAAGTTCTTATAGAAGGGGTATATCGCAGTTATTATTTATAATGACTGAAAGCTTAGTCAACCGTTTTATATTTACTTCCGAGAATCTATGCAGTCCCGACAGTTTCATCTGGAAACAAAGCGTCTCGCAAGAAAGCAACGTGCAACGCCCATTCAGATGCAAAGTCAATGGATGTCTGCAAACGTTTGCGCTATTCTATAATCCGATAATTCTCAACGAAGAAGCTTATTCTCATCTATTCCGCTATTTTTGCAATCGGAATAGTTGGCTTACATTTTTTTAGTTTGGCAGCTATCCTCATTTGAATAACCTTTGATTAAGATAAGCTGCACCTCAGCAATAAAAATAAGCAAGCTTATTTTGTACTGCTTTCGGTTTGCATTATCTTTGGGAATATTTAGAAAATACCATGAATAAACGGCAGATAACCATCAAGGATATTGCTCGGGCGTTGAACGTCTCACCATCCACTGTGTCGAGGGCGCTGAAAGACAATCCGGATATCAGCCAGGAGACCCGTGACCTTATACATGCGTATGCCCGGGAGCATAATTACAAGCCTAACGTACTTGCAGTGAACCTTCGTGCCAGCCGTTCGAATACAATCGGTGTAATTGTCCCGCAACTGGTACATCATTTTTTCTCGTGCGTGCTGAGTGGCATTGAAAAGGCTGCTGCCGAAGCAGGATACAATATTTTGGTAGCCCAGAGCAATGAATCTTATGAACAGGAAGTGAAAATCGTACACTCATTCCTTGCCGCCCGCGTCTGTGGTGTGATTGCCTCTCTGGCAAAGGATACCTCTCAATACGATCATTATCAGGACCTGCTGAATAATAATATCCCCATTGTGTTCTACGATCGCATCTGCACCGGATTGAAAACAGAACGGGTGGTAGTGGACGACTATGCCGGTTCGTTTGCCGCCGTGGAGTATATGATACAGACAGGTTGCAAGCGTATCCTGTTTTATGGAGCAGCCCCGCATCTGGAAATCACCAAGAATCGTCGGAATGGCTATCTGGATGCCATGAAGAAATACAAAATTCCCGTGGACGACAGCATGATTATGCTGTGTGATACAAGGGAACGCGCCATATCCATCACCCCTGACATACTGGAAGGTCCCGGTCATCCCGATGGTTTCTTCGCCATCAATGACGAAACAGCTTCGGGCATTCTGTATGCCTGTAAACTGGTTGGAAAGAAAGTGCCCGATGAAGTATCGATCTGTGGATTTACCGACGGAGCCATTGCCCAAAGCACAGATCCCAAACTGACCACCGTGGAACAACATGGAGAAGAAGTCGGAAGAAGTGCTTTCAGCATTCTGATAGGCAAGCTGGAAGGGGGCGATGACAAGAGTAGTAACAAGATTGTGAGAACGAATCTTGTAGTGAGGGGAACAACGAAATAAATGAGTGACAAGCTACGAGCTACGAGTGACGAGTAGGCTACGCGGAATTGCCAGTATGCCGAAAGGAACTCGTAGCTTGTAGCTCGTAGCTCGTAACTAATAATTTATTAAGAATGAAAGTAAAACCCGATTTGAGCTTTTGGAAGTTGTGGAACATCAGCTTCGGATTTTTTGGCGTACAGATTGCCTACGCCTTGCAGAGTGCAAACATCAGTCGTATTTTTGCAACACTGGGTGCAGACCCGCATAGTTTAAGTTATTTCTGGATATTACCACCATTGGCAGGCATCATCGTGCAACCCATCGTGGGCGCTGCAAGCGACAAGACGTGGACGCGCTTCGGACGCCGTATTCCTTATCTGTTTGTCGGTTCACTGGTAGCTGTATTGGTAATGTGCCTGCTGCCGAATGCCGGTAGTTTCGGTATGGCAGTCAGCACGGCAATGATATTCGGATTAGTATCATTGATGTTCCTGGATACCTCCATCAATATGGCGATGCAGCCATTCAAGATGATGGTAGGCGACATGGTGAACGAAAAGCAAAAAGGCCTCGCCTACTCCATCCAGAGTTTCCTGTGTAATGCGGGCAGCCTCGTAGGTTTCCTGTTCCCGTTCATCTTTACATGGATCGGTATCAGCAACATAGCCCCGCAAGGCGTAGTACCCGACTCGGTGATTTATTCCTTCTATATCGGAGCCGCCATCCTGATACTCTGTGTAATCTATACCACAGTGAAAGTAAAGGAGATGCCACCCGCCGAATACGCTGAATACCACGGCATCACCGAAGAGGAAGAAAAAGAAAAAATCAATATGGTGAAACTGCTGGTAAAAGCGCCGAAAGCTTTCTGGACGGTAGGTTTGGTTCAGTTCTTCTGCTGGTTTGCTTTCATGTTTATGTGGACGTATACCAATGGTAGTGTAGCCGCCAATGTATTCGATGCTCCTACAGTGGAAACCGCAGTGAACGGAGTCAGCAAAGTTATGCTGGACACCAAGAGTATTCAATATCAGGATGCTGCCGACTGGGTAGGCGTGTTGTTTGCCGTACAGGCTATCGGTTCTGTACTATGGGCTGTCTGCATCCCGTTGTTCAAGGATCGCAAACTGATCTATTCTCTCAGTCTGGTGCTGGGTGGATTGGGTTTCATCTCTACTTATTTTGTTCATAATCAATATGTATTGTTCATCTCCTTCCTACTGATAGGTTGCGCATGGGCTGCTATGCTGGCGTTGCCTTTCACCATCCTGACCAACGCACTGAGCGGCGGACACATGGGAACTTATCTGGGCTTGTTCAACGGAACAATCTGTATTCCGCAGATTGTGGCGGCTTCACTCGGCGGGAGCATTCTTGCCCTGTTCACTCCCAAAGGTATGTTGCCTCCCGAAATCAATATGCTGGTCATGGCAGGTGTCATGCTGATTATCGGCGCAGTTTGTGTATATTTAATCAAAGAGACCAAAGGAGAACAAACAAAAGCATAATCCTTATAAAAAGAGTGATAAAGTGATAAAGTGATGAAGTGGCAAAGTGATAGTGGAACAACACTCTGTGATATATAACGCAGCTACTTTATCACTCTATCACCTTACCACTTTATCACCTTATCACTCCTCTTTCATCTACTTTTGTCATACTTTCTTGCCGTTTATCCGTTTATTTGTTTATCTTTACCGCCATAATCACCATTGAGATACACGCCATGAAAAGATACCTTAGAACCGATGAATGGAATATTATTGAAGATAACTTTCACGCCGACAACCTGAGAATGTCCGAAAGTATATTCAGCTTGGGGAACGGACGCTTTGGACAACGGGGAAATTTTGAAGAGCCTTATTCAAGCGATTCCTATCGCGGTTCATTTGTAGCCGGTATCACTTTTCTGGATAAAACGCGTGTAGGTTGGTGGAAGAACGGCTTTCCTGCTTTTTACACGCGTATTCCCAATGCAGCGGACTGGAGTCGTGTCAGCCTGCGTCTCATCGATGAAGAACTGGACCTGGCACAATGGGACGTAAACAGCTTCAGCCGCAGACTTGATATGAAAGCAGGTATCTCCTACCGGGATTTCGAAATCACATCTCCCAGAGGACATCAAATACGGGTACATGTGGAGCATATCAACAACATGGCCCACCCCGATTTATGCCTAATAAAATACAGCGTCACCTCCATCAATTATACAGGAAGAATATCACTGATTCCCTCTCTGGATGCAATCATAGTCAATAAGGATGATGATCCGAACGAGAAGATATGGAATATCCTCCGTTCCGGCGTCACAAAGGATTGTGCTTATCTATGGACGCAAACCCGGCGGGAAGATGCGCAAGTGTGCTACGCCATGACCTATCAGTTCTTCAAGAACGGCAAAGAAGCCACCTCGAACCCGATACGCATTGAAAAAGAGAAACAAACCGGGTTCAGCATCGGGGCAGATGTGAAACCGGGAGACAATGTAATGCTCATCAAATATACCGTTATAAGTTCGTCGCTCTATGATGAACGCCAGGAATTGATAGAACATTCCATCACCAAAGCCCGTCAGACTAAAATAGACGGCTGGGATAAGTTGGAAAACAATCATCAACAAGCCTGGGCTAATATATGGAAGGAAATGGATGTGGTTATCGAAGGGGACCCGGAAGCACAACAGGGTATCCGGTACAACATCTTCCAACTATGCCAGACGTACCGCGGTGATGATCCGCGTCTGAATATCGGCCCGAAAGGATTCACTGGTGAAAAATACGGTGGAAACACATACTGGAACACGGAACTTTGTTGTGTACCGTTCTTCCTGCTTTCTACTCCGAGGGAGATTGTAAAAAATCTGTTGATATACCGTTATAACCAACTACCGAAAGCTATAGAGAATGCCCGTAAACTGGGATTCAAAGAGGGGGCTGCTCTCTTTCCGCAAGTCACTTACAGTGGTGAGGAATGCCACAGCGAATGGGAAATTACTTTTGAAGAAATACACCGCAACAATATCATCGTCTATGCCATTGCACAACATGCCGCAATCACAGGCAGCAAAGATTATATAGCCAAATACGGACTGGAAGTAATGATTGCCGTCTCCCGCTTCTGGAGCCAACGTGTATCTTTCTCAAAACCAAAACAGAAATATGTCATACTGGGGGTAACCGGACCGGATGAGTACGAAAACAATGTGGATAATAACTGGTACACCAATTACTCGTGTGTGCAGTGCCTGCAGATGACACTTAACTATCTTGAAATCATTGCCGGAGAATACCCCGACGAATATGCGCGTGTACGCCGTGTCACCAACCTCCGCCAACAAGAAGAGGCTGAACGCTGGCGCGACATCATCAACCGTATGTATCTACCGGAAGACAAAGAACTGGGGATCTTTGTACAAAATGACGGTTTCCTGGATAAGGAACTGAACAGTACCGATGCCATTCCACCCGAAGAACGCCCCATCAATCAGCATTGGTCCTGGGATCGTATTCTTCGTTCGTGCTACATCAAACAAAGTGATGTGTTACTGGGATTATATCTGTATTACTTCAATTTCGACAAGGAAACTGTCCGCCGTAACTTTGATTTCTATGAAACAATGACGGTACATGAATCTTCACTTTCCCCGCACATCCACTCCATTCTTGCCGCCCGCATTGGCGAAGTGGAAAAGGCTTACCAACTCTTTCTGCATGCCACCCGTCTTGACCTGGATGACTACAACAACGAAACTCACCAAGGACTGCATATCACCAGTATGCCGGGCAGCTGGCTTGCCATTGTACGAGGCTTCGCCGGAATGCAGATCCTGGAGGGCATACTCTCTTTCTTCCCAGTCATTCCCGAAAAATGGAGCAGTTATTCCTTCCAGATAAATTATCAGGGACGTACACTTCATATGCGCGTAGGCAAAGAAATAAATATTTCACTTATTACCGGAGAAGAACTGAACATACAAGTATATAAAAACGTTTATAAGCTCAAACTGGGCACCGATTTGTTGCTCAGAATAGAGGAGTAGAAGCCTTTATCATTAACAACGCGTAACAAAATAAACCGGGAGAACAATTATCTGTTTTTCCGGTTTTATGTTTCTATATCTAAACGAACAACTATATATTAGTATGAAAAGAATCTATTTGTTCACCATCGGCGTGATGCTGCTTGTCACATCATGCGGACACAAGAAAGAGGGCGATGCCACCCTGATTCGACCTGTTAAGACAGCTAGTGCCAGCTCCCAATCGGTCATCCGGAAAGACTTCTCCGGTATTGTAGAAGCCGTAGAATACGTGAAACTAGCCTTCCGTGTCAGCGGACAGGTTATAAATCTGCCTGTGGTAGAAGGTCAGCGGGTAAAGAAAGGACAATTGATCGCCGCCATTGATCCACGCGACATTTCCCTGCAATACGCCGCCGACAAAGCCGCTTATGAGACTGCCGCAGCACAGGTGGAACGTAACAAGCGCCTGTTGGGACGCCAGGCTATCTCCGTGCAGGAATATGAAATCAGCGTTGCCAATTACCAAAAGGCAAAGTCCGCTTATGAATTGTCCAGCAATAATATGCGGGATACCAAACTGACTGCTCCCTTCGACGGTTCCATCGAAAAGCGTCTGGTGGAAAACTATCAGCGCGTGAATTCCGGAGAAGGCATTGTACAATTGGTGAATACACAAAAGCTCCGCATCAAATTCACCGTGCCGGATGATTATCTGTATCTGCTTCGTGCAAAAGATGTAACATTCAAAGTGGTTTTCGACACCTATCCGGACATGGTGTTCAACGCACAATTGGAAGAATATCTGGACATTTCTACAGCCGGAACAGGTATCCCGGTAACTATTACGATTGAAGATCCTGCTTTTAATCGTTCCTTATACGATGTGAAACCGGGATTTACGTGTAAAATCAAGCTGGCATCGGACGTAGCTCCCTTCCTGGAAGAAAAGCTTGTGAATATTCCGCTCAGTGCCATATTCGGTGAAAGCGAAAACCAGAAAACTTATGTGTGGGTAGTAAAAGATAATAAGGTAAGCAAGCGGGAAGTAACCGTATACTCTCCCACCGGAGAAGCCAATGCTCTTATCTCTGCTGGTATACAACCGGGAGAAACTATTGTAATTGCCGGAGTGCACCAACTGGTGGACGGACAAACGGTGAAAGTTATCAATTAGACTACCAACTACTGCGACCTTGAGGTCGCCCAAATATAAATCATATGAATTTAGCTAAATATGCATTAGACAACACCAAGATTGTTTATTTCTTCCTGGCTGTGTTGCTAATCGGCGGTATACTATCATTCGGCCGGTTGGGAAAGAAAGAGGATGCACCCTTCGTCATCAAGTCAGCGGTCATTATGACTCGCTATCCGGGGGCAGAACCGGCAGAAGTAGAACGACTGATCACCGAACCGATCTCCCGCGAGATACAGTCGATGAGTGGTGCATATAAAATTAAATCGGAGTCCATGTACGGACTATCCAAGATAACATTCGAGCTTCAACCTTCCCTTTCCGCAGAGTCTATTCCGCAGAAATGGGATGAACTTCGCCGCAAGGTGCTCAACATACAACCGCAACTCCCAGCCGGTGCTTCCGTTCCCACGGTATCGGACGATTTCGGTGATGTATTCGGCATCTATTACGGTCTGGTAGGCGATGACGGTTTCTCTTACGAAGAAATGCGCAACTGGGCAGAGCGTATCAAAACTCAGGTTATCACTGCTGACGGGGTAATGAAAGTAGCCCTGTTCGGCACGCAAACCGAAGTGGTGAATATCTTTATATCCGTCAATAAACTGGCCGGTATGGGGATAGACCCGAAGCAAGTGGCAAGCCTGTTGCAATCGCAAAACCAGATTATCAACACGGGTGAAATCAACGCCGGTGAACAACAATTGCGTATTGTAGCCAACGGAACTTACACCACCGTCAATGACATCCGGAACCAAGTGATTACAACTTCGGGAGGGCAAGTAAAATTGGGTGATATAGCCATTATCGAAAAAGGATATATGGACCCACCCGGCAACATCATGCATGTCAATGGGAAGCGTGCCATAGGTATCGGCGTTTCCACCGACCCGACAAAGGATGTAGTAAAGACCGGAGAACTGGTAGATCAGAAACTGGCTGAACTTCTTCCCCTTATTCCGGTAGGGTTGGAGCTGGAAAGTCTGTATCCGGAAAATGTCATAGCTCAGGAAGCAAATAATGGTTTCATCATTAACCTGATAGAATCCCTCCTCATTGTAATCGTTATCATCATGCTGGTGATGGGGCTACGTGCTGGTATACTTATAGGAAGTTCACTGCTATTTACCATTGGCGGCACGTTGCTCATCATGTCCTTCATGGGGGTAGGACTGAACCGTACTTCCCTGGCAGGTTTCATCATTGCCATGGGTATGCTGGTGGATAATGCCATTGTAGTGACGGACAATGCACAAATAGCCATTGCCCGAGGAATAGACCGTAGAAAAGCACTGATAGATGGAGCTACCGGACCACAATGGGGCTTACTTGGCGCCACGTTCATCGCCATTTGTTCATTCCTCCCGCTGTACCTCGCCCCTTCTGCCGTAGCGGAAATCGTAAAACCTCTGTTTGTCGTACTTGCCATTTCTTTGGGATTAAGCTGGGTACTGGCACTCACGCAAACCACCACTTTCGGCAATTTTATCTTGAAAACCAAATCCGGCGATACTAATAAAGATCCGTATGATAAACCTTTCTATCACAAGTTCGCATCTATCCTCGGAGTACTTATCAAAAAGAAAACGCTCACACTAGGTAGTATGGTAGTCCTGTTTATCATCTCACTGATCATCATGGGAATGATGCCGCAAAACTTCTTCCCCTCATTGGATAAGCCCTATTTCCGTGCCGATATATTCTATCCGGACGGTTACAGCATCCGTGACGTGGAAAAGGAAATGAAACAGGTGGAAGCGCACCTCCTGCAACAACCGGAAGTGAAACGGATATCCACTACTTTCGGCAGTACGCCATTACGTTACTATCTAGCATCTACTTCCGTGGGTCCCAAGCCCAACTTTGCCAATATACTCATTGAACTAACCGACAGTAAATATACAAAGGAATACGAAGAGAATTTCGACCAGTATATGAAGGCGAACTATCCGAATGCCATTACCCGTACCACTTTGTTTAAACTATCACCTGCGGTAGATGCTGCCATTGAAATCGGTTTCATCGGTAATAATGTCGATTCACTGGTGATGCTGACCAATAAGGTCCTGGAAATCATGCATCGGGATGACGATCTCATTAACGTACGAAATTCATGGGGGAATAAGATTCCTGTATGGAAACCCGTTTACAGTCCGGAACGTGCCCAACCGTTAGGTGTCTCCCGACAGAGCATGGCACAGAGTATTCAGATTGGCACAAGCGGTATGACATTAGGTGAATATCGTGAAGGCGACCAAGTGTTGCCTATCCTGCTAAAAGATAACACGGTCGATTCTTTCCGTATCAACGATCTGCGTACGCTACCCGTATTCGGTACAACACAGGAGACCACTACACTGGAACAAGTAGTCAGTGAATTTGATTTCCAATATAAGTTCTCGAATGTGAAAGATTATAACCGCCAGATGGTAATGATGGCGCAAGCCGATCCACGCCGGGGAGTAAATGCCATAGCAGCATTCAATAAGATATGGAAAGAAGTGCGAGAAGAAATTCAGGTACCGGAAGGATACACCATGAAGTATTTTGGTGAACAGGAAAGTCAGGCAGAAAGTAATGCAGCATTGGCAGCTAACATGCCATTAACTTTTTTCCTGATGTTCATTACCCTGTTATTCCTGTTCAGAACCTACCGCAAGCCAATTGTCATCCTATTGATGTTGCCGCTTATCTTTATTGGCATCGTACTGGGATTAATCTTGCTTGGTAAATCATTCGACTTCTTCTCTGTCCTTGGCCTACTGGGATTGATTGGTATGAATATCAAGAATGCAATTGTATTGGTAGACCAGATCGATATAGAAACTGCTTCCGGAAAAACGCCACTGAATGCGGTAATCAGTGCAACAACCAGTCGTATCATACCTGTAGCCATGGCATCCGGAACCACGATTCTGGGTATGTTACCGTTGCTATTCGACGCTATGTTCGGTGGTATGGCGGCAACAATCATGGGTGGTTTGCTGGTGGCTTCAGCATTAACTCTGTTCGTTCTTCCAGTGGCATATTGTGCGATACATAAGATTAAAAAGTGAAAAGAAGAAATACAAGTAATCATGAAAAAGAAGATATTCATAGTCACACTACTCTGTTGCTTCGGCCTGAAAGCCGGAGCCCAACAGTATCTCAGCCGTGAAGCATATCGTGACAAAGTAGAAGCCTACAGCCAGGTGTTGAAACAGCAGCGCCTGAAAACCATGGCAAGCACCGAAGCGCGAAAAATAGCAAATACCGGCTTCCTGCCACAAATAGACATCACTGCCGAAGGTACCGCCAACCTCAACCATCTGGATAAGTGGAACAGTCCGAAGGGTGAATACCGCCCCTACACCTATCAGGCACTCGCAACCTTGGCACAGCCCCTCTATACCGATGGTTCTCTGATAGCCCAGAAACGTATGGCACAGGCAGACGAAGAGTTAAGCCAACTCACCACCGAACTTACTCTCGACCAAATTCATTATCAAAGTGATGCCGTTTACTGGAATGCTTCAGCCGCTTATGCCAGTCTTGAGGCTGCTGCTACATTTCAGGATATCATAAAGAAGCAGCACGATATTATTCAGGATCGTTTCGACGATGGCGCTATCAGCCGTACAGACCTGCTGATGATTTCCACCCGCCAGAAAGAAGCTGAATTGCAATATATCAAAGCCCGCCAGAATTATACCCTTGCCCTGCAACAACTGAACATTTTAATGGGAGCAGCACCCAATACTCCCGTTGATAGTCTAAGTGAAATCAGTATAGCCAGTGACCCCGTCGACATTCTTGGACTTGACGATGTACTTCCACGCCGTGCCGATTATGCCAGTACAACAGTAAACATTGCCCGAAGTGAAGCACAACGCCATGCCGCCCTCAGCAAGTATAATCCCCAGGTAAGTATGTTCCTTGCCACAGGTTGGGATACAGGTATCACATATATGGGACAGGAAATCCCCCATACTCCTGTAGCCGGAGTAAACGTCAGTATCCCCATCTTCCGTTGGGGAGCCCGTTTCAAGACAAACCGACAACAGAAAGCATTCATTGGCATCCAGAAGCTACAACAAAGTTATATTACTGATACTATTCTTGAAGAGCTCTCCGCCGCCACTACGAAACTGACGGAAACGGAGCAGCAAGTAAAGACTGCAAAGGAAAATATGGCTCTTGCCGAAGAGAACCTGGACCTTGTGACTTTCTCTTATAATGAAGGAAAATCCAGTATGGCAGATGTCTTGTCCGCACAATTGTCGTGGACACAGGCTCATACGAACCTGATTAATGCATATCTGGCAGAAAAAATGGCAGTGGCAGAATACAGAAAAGTGATTAGTGAATAAAAAATCAGGCGCGGATTACACGGATTACGCAGATCAGCTTTATTGCAACAAATTGCAACAAAAGAATCCGTGTAATTCGCGTAATCCGCGCCGTCTTCGTATCTATTCCCCTTATCCCAGGAACGAAATCAGCACACCCGCCGCTACAGCCGAACCGATTACACCGGAGATATTACTGGACATACAGTAATTCAGCACATGGTTCTTCGGGTCATACTTCGTAGCAATCTCATTGCACACACGGCTTGCCATAGGCACAGCACTCAATCCCGTTGCACCGATCAACGGATTTATCTTCTTCTTGCTGAACAGGTTGAACAGCTTCACAAAGAAGATACCACCCGTAATAGAAAGCGCAAATGCAAGGAAACCACCAATAACAATACCAATGGTTGTCCAGTTCAGAAATGCTTCGCTTGTCATAGTTGCGCCTACACTCAGTCCTAAGAAAATAGTTGCCGCATTCATAATGCTGTTGGCAGCCGCATCAAACAAACGGCTGGTGTCCGCACCGATTTCCTTAATCAGGTTACCGAACATCAACATACCAATCAAAGGCACTGCCGTCGGTACAAAGAGAGCGACAATTGTAGTTACTGCTATCGGGAAAATGATTTTCAGTACACGCAGATTCTTGATTTCCGTCTTCGAAGGATAGAGCTTTTCCTGTTCCTTCATATTGATCATCAGTTCCTTCTTAGAGCAGAACAGCTTCACTACCAACGGAATAATCACCGGCACCAACGCCATGTAAGAATAGGCTGCAATAGCAATCGGACCCAACAGATGCGGAGCCAGCTTAATAGTCGTGAAGATAGCCGTCGGACCATCAGCACCACCGATAATGCCCAGTGCACCTGCCTCCTGTGGAGTGAAACCTATCATAACAGCACATAGCAGCACAGTGAAGATACCCAACTGTGCAGCAGCACCAAAGATAGAGAGACGCAGGTTGCGAAGCATCGGTCCGAAGTCCGTCAAAGCACCCACACCCATAAAAATGATAGGCGGCAAGAAGCCCGTCTTAATCAACATATAGTAGATGAAGTTCATCAATCCCAGGTCGTGCGCTATTTCATGGAGCGGCATTTCCCAGATGTTCTTCAATACCCCATTTACCATTACCATTCCGTTTTCATCTGCCTGAATGACCCCCATATCACCACCGGGAAAGTTGGCGATAAGTACACCAAAAGCGATGGGCACCAGCAACAACGGTTCGTAGTGCTTCTTGATACCCAAGTACAGCAGAATGAAAGCAATGGCATACATCACCAGAAACGACGGGTCGGCAATGATATTGCTGAACGCCGTCATATCATAGAGTTTTGCAAATATTTCTTCCATCGCTGTTTATCCTATCTTCATTAATACATCATCTTCTGAAACAGTGTCCCCCGGAGTGGCACAAATAGCCGTAATTGTTCCGTCAAAGTCGGCACGGATGGCATTGTATGTCTTCATGGCTTCAATGTAGCAAAGCAAGTCACCTTTCTTCACCTTGTCGCCCACTTTCACCGGAGTTTCCTGTGCATTCTTCGTCAGGAAGAACTTACCTTCCAACGGAGCGATCACATCCTGACCTTCGCCTACGGGGGCTTCCACTTTCGCAGTAGCATTTGCCGGTAGGTCAATATCACCATAAGCCACCGTTACGCGATAAGCCTGTCCATCCACCTGTACGGTTAGCGTCTTCGGTTTAGCGTCATCCAACGGGGACTTATTAAGTTCCGCCTTCCGTTTTTCCACGTCTGCCAGGAAGTCTTCTTTCGCCTTGCCACTCTTGTATGCTTCGTATTGTGCCGGATGCATGGCATATTCGAAGAGTTCTTCATCATCTTCTCCCAGATCCCATTTATTCTCTTTCATCATCTTGCGATACTTGTCGAGCGCATCCGGATAATTATCCTGTGGATTTCCGGTGAAGAACTTACGGCCTTCACGTTCCGCTTTCTCCACGAGTTCAGGAGCCAGCGTACCCGGCAGTTTACCTGCCTTGCCCAACAGCATATCCCAGATATCATCAGCGATCATACCCCAACGTTCCTTGCCTTTTTCCATGGCAATCACGTTCATCATCGCCAGATTCTTAACGTACTGGCTGAACGGAGTTACCAACGGAGGATAACCTACACGCGGCCATACATAAGCTACTTCGTTAAACAGCTTGATAAGCAACTGATCCTGCGTCATAAACGGCAAGTTACGTTTTGCCTTATATTTATTGATGGATTCCAGATTGGACTCCAGGTCGGCCATAAGGCTACCCATCATACCACCCGGAAGTCCCGGACCGATCAGCAGGGAGTTCATCAAGCGGTTTTTCGGACTGATGTACAGACCAAGAAAATCGTCCATAAATTCCTGAATCAATGCACGCACCTTCATATATGCTTCCATATTCACCTCAGGAACCTGGAAACCTGCATCTTTCAGCATTGCCTGCACGCTCAGCAAGTCAGCGTGTCCCGTACCCCATGACAACGGTTCCATACCCACATCGATATAATCGCAACCAGCCTCACAAACTTCAAGGATGCTTGCCATATTAAAACCAGGACCTGCATGACTATGATACTGGATAGGGATTTCAGGATGTGCCGCCTTGATATTTGCTACGATCTTACCCAATGATACCGGACGTCCGATACCTGCCATATCCTTGATACAGATTTCATCAGCACCTGCCTTGATGAGTGTTAACGCCATATCCGTATAGTATTCTACTGTGTGGATGGGCGAATGGGTGATACAGAGCGAACACTGTGAAATCATTCCGGCTTCCTTAGCGTAAGTGATGGAAGGAATAATGTTACGGGTATCATTCAGTCCACAGAACGTACGTGTGATGTCTGTCCCCTGTACTTTCTTCACTTTGTAAAACAGCCTACGTACATCCGCAGGCACGGGGCTCATGCGCAGGCCATTCAATGCGCGGTCCAACATGTGAGTTTGTATACCGGCTTCGTGGAACGGTTTCGTCCATGCACGTACAGCTTTATTAGGATTTTCACCAAACAATAAATTTACCTGTTCAAAACCTCCGCCATTGGTTTCTACCCGGGCAAAACAGCCCATTTCAACAATAGCTGGAGCAACCTTTACCAACTGGTCTACGCGGGGCACATATTTTCCGGCACTCTGCCACATGTCCCTGAACACCAAGCTGAACTTAATTTCTTTTTTCATACTAAATAAATAGATGTGTGTTTTTTATTAAAGATTATCATTTTACTTTCTCGACCTTGGCTACTTTACCCTTGCCTTGTGTCACCACTGTTACAGCGGCACTGATAGCAGCCAAAATATTTCCGGGAATCGCTGCGGGACCTTGCGCACCTTTCTTATCCGGCACCACCTCTTCGGGGGCATACTTGTTTACCAGAAGAATAAGTCCTTTACCTAAGTAGATTACAATCAGCAGGATAGCGAACACTGTCGTCATACCTACCACCATCAGCAGAAGCGCTGTGTTGAGATTTTCCATATTATAAATTATTAGTTATTCGGTCTGTTTTGCAAAAAATCGTCCGAAATTACGGATTTTTGATGAATTAAAATAGAAAAAGAACGATAAAATATGCTAAAACGAAAGTTCCCGTGCTCTCTTCTGTTAAAAAGATTGCACGGGAACCACCTGTCACAAGTCACTGAATATCAAAAGATACCAACTAACAGAGCCGGGAGGATTAACCTAATGGATCACCCTCGATACTACCGTCACCGCCGGTATTCCCGCTATCGGTGTTGCCACCGGAAGTGGCGGTTTTACCCCACTCTTCCCAAACAATCTTCGTATTCACCATGCTGCGGGTAATCACCTGACGGCCACTATTACGCTCCACTTCGGGCAAAAAACGGACACGTACTCCGTTAATCAGCGAAGCGCTTACCTCCGCAGCCGTCGACACTCCTCTTTTAGTAGAGGTGGCAGTATAGTAGAAGGTGCCTACACCGTTTATCTTCACAGTACGTCCCTGCCCCATGAAATTGCTCAATACACGCCCCAAGTTCTCCATCACCGCATACGTGTCACCACGGGTCACGGTAGAAAGAACAGACAGCTCGTCTGCCACTTCACGGGTAGTAACCGCCTTGCCCCAGGTTACTGATTGAGGATACCACAAATCGTTTACTTTTTTCTGAACTCTTTTAAAAAATGCCATAATCGTAATGTTTTAAATGATTAATTAATAATGTATATCCGGTTTCTCTTGTCTCACCCGAGAAGCAGAAGTTTTCATCGTGAGGCCTCAACGATTCAGCCGTCTGCTTTTCTCAAATTCGATGTTGCAAAGTTAGGGTGGGAAACAAGGGAAAACAAGAAAGTGGCATCTACAACCAATTTCCATAAATCACTCAAATACAAATAATTACAAAAACAACATCTCTACAAGAAGAAGGGGAAATAAAGCTGAAATAAGAAGAATAAGGTGATAATCTCTACAAGCTATACACGCAAACTTCTGATAATGAAGGCACCTATATCTTCCGGTCTCTACAAGATAGTTACTATAAGCTATTCTTTGCAATATGACATCATTTAGAGTTTATGCCAGTGAAAAGAAAGAATGCACACATAGAGAGAATGTGCCTCTCTACGTGTTTGGCTGATTTTACTTTGTTACTGCATTATACAAATCCTGGTAGGTTTTCACCACACTATACGCCACATCGCCAGTGCTGATAGCTGCAAAATGGCGACGGGCGCACTCTATCTTGGCATCCTCGGCACGGCGAAGTTGTGATACTTCGATGTCGTTGCCTTTGGTTTCTGCCACGAAATAGACGTGCTTCACGGAATCTTCTCGAAAAGCTACAGCCCAGTCGGGATTATATTTGCCCATCGGGGTGTTGATGTAGAATCCACCGGGCAGTTTGCTATATACCACCACATCATCCTCAGCTTCCAGCGACTCGGCAAAACTCTTTTCGATACCTTCACTATCTACCACTACAAGATCGTAAAGCGACTTGGTACTTTCGATAGCATTCTTGCCAAGTGTACCACGCAGCGTAGCTTCCTCAAAGATGCCAGTACCAAAAGTTCCAGCACATTTCTCATACTGAATGTGTTGGATGAGCGAGATAGCCTTACAATCGTTGATGATGCGACCGGCTTTGATGATGAACTCTTCTGGATTCAGCTTGAACTGATGGAAAGTCGCATGATTAACGCCTTTCAGCATTTCTACAATGGTGCGGCGAGTTAGACCGGTGGATTGCACGAGTTCACCTACCAAGTCGTAAGTTACTTCTGCTCCAATAACTTCCGTTACCCGAATGGTTTTCACTGTAGCGGCACTCATGGCTGCTCCGGCTTCCAATTCTTCGCGGTCACGGATGCTTTCCATGCCGCCACTCTCCACTACAATACGGATTTCTGTCACATTCAGGTGCTTGTCGAGTGCATCAATGGCACTCTTGATGAGTTTTGGCGTTTCAAAACTCACGTTATAGTAGGTACGTGTATTGATGCGCCGCCACAACTCTTGCCACTCTTTTTTGTTGAAGTTGTCTTTAACTAAGTGAGCCTCCGTTTTATTACGTCCATTGGCTGGTTTGAAGGCATCGGGATTGAACACTTTATCCAACTGTTTGATGATAAACGAATGTAGATTTTCCACCCCACCAAACTGGAGTGAACCGGCTTTCTTTTCGTCAAAGTACTTTTGCGTGAGCTTGCCTTTCTTGATGTAACCTTGGACTATCAGTTCTTCGTGGATTTCCACGGCTTGTTCGGTCGTAATCTTTATGCTGTGTCCATCTTGTGTCTGTGCCAGTTGGTCGGCAAACAGTGTGGCTGTCACCACTACCGGACGGCTGGCACAGGCTTCTGCCATATCGGTTTGCAGCTTCTTGGCAAAGTCGTCATAGCTCTCGCTGGCAATAACGGTCAGGATATTGGTGTCGAACACATGGTCACCCAATACGTCGGCATCTTGACGTTCGCCCTTATCGTTGACGCATAGGCGCATACCACGACCCACCTCCTGACGTTTCTTGATTTCGTTGGAGGTGTCTTTCAACGTACAAATCTGGAACACATTAGGATTGTCCCAACCTTCCTTCAAGGCCGAGTGAGAGAAGATGAAGCGAATGGGGCAACTTTGGCTAAGTAAGCGCTCCTTATCCTTCATGATAAGGTCGAAACCACGTTCTTCGTTTTCGCCTTCCTTATTCTTCGATTCCACGTTCTTCCCTTTTTTATCGATAGAGAAGTAACCATCGTGAATGTTTTCGGGCGCATTCTTCGGATTGGAAAGGAAGCGAGTGTAGGCGGTATCCTTAAAGGTAGACATAAGCTCTTGCAAGGCACGTTGGTATTCCTCTTCAAACATCCGTGCAAATTTGCCCTTCTCTGCCGTGTCCTTACCGTAGATGCGGTAACTATCCACATGATCGATAAAGAAGAGCGAAAGCACCTTAATGCCGCGAGCAAAAAGTTGGCGTTCACGTTCCAAATGAGTCTTGATGGTTTCACGTATCTGGTGGCGACGGAGAATATCCTCATTCACGCTGCCCACCACCTCACCGGGATGAAGCGTCAGTCCGTTGAGGAAATGCACGGTATTGGTCAATCCGTCTATACATTCCACTTTAAAGTTATTGGCATACTCCTGCAAACCGCCACTTTGCTCTTTGAGATCGAATCCTTCGCCGACCAAACGAATGGTCTGGCGTGTGCCATTGGCAGTCTTGACATCGAAGCCCAATCGAGCTTGTGGATTGCCTTTGCTAATGACGATCTCATCCAGATAGACATAGCTATTGGTAGCTGTAGAACCCACTTGATGCACACTGCGTACCTCTATTTTCTTCACCAGCTTCTTGTTGTAAGCGTCGATGGCATCGAGGCGATATACTTGGTTGAATATTTCACGGTGCGTGGCACTATAAAGTAAGGTAAAGAGCGGGTTAAACAGTTTGATACCTTTTCGTGTAGCATTACTTTTATCCGTTCCCAACACGCTTTGCGGCTCGTCAATAATTAGGATGGGATTCGTTTTTGCCAAGATGTCAATAGGCTTTCGCGAACCGAACTCATCACGGCGTGAGAAGATGATACGGGCTGCGGAATCACCTGCGCGACCTTCCTTGTTTTTATCCTCGTTAAGCGAAGCATTGAAAGCCTGCGTATTGATAATCATTGCATGAATGCCGTTATCCGAAGCAAAGGCATCAATCTTAGCGAGCTGCTTCGAGTTGTAGATGAAGTATTGCATACGCTTACCATATTCTCCAGCAAAGTGCTCTGCCATACTCTCAAAACTCTTGAACACGCCTTCGCGGATGGCAATACTAGGCACTACAATCACAAATTTCGACCAGCCATAGCGGGCGTTCAGCTCATACATGGTCTTGATGTAGGTATAGGTCTTACCCGTACCTGTTTCCATCTCGATGGTAAAGGTACGTCCGTCTCCCTCCAGATGCTCCACGGGATTCAATCCTTCTGCCATCTGTATGCCACGCACATTCTCGCAAATACTTTCATTGTCAAGTACAAGGGGAAGATTGCCGAAACCGTCGAAGTTGAGCGCACCAAACTTGTTCAAGAAGGTGCGGCTGCCATCGTGTTTGGGTTGCCCCTGAAACACATCGCTCACGCATTTGGCGGCTTCCGCTTGAAAGCGTTGATGTTTATATCTTATTTTCACTTTTTGCCTCCTTTCTTACTTTTGTCACTAATCGCCTTGATAGCGTTCAAATAGTCTTGCTCCACATCGCTGAGTGTGCGTTGTTTATATTTACGATACTCAGTAGTGGCATGTTCCATCGCTTCTTGATGGGATACTAGGCCTCCATCCAGTAGGAGTTGTTCTCCAGTTGAGGTGAGTATGCGATCCAGATAGTTTGCCCAATCGTTCATGGTCATGGGTTGCTCTTTCTCGGCTTGGCGTTCTGCGAAATCAAGTAAAGCGATAATCATGTCAAGATTATAGAAGGTTGTCATGTATGACTTACCATCTGTGGCAGTTGTTCGGAATTTCCGAACAACTGAGTCCTCTTGTAGTTCGCCTTCTTCGAAAATGTGCTTAATATGCTCACTTACATTCGATTTACTCGTCTGATACAACTCGCACATCTGCGCTTGAGTAAGCCATAAAGTATCTTCCTCAAGTTTCTCATCTATCTTTGTCAGACCGTCATTGTCTGTATAGATTGGTATTTTGTTGTTCTCTTCCATGGACACGTCAAATTACTCTGATATTATTAAACGCATCATTATCCGACCAATCCAAGAATTGCTTGAACTGCTCATAAATATTGATTTTCTGAGCATCTTCCTTGAAGCAGGCATCACGGAAAAGTACACGCAAGGGACTCTTGTCGGCCATCGCAGTTACTACCTTATCGGTAATGCCCTCGGAGAAGCAAGCCACAAGATCGCCTTCGTTGACAGTGTAGATGGTACAACCGTCCATGGTTTCTGCCTGCAAGGGCAAGTCCAAGCGAACACCCCATGCCAACATCGAACCATAGAGTAGGTCGAGGTCAGTACGATCGCGCTTGATATTATAGGCAAAGAGGTCAAGCTGGTCTTGCTTGTATTCCTTGGGTGAAAGTGATACTTTCTCGTAGTTGCTTTCGTCAAGGCGGTAGACACGGAAACCGGTGTCGAGGTTTTGGGTAGTAAGCGGGGAATCTGCTTTTATTTTTGCACCGGAACGACGGATGCGTTCTTTGGCTATCTCAGGGATAGTGGCGTAGCCTGCCTTACGTGCTTCGCTATCTTCTGGCGTTTCTTCGGGAAGCTGAACGCAGATATATCTTCTGTTACCTCCGTCTTCGGCGTTGAGTTGCATTACAGCATGAGCAGTGGTGGCAGAGCCTGAGAAGAAATCGAGGATAAGTGCATCTTTATCAAAATGAGTCATCATCTTGAGCATCCTTATCAAGAGATTTATACTTTTGGGATTGTCGAATGCTTTGCAGCCCATTAATTTCTGAAGATATGAAGTTGCGGAAGAAGTTAAGAAATCTGTATCCCACCAAGTCGTAACTTTTTTTCTTGATTGTCGAGCCTGTTCTTCGTAATACTTCTTCTGGAGATTGTTCTCTGTGACAATAAGCAGTCCATTATCATACAGTTTCTGCATGGTCTCTTTTGAATATCTCCAATATCCTTCAACGCCCATAAATTCGTAAAAAGGATTACCTTTCTTTGCTCCACCAGGACCATCTACAGGTGCCAATTTATATTTTCCCTTATCGTCTTCTCGATCAAATCCGTCTAATACAGGGTCTTCTCCTATATTCTTTTGTTGAGCAAACACCTCATTTATTTCTTTGGCATAAAACGCAATGTGATTGTGATTCTCAGATATTATTCTATCATTAGAAACAGAGGCTCTATGCTTATGGCAAATATCAGCAATGAAATTATGCTCGCCAAAGACTTCATCACATATTTTGATGAGATTTGCATTCTCATCATCACCTATCGAAATAAAGATAACTCCATCCTCCGTGAGCAGAGAACGAGCCACCAGCAGACGACTATAAATCATACTACACCAATCCGAATGAAACTTACCATTCGTATCGGTATTCTTCCTGAAGCGATAGCCCAACTCGTCCACATTGCCGGCTTTGAAATCCTCTTCAGCAGCAGTGAGAGCAAAGTCGTCGTGATACACAAAGTCATTGCCAGTATTATAGGGTGGGTCAATATAAATCATCTTCACCTTACCCATATATGAGCGTTGCAAGAGTTTGAGCACTTCCAGGTTATCACCTTCGATATAGATATTCTTCGTATTGTCCCAATCCACGGAATCTTCCACCACCGGGCGTAATGTCTTATCGGTTGGTTTGGCAGCCTCCGCACGAGCGGCATTCTTACCTACCCATGTAAACTGATACATCTCGCCATCGCCGTCTGTGACATAGTCGCCAAGCAACCGGCGAAGCACCTCGAAGTTTACCTTTCGGGAGATTTCACCAGTCTTGTCATCACGTACTTCGGTAAATGCCGAAGGTGCTATCTGATAGAGCGCATCAAGATTGAGTTGCGTTCCGTCTGCGGAGTTCAAATCCA
>OGFJ01000818.1_pt1 | contig 24550 bp, 18 predicted proteins | sample 1570861 | NCBI WGS metagenome assembly OGFJ01 (sample SAMEA2582060, study PRJEB24529) | metagenome | biome: Human gut stool | place: China | collected 2011
TGCTTTTGACATATATTTTACCTTCCTTGCGTTTGAATATATTCCTTAATAATATTAGAAGACTTTTTGATTAATCAAATTTAAAAGAAAGTCTTTAAAACCTTTGTATAATCAAGGATTTTAATGACTTTCTTTTTAATATATTTTACTCAATTTTTAACTTTTATTGATGAAATAAACTGAAATTAAACCAAATTTTAATTAAAATCAGGCATCTTCTTTGGTTCTGTCCAAACAATATCAGCTATTGGACTATTTACCAAAAATTCCATAGATCTAGGATAATTAATATAGTATCTAGATCCTATTTTCATATAACATACTCTTTGCTCTTTAACCAATCTTCTAACTGCAAATTCTTTAACAGTCATTATTTCTTTCTTTCTTTTCTTTCATTTTACTACATCTCCTTTAATATTTATATAACTATTTTATATTCTTATAAAATAATTCACCAATGTATAAATCCACATCACGATCAATAGTTATTTAACTTTCAATAAATATATTGGAACATTTTTCTTCTTAGCTTATTAATACTTTGAGTAATTGATTTACGTATAGCTCCTTCACTTACATTTTCAATTTTAGCAATTTTTATGTTTGACATATTCAAATAGTATTTCATATATAGTCGCTTGTTTTGCTTTTTAGTTAGAAATTTTAAATTAATTACTAACATATTATTCAAATCATATAAACTATCCTCATATGCTTTCATAGATAATGGATCAGCAATCAATTCTATATCTTCATCTATAAAAAATATATTCATTATTATCACCCTATTTTCTTTTATATAGTTCATGTTATGTTTTCAATACCAGTTACGACATATCCCATTGTTAGTCGTCATTTGATATATATCAAGCAGGTGTCTTTTTGTTTTCCTACACATTCCTTCTGCCTGCGACGGTTTGATCACGCTCAGACTAAAGCCAAATGTAAGTATCATTATCTTCGATTCACAATAATATGCAAAATCATGGTTTGGACTGGTATGCCTTTATAAAATTGTCAATGTTCTCTCTCGAAGGGAAACAAATTATTTTCCCCTACACTTTATAGCCCACGAAAAAGCCTAAAATGTTGAACTTAATCAAAATTTTTTAATTTTTTTCTGACTTTTCTTAATCTATATCTCACTGTATAATCACTAATACCCATCATTTGAGCAATTTCTTTAACACTATAACCGACTATCTTCAGATAAATAATTTTTAGAGTCTGTTCATTAATTTTTCTCATTGCCTGATATAGTTCTTCTCTATCAATTTGATTCAATAAATCATCCATGTTATCTATTGGCAATTCTATTTTAGATGTACTTTGATACTCTATAAAATCAGAATCAATAATCATTCTTCTTAAAAAGCTTCTCTCTGAATTAAAGGGTTCTTTATCATAATTATATAATTCATCAATTTTATCTTCATTCATACCTAACTTTCTTAAAAGATTCTCTTCTTTATTTTTCCATTCTTTCCATTTCTTTTCTGCTTTTGCTTTATTATATCCCATATTGACCTCCTTTCATTGAATAGATCAATATGGTGGATCACGACATCTGAATTGCATCAAAAAAATATTCAAATTGTAATTAAACAAAGATATCAGATGTCATGACCAAAATTTTATGCTTATGGCAAAGCATCATAAACTCCATAAACAAATCATCATAAATATTAATTCTCGTTTTATCATAAATAAGAACAATATCTATCTTTTCATTAACAATACAGTAAATAAGTTTTTGCATACCTTGACTATCAAAATATTTACCCTCAGATACATCTTTTGCTATGGCCTTAATTTTCATACCCATATCTTTAGCAAAATCAGTGAGAATGTCTTCCTGGTAATTAAGCAAAGACCTAGCTCTGTTTGATAGAACCCTACAATAAATAAATACTTTTTGTTCTTTCATTACTGTTTCCTCCTTCAGGGATATACTCCCTTCACTCTTTACCTAAGAAACAGCAAATTTTTTTCTCACTTTTTTAATTCTTTTTTAATATTTCTTGAATTTTTATCTTTTTTCTTCCAACAGTTGATACTGGAATACATAATTTCTTAGAAGTTTCTTCTTTTGTCATTTCTTTTAAAAATATACATATAGCAATTTCTTTATACTTCTCAGGAAGTTTGTATATTTGATCAACTACTTTCATATAAAGATCATGCAAGTAAATCTTATCTGTAAAGTCTTCATAATATTTTCTGTTAAAAATAAAAGAAGCAGCTAAATCAATGTCACCATAATATTGGACTGATTTAGCTACTTCCCTTTTTTTATCATATTTTATTTTCTCATAACTTCTTCGTAACAATAGAAATACTTCTTTAGAAACCTCAATATATCTCCCATCAACCTTTATAAAATAAGTAATATTCCCCTTTTTATTGATAACTCTTTTAAAAGTATTCTTATCATAATCATATATTTTGCTCATCTATTACCTCCATGTTTCTGTCTTTCACAAAATCATGGAGGTGGACCTCTAATAAAATAAAACATTTATCCCAAAAACCCCTATTAAAAATAGCAATTATAAAAATACACTATTAATTACACAAAGATGATAAACCTATCATTTTTTACCCATCTTGACAAATTAATTACATATTTTTTCATTGCTCAAAATCAAATAAAAATGGTGGTAACGAAATAAAACAGTGCTTCAATCTTTTAAAAGATGAAACACTGCACTGTCTAATATCCATATAATTAATCATGCAATGAATATAAATTAATGATTTTATCATAATTATTTTACACAAAAATCTAAATCAAAATATCAAATATACAAGAAACCAACGCATGAAAAAAATTTTCCTAATTCAATTACAGTCTCTTTATAACTACATAGTCAACTACCATCGTTATTTTTTGCGCTAAAAAATAGTAAATTACAAATCTTAAATATATATATTTAACAATTATATTGTTAATAAACTATTATTTTTAGTTTATTAATATATAAATGATAATGTATATGTATAAATTAACTAATGACATAGGTTCTACCTTAATGACAAATTTGATTTTATAAATTTTCATATATTGAACAAATTTTATTCATTCCAATAAATATTTGATTCTTTTTTGAACTTATGATATTCTATTTGTAGGTGGTGACAGAAATGGCAAAATATGAAGTTGTTGCAAAAGATATTATATCAAGAATAAAGCAAAATGAATTTGAAACAACATTAAAATTACCAACTGAAGATGAAATGATTGAATATTATCAGGTTTCAAGAAATACAGTTCGTTCAGCATTAAAGCTGTTAACAAGTCAGGGTATTATATTTTCACGTCAAGGGAGCGGTTTTTATATTCGTCAGAGAAGCAATTCTAATAGTATTTCAATAACGGGGACAAATGGATTAACATATGATTTTCCTAATAGTACATTTTCAAATTATGTAATTTCAGTTGATTTAATAGAAGCAGATGAAAAGCTAGCAAAGAAAATGATGTGTGAACCAGGAGATTTGATATATCGTTGCAAACGCTTGAGAATACTTGATGATAAGAAATTTGCTTTGGAAATAAGTTTTTATAGTAAAAAAGTAGTTCCTTATTTATGTAAAGAAATAGCTGAACAATCTATTTATAATTACCTTCAAAACGATTTAAAGTTAAAATTAGGTTTTGCTGATAAAGATATTTATGCTATTAAACTAACTAAAGAACAGTCGGAATTATTAGATTTGGAACCAGGAGATCCAGGATTAGTAATAGCAGACACAGTATATTTAGATAATGGTGTCTTATTTAATTCATCACAGATGATATACAATTATAAATACGCACGATTTTATGCAACCGCAATAAGATAGATGTCACATTTGACATCTTTTTATTTTATTGAATAAATTCTTTACAATTAAAAATATCGGTGCTAATATATATTTGTACCAATAAAAATATAAATATTACAATAAAAAGAGGGGGAAGGAAGATGAAAAAATTTATTGGTGTATTTATAACTACTGTGATGACATTAAGTTGTATATCAACAGTTTTCGCAAATGATGAAAGCGTTTTACTCGAAGACGGAGTTGCTGTTACTATGTCTTCAGCTGAAATGGAAGCGGCTTCTGCAAATCTAGCTACTGGCTCTAAAGGTACTGCTCGAAGTTGGGATGAAGCCAATTCTTTAGAAAACATTATTAATACTAATACCAACAAAGATAGTATTGATTTAAATGTTAGAACTGGAGATGCTGATATTGTTATTAATGAAAAACAAACATATCAAGAATTTGAAGGTATGGGTAGTTCAATTGACGAATCAACTGTTTATAATTTATCAAAAATGAGTGAAGATAAACAAAAAGAATTTATTAAATTTTTGATTGATCCAGTTGATGGTTTAGGGTTTACAAAATTTAGATTAACAATCGGTTCTAGTGATTTTCAAAATGCTGATGAAGAATATTATACATATTATGATGTTAAAGATGATGAAAATTATATGAATAAGCCTGAGGCGTTAGATTGGGATAATACTTCTGGAACGGGATTTTCTATTCAAAAAGATCGCGATTTAGGCATTATCAAAACGATTAAGTTAATTCAGGAAACAGCAAAAGAGTTGGGAGTCAAAAATGATATTCATTTTTTTGCTACAGCCTGGACATTACCTGGATGGATGAAGGTTCGTAACCCTAATGCCCAATATCGAATGCTAGATAATGTTAGTGATGAATTGAAAGCTACTAATTGTTATGGATTAGTTGGTGGATATTTTAAATATGGAGTTATTAATGGCGTTGATTATGGTGATGAATATGTTGATTATGCAGCAACTTATTTTTTAAGATATTTAGAAGAGTATGCAAAAGAAGGTATTACTATTGATTCAATATCAATGGGAAATGAAACTGGAAATGGTGGAGGTTGGTTTGTTTGCAATAGTATCAGTTCCGAAGCACAAGCTGCAGTAGCCAAAGAAATCAAAGATCAACTTAGTGAGAGTAATATTTTAAATGAACAACAAAAAAATACTGGTATTTTGGCGATGGAATGGAATATTGATAGTAGTGTTAATGGATTTACGATAGAACAAATGAAGCAACAATATGATTTAGCTGAAGGTGCATTGTCAGGAATAGCTTTACATGATTATGGATCACAATCTACGTCTCAATTGATTAAAGATTTTGAACAATTGCAAAAAACGATTGGTACAAATGTTGAAATTCCATTAACAGAAAGATCTGTATGGGGAACATATGGTATGAATCGTATCCTTAGTTATTTTAGAGGCGGATGTCAAAGTTATAATTCCTGGGTAACTATGCTTGATAGTGAAGGAAATTCAAATCAATATGAAGCAACAATGGATTTAAGCTTTATTGGTATGGGATTAGTTCATTTAAAAGCTGATCCAACATTATTAATTCAAAATGCTTCTGATCCAAATGAATATAAGATAACACCTGAAGCATATATGATGGCTCAATTTACAAAATATATTCGTCCTGGCTATGTTAGAGTTGAATCAACAGATTCTATTGGAGATGCTGATTATGGAATTTCTAATGTTGTTTTTAAAAATCCTAATACTGGTAAACTAGTAATGGTAGTAGTCAATAATTCAAATGAAGAACAAACATTTACAGCTGCGGGTGATAATTATCAATTTACTGCCACAATTCCAGCTACTAATGTAGCAACTTATCAGTGGAATCCAAATGATATTGATGTTACAGCGCCAGTTATTTCTGGACAGGATGCTACTATCTATGTAGGTGATAACACTGATGTAAAAACTTTATTAAATTTAAGCGTTGTTGATGATAAAGATGGTGAGATTTCAGATTATAAAATTAATTTAAATGGATATGATTATCAAAAAGCAGGCGAATATACAATTGAAATTATTGCACAAGATAAAACAGGAAATAGTAGCAATGCCAGCTATAAAATAACTGTATTGAATAAAACAGAAGGTACAGTTGAAAATACAAATGACGGAAATGAACCGGATAATACTGATAAAGTAGCAGTTTCAAATCAGGGAAATACATTATCTAACAAAAAATCTGTTAAAACTGGTGATTCTGCTAACCTTGTAGGCATGTTTGCAATATTATCTGTAGCATTGTTAGGTATTATCATTTGTTTAAAGAAAAAATACAATCATTAAATATTATAAAATAATAAGTAAAATGCAAATACAAAAATAATTCTTAATTTTAATTCGAATTAAATTATTACATGTTTTATAGAAAAAGAGGTGTTTAGCTATTATGAAGCTAGCACTTTTTTGTTAGAACTATTTTTTGTCCATCAATAAATGTCATTAATTTGAATAAATTTGAAAACTTATATTTCAATTCATTTATTTGTTGGTATACATAATAAAATTACTTTTTATACATAAAAAATGAAGAGAATGTCTTTTTTTGTCATTTATAATAAATTCATAAAAGCAAAATAAATGTATTTGTAATTTCCTACCAAAATGTATGCATTTATTTACTGAAATATGAAAGGAAATTATATATGATTTTTTTGATTGATTACAAAATGCTATGGATAAAGTAATCAGCCCTATGGCAAAAAATGAATGAAAGTAAAATTATACAAGCTTTAGCATCAAGTATGATAGCAACAATGCTTATTTTTATTGGCGTTGCAACTATTTGTATTCTTGTGAGTCTTCTAATTCCTGGTTAGACTGAATTTGTTACGAATACAATTATTTCTTATGTAGATGATGAAATCATACAAGTGAGTTTATCTGCTTTATCTATTTGTTTAGTGATTAATGTTTCTTATAATTATACATTAAAAGAAAGGGAAAACAGTATGACTGCTGCGACTATTTTTCTATGTATATTTTTAATGATGATGCCAGTATTTATTCAAGGAGAAAATTATTTTATATAGGCTATTGGATCAACATATATTGGTAGTGAAGATATCTTTGTAGATATGATTTTCTATTTTATCGCTAAAGTGAAAAGTTAAATTCCACTTTAAAAAAATGAAAAATAAAAGTAGAATTTACTCTTTCAGAAAGCAGATTTTATAAGAATATTAGGTGATTTGCCTAATATTCTTTTTATTTTGATGGTTGAATTTAGTCTTTCATGTGATTGAAAACCAAATTTTGTTATGAAAGAGTACTATTTTTGGGCGCATTAAAGCTGTGCGTTTTTGTCAATTTTTTTTGAGTGTAAGACTAAAATCCACTTTGTCATATCTAAAGTGGAATTTAACTTTTCACTTTAGCAAACTATAAAAGGAGCTAGACCCCTCCCTACGCTTCGCTTAGAGGAAGGGGATTGCGCTCCTATTTTTGTTCAAAACTGAATGACCGTTCTTCACAAATACTAAGTATGCTAAAATATTTATATGCTACTAATTTGAATTTTAAATCTAATGATAAATTTAATAGTCAAATATTAGTAAAATATAGAGAGAAAATGATCTACTGTTTTTTGTTACTTTTTTGTCACAAGATGTTTTATCAAATTGATTGTTTTTTTTATTAAAAAGTCTATAATTGTATACAATATGAATGGAGGATTGCCTATGCTAGTAGATGGACATATGCATTTAGAAAACGGACCACTTACTAAAGAATATGTAATGGAATTTATTAATGAAGCTTATAAACAAGGATTTGATCGTATTCAAATTTTAGATCATACACATCGTTTTAAAGAATTTGAAGTTATTTATCAAGGTGTTAAAGAAGCAAGTGATCAACAAAGAGAATGGCTTGCTAATAAGAAAATGAAATTTAAAGATACACTTTCTAGTTATGTGCGTTTAATTAATGAGGTAAAAGAGGAAGAACTTCCAATAGAAGTTTTATTTGGATTAGAAGTATGTTATGTTCCTGAGTATAAAGAAGAAATAAGACGTATTTTAGAACCTTATCAATTTGATTTTTTAGTAGGAGCTATTCATTCTATTGATGGACTTTTATATGATATGCCTTGGTCTAAAGAAATACTTTGGGAAAAATATAATATAAATGATATTTATCATCGTTATTATGAATTGATTTTTGATTTAGTTAAAAGTGATTTATTCACGCAATTAGCTCATCCAGATACCATTAAGATGTTTAACTATTATCCAACATATGATTTAAAACCAACATATCATGAATTAGCCAAGTTACTAGTAAAACATCATGTTAAAGGAGAATGTAATACAGGATGTTATTATCGTTATCATCATCAAGATAAAGGTCTTTCTAAAGAATTATTAGATATTTTTAAAGAACATCATGTTGAAATCATTACTGCCAGTGATGCTCATAAGCCAAGCGATGTAGGAACCTGTATTAAAGATATATATAAATTATGTCAATATGATTAGTTGTTCTTGATTGAACAACTTTTTTGCTTTATGATAAACAAAAAAAGAAAGGTTGTTAGAAATGAAGATTACAGAATTATTAGATATAGATTCTATTGATTTATCTCCTCAAGCAACTGATAAAGAGGAAGCAATTTATCATTTAATTGATTTATTAGATCAAAGTGGTAAATTAAATAACAAAGAACTTTATAAAGAAAGTGTTTTAAATAGAGAGAAACAAAGTACCACAGGTATAGGAGATGGCGTAGCCATCCCTCATGGACAAAGTGAAGGTGTACAAACAGCTGGACTTTCAGCAATGGTTGTTAAAGAAGGATTAGATTTTAAGTCATTAGATGGTAAACCCACATATTTATTCTTTATGATAGGAGCACCTAAAGATTCAGGAGGTGCTCATTTACAAGCACTTGCTCAATTATCAACATTATTAATGGATGAAGATTTTAGAAATTCCTTAATTCATGCTTCATCTAAAGAAGAATTCTTAAAACTTATCGATGAAAAAGAAAATGTTAAAGAAGAAGTAAAAGAAGTTACTCATCCTGCTGTTTTAGCAGTAACAGCTTGTCCTACAGGAATTGCTCATACTTTTATGGCAGCAAAAGCTTTACAACAAGCAGGAGAAGCATTAAATGTTTCTATTAAAGTTGAAACGAATGGACAAGAAGGTGTTAAAAATCAATTAACACAAGAAGATATTGAACATTGTAAAGCAATTATTGTTGCTGCTGATAAGAAAGTTGAAATGGCAAGATTTGAAGGTAAAAAAGTGATACAAGTACCTGTTAGAGATGGTATCTCTAAAGCTCAAGAACTTGTTGAAAAAGCTAATAATGGAGATGGTGAAATATATCATCATGAAGAAAAGAAAGAAAAACAAAATATCATTCGTTTATTCTATAAACATTTAATGAATGGTATTTCTCACGCATTACCTTTTCTTGTAACAAGTGGGGTACTCTATGGAATTCTTTATTTATTTAAAGATCAAGTACTTACAAACCAATTATTAACCCTTACAAGTTATGTACAACAACTCATTAGTATTATGATTATTCCTATTATTTCAGCATATATCGCAGATAGTATTGCTGATAGACCAGGTATGCTTTCTGGATTTGCTGGGGGATTGATTGTTTGTCAAGGAATTTCAATCACATCAATTTCTACAAGTTCACCTTCTTTACTTGCTGGAATTATTGCAGGTTTTTTAGCAGGATTTGTATCTTTGATGTTAAGAAAGTTATTTTCTTATTTACCACAATGTTTAAAAGGAATAGAAGCATCATTGTTTCATCCAATTATTTCTACAATTATTGTTGCTTTATTAATGTTTTATTTAAATAGTTATTTATATATTGGTCATACTTATATTTTAAATTATGTTTCATTCGTTGAATCACAAATATCAACAAAAGTATTATTTGGTTTTGTATTAGGTATGATGATGGCTATTGATAATGGAGGACCCATTAATAAAACAGCTTATGTATTTTCTATAGGTATGTTAATAAGTTATGATTATTATCCAATGGCTGCTGTGATGGCTGGAGGAATGATTCCACCATTTGTCATTGCTTTAACAGCAACCTTATTTAAAGATAGATTTGAAGTTAGAAATGATGCATTAATGAATTATATTAATGGTATTTCATTTATTTCAGAAGGAGCTATTCCTTTTATTCAAAAAGAATCTCAAATAATTTTACCAGCTTGTTGCCTTTCAGCAGGTCTTGCAGGAGCATTATCTATGTACTTTAATTGTTCTATTGCTTCACCTCATGGTGGATTGTTCTTAATATGGATGGTTCAAAATCCAATTTCTTATTTAAGTTTAATTGTATGTTCAACACTAGTAGGAACAATATTATTAATCCTATTTACAAAACTAAAGAAGGAGTCGTAACTCCTTCTTATTTTTTATCTAATAAAACAGTTCCTTGTGGTTGATTTTCATTAATAGCTCCTACAATAGGATGAGGAACATACATCTCTTCAAGATAAGTTAAATCCTCATTTGTAAGAGAAATCTCTAATGCCTTTACTGCATCATCAATGTATTGTAATAGGAGAAGAAACACCTTTAGCCCATTGCCAAGCAAAAGCGATTTGAGACATCTTACAATGATATTTATGTGCTAATTCATCAACACATTTAACAATTTCCATATCTTGCTTTTCAAAATGATCATATTTACTATGAACAACCCGATCAGTTTTCCCTCTTGAAGTATTTGACTCCCAAGTATTTCTAGCAAGATGTCCACCTGCTAAAGGACTATGAGGCATTAAGGAGACATTCTTTTGTTAAAAAATAGGAATTAATTCTTTTTCATCTTCACGATAAAGTAAGTTGTAATGATTTTCCATAGTTGAAAAAGGAGTCCAATGATTGTCCCTAGCAATGATTTGCATGTTATGAAATTGATATCCATACATTGCAGAAGCACCAATTGCTCGTACTTTTCCACATTAACAAGTTCATTTAATGCTTCCATCGTTTCTTCCATTGGTGTATCATAGTCAAAATGATGAATAATATATAAATCTAAATAATCAGTTTGTAGTCTCTTTAAAGTACCAGCTATTTCTCTAAAAATAGCTTCTTTAGATAATCTACCTTCATTAAAATAAACCTTTGAAGCAATAATGACATCCTCTCTTTTAACATTTAAATTCTTTAAAGCTTTTCCTAACTATTCTTCACTTGTACCATTTGAATACGTATTAGCAGTATCAAAAAAATTAATACCTAAATCAAGGGCGTGCTTTACCATCTCTTCAGTTTGTTTTTCATCTAAAGTCCAATCATGCATCGTTCCTGCTTTTCCAAAACTCATACATCCTAAACATACTTTAGATACTTTTATATTTGTTTGTCCTAATGTTGTATATTTCAAATTTATCACCTCTTATCTATTCAAATTTGATTTGTCTAATACTTGAATTTAATAATTCTTAATGCCTAAAAACTATGATATTTTTATCAATGAAGATTTATGATAATATATACTTTGGGAAGGTGATATAATGATTTTTACATATGAACAAATTTCAAAACTCAATGATACTGAACTTATTGTTTATAATTATATTGTAAAAAATGTTGGACTAGTCTTAAAAATGAATATTAGGGAATTAGCAGCACAAAGTCATGTATCAACAGCAACAATTACACGTTTTTGTCATAAATTAGATTGTGATGGCTTTGTTGAATTTAAAATAGAATTAAAAAGATTTAATGAAATTAATAAGATGCCTGAAATTGATGATGAAATTACTATGCTCAATCAATTTTTTGATTATTCTAAAGGTAAAGAATTTAATGAGCATATAAATCAAGCTGTTGAGTATATTACAGATAGTAACTTTATTGTTTGTTTAGGAATTGGGCAAAGTGGAAGTATGGCAAGATATGCAGCACGTTTTTTTTCTAATGTTGGTTATTATAGTCAATATATCGATGATCCATTTTATCCTGCACCAACAGATCAATTTGAAAAATGTTTATTAATTGCTTTTTCAAATAGTGGAGAGACAAAAGAAGTTATTGATCAATTAAGACTTTATCGAGGTGTTCAATCTAAAATTATTTCAATCACAAATGATTCAAATAGCACAATTGCTAAAATGTCAGATTTAACAATACCGTATTTCATTAAAAAAGTTATTTTACCAAATACTAAAAATATTTCATCTCAAGTACCTGTTGTTTATATTATTGAACGTATTTGTCGAAAATTACAAACTCAAAAGAACTTAGAAATATTAGAATAAAAGTGCATATAAAGGCACTTTTTTTATTTTATGACAAAAAGTCATTTTGTTACAAAGAATGTAACCTGTTACATTAAATTTGAAAGCGCTATCTTATTTTTGGCTTATATGCTATTTTATTTTGTGTGATAAATATGCATTCATGTTCAGTGCATAGCTTATAAAAACTTGGCCAACTTTTATAAATATCACAAGATGAATGTAAATATTAAGGGAGGATTAAAATATGAGTTATATAAAAAAGCTCATTGCGATGGTACTCACTTTTGCAATGACATTGTCGATGGCAAGTATTGCAACTATTCAAGCTATGCAATCGCCTATTGAATTTAATAAAAGTAAGACGTATGCAGTAATTTCAAAAACAAATAATAAAGCCATTTATGTACATAACATAAATTGGGGAAATAATGATACAAAAGCAGATGGTGATTATACAAGATCTGGAAAAGTATTATCAAATTCTATTTTTAAAATAACGCCATTAGATGATCAAAGTGGAGCGGATTCTTCTAAGGGTGAAGTAAAAGTAAATATTGAATATCAAACAGTAGATGGAAAATTATATCCAATGCGCTCAGAAGGAAATGATTTTATTTTTGCTGATCCAAATCTTAGAAATGATTTATGTTCTTATATTATTACTAAAACCGGTGATGGTGTAGGAACTATTAGAGATATGACAAGAGGATATTATTTAACAGTCAATGAACAAGGTGAAATTCGAAAATTAAGTGATGATGCAAGTCAAGCAACAGAATTTACATTTGTTGAAAATCCACAACTTATTGATAATACAGCATATATTGAAAGTGTCGCTACTGGTAAATTAGTAACATTTAAAAATCAAAGTGATGAAGAATATGCACCAATTTCTGTTACGGGTGATAAAGAAAATATTACAGATAATGAAAAGTTTAATGTAGGTTATGGTACAAATGGTGATGGTATTAAAGATGTTGTAGCATTTCAATCAGTAAGTAAACCAGGATATCAAATTGCCTCAGCTAAATGGATTGATGGTGCTACACCATTAGTTGGTTCTATTAACAGAAATGGTGGTTGGGAATCAATTGCTATTGAACCACTTGGTAATGGACAATTTGCTTTAAGAGATGCAGCAAAGGGGACTTATGTAAAAGTAAATGATGATAATATTTTAGAAGCAGGATGTGAAGCAACTGATGAAATTCCTGATAATGAAAGATTTATTATTCATACAAGTCAAGAATTAAGTGAAGTTTCTCACTTTACTTTTGATAAGAGTACAAGAACAAAAACAAGTATAGATTTATCATGGGATAAACCATTGAATTTATATACTGATATTGAAGTATATGCAAAAGCTTCAAATGAAGTTGTATTTAATAAAGTTACAACTATTACAAATGTCGATCATTATACTGTTAACGATTTAAAAGAAGGAACTCAATATGAATTCTATTTAAAATTTATTAGTGGTAATGGTAACTTAGAATTATCTGATAATCCAGTTTATGAAACTGAAAAAATTAAAGCTTCTACAAGAATTGGTGAAAAACCACAAACAGTAACAAATTTAAAATTACAACAATCTAATAATCAATTTACTATTAATTTTGATAAAGCTAAAAATGCAACACATTATCGTATTTTAGGAGCAACAAGTATGTTTGGTAACTATACAGAAGTTGCTACTGTTAATACAAACAGCGCTAAAGTTAATGCAGTAGATTCTAAAAATAAATATAACAACTATTATAAAGTTGTAGCATTAAATAATGGTAATTTTGGAGATCTAGATTTTAGTAATGCTGAAGAAGCAGATGAATCTGAATATATTTCTTTAGAAACTGAATTATTTGGTAGAAATACTTTTGTTTTCTCACCAAATGATGATACAGCAAAAATTGATGAATTATTGAATAAATTATTTGAACAACAAAATGATTATACAAATGATGCACAATTTAAAGGAAATCAATATCAAGTTTATTTCAAAAAAGGTGATTATACAAATACATCATGTATGTATTTGGGATTCTATACAACATTAAGTGGTTTAGGAAAAGTACCTACAGATGTTAAATTAAATAATATTGCTATTCCAGCTTATCTCCCAGCAGGAGCTTTAGGTGGAAATGGCGACAATGCAACTTGTAATTTCTGGAGATCTGCTGAAAATCTAGCAGTTTATAATACAGGAAATGAACAAGGAAAAGCAGGATATGGTTCATATCGAGCAGATCAATTAAACTGGGCAGTGGCACAAGCTGCTCCACTTAGAAGAATTTATTCTGAAAGACCAATTGCTTATGATTGGAATTATGGATGGGCAAGTGGAGGATATGTTGCAGATTCATGGATTAATGCTTCATTTAATGATAATGGAAATGAATTGAGTGCAGGTACTTTCTCTGGGCAACAATTTTATACAAGAAACTCAAAATTAAAAGGAAATGCTTATGGAACTACTTTAAATAATTTCTTCCAAGGCGTAGATGCAAGTAATTTACCAAAAGCAGATGGAACAAGTGGTGAAGAATTATTAAGTGGACAAGGTGCTTCTAACTGGAATATTCCAGCAAGTGATGGAGGACAACAAGTATTCACGCATATTGATCAAACAAAAGAATTAGCAGAAAAACCATTCCTATATATGGATGATGATGGTGAATATAAAGTATTTGTTCCTTCAGTTCAAAAGAATACAAAAGGTATTAGCTGGGGAGAAGGTAAAGATAATAATGGTATGGGAGCTGGAAAATCTATTTCTTTAGATGAATTCTATGTTGCTAAACCAACAGATTCTGCAAGCGATATTAACAAAGCTTTAGATAAAGGTAAAAATATTTACTTTACTCCAGGAACATATCATGCTAAGGAAACAATTCATGTAAAAAAAGCTGATACAATTGTCTTAGGTAGTGGAATGACTTCAATTATTCCTGATAATGATGATGCAGCTATGTTAGTTGATGATGTTGACGGAGTAAGAGTTGCTGGAATTATTTTTGATGCAGGTAGTCATTCAAAATATTTATTAAAAGTAGGAAAAACAGGAAGTAAAAATAGTCATAAAGATGATCCAACAATTTTACAAGATTTATTCTTTAGAGTTGGTGGAACAACAGATACATTGACAACAGCAGATAATGCTTTAGAGATTAATAGTCATAATGTTTTATGTGATCACTTCTGGATTTGGCGTGCAGATCATGGAACTGGTGTTGCTTGGGATGGAAATGTTTCAAATCATGGATTAATTGTTAATGGTGATGATGTAACATGTTACGCTTTATTTAATGAACATTTCAACAAATATGATACATTATGGAATGGTGAAAATGGTTCAACATATTTCTATCAAAATGAAAAATGTTATGATCCTATTTCTCAAGAAAGTTGGATGTCTCATAATGGTTCGGTAAATGGTTATGCAGCTTATAAAGTATCTAATAATGTAAAAAAACATTATGCAGTTGGATTAGGTATTTATAATGTATTTATTTATACAGGTGGAACTTTAGGAGAAAATGGGCAACCAGGAACTTTAGGTGATGGTAAAACTGTTTCTATTTCAATGGATAATGCAATTGAAGTTCCTAATAATAAAGATATATTAATTGAAAATGCTTGTATTCAAACATTTGCTAATGAAGATGGAGCTTTACAAAAATTTAATTCTATTATTAATGGTGTTGGTTCAGGTGTAAGCAGTGGTATTACAGGAGAAGGATGGTCTAGAAAATTCTTATTAAATTATAGAAATGGTACTGCTGTTGTTGGTAAAGCTAATAATAGTGATCAAAAAGGTAAATATATTGGTGTGGATACAATAGAAAATATTAAACAATTAGGAGATGATGATTTAGATTTAGATGAATTAAAAGAACTTGTTAACAATAAAAAGAATGAAAATTTATATACAGAAGATAGTTATAAAAAATATGCAGACATTTATGCTGATGCATCAAAAATTTTAACAACTGATGGATTAAAATATAGTACACAAAAAGATGTAGATGAAGCGGTGAAAAAATTAAAAGATGCACAAGCTCAATTAGAAATAAAAGTTAATAAAGATGAATTAGATAAACTTTATACAGATAAAAAAGATTTTAAAGAAGAAAGCTATACCGCTGATTCATGGAAAGTATTTAAAGATGCATTGTCAAAAGCTCAAGAAGTTCTTAATAATGAAAATGCCACTCAAGAAGAAGTCAATCAAGCTTATGGTGCTTTAAAAGAAGCTACTGATGCATTAAAAACTAAAACAACAACTCCTAGTGAAGAAGAAACTAAAGGAGATAAATTAGGAAATACAAATGGACAAGGAGATAATCAAAAAGGGCAAACAACTCAAGAAAGAAATACAATAAATAGAAATAAGTCTAAAGTAAAAACAGGTGATAATATGAAAGTTGTACCATATGCATTATTAATGATGGCTGCAGCAGGTGGATATGTTACTGTTTGTAGAAGAAATAAGGAAAATTAAAAATGAAAAGATTTAAAAAATTGGGCGTTGCACTTTTAAGTGCAACCCTCCTCCTTATACCTTGTATGACTTCTATCAATGCACAAGATAATCCTTATGATACTTGGAAAACAACAGCTTTAAAATCTCCATCTAAAGGACAACTTGTAGCAGCTGGAGATATCAAGATTTCATGGAATTCTTTAGAAAAAGTTCAACATTATGATATTTATTTTGATGGGAAATATGAAAAAAGTGTAGAAGCAAATATAACACAAACAACTATTTATTCAACAGCAGTAGCAAGACATACAATAAGAGTTGTTGCTGTTTTAGAAAATAATGATGAAATAAATGTAAGTGAGCGTACATTTTATATTTCAAAAAAAGGAATAGGGTTATATGAGGATGATCAAGGTATTAATTCATTAAGCTATGTACAAAATATGGGGGTTTCTTGGTATTATAACTGGGGTGAAGAAGCTTATGATAATCAAGATGAAGTAAATAGTGAGCTAGAATTTGTACCGATGATATGGAATGATGCAGGAAATGTTAGTGAACGTTTAAAATCATTAAAAGAAAAAGGATATGATAAAGTATTAAGTTTCAATGAACCTGATTATGATCAAGAAGCAAATATGTCTGTTGACTTAGCTTCTAGCTATAATCAAGATTTCCATTCAAGTGGATTAAGAGTTGGTTCTCCAGCAGTAAGTGAATCTACAGTTAAAGAAAATGGCTGGTTTGAAAACTATTGGAATCGGCTAGAAATAAAAGATGATTTTATTGCTGTTCATAATTATCCTGGATATGTTGGATTAGATAGTGAAGAATATACACCTAAAAAAGCAGCAGAAAGCTTTTTGAAATATATGAATGATATTTATGATTGTTATCAAAAACCTATTTGGGTAACAGAATTTGCAGTAGCAGCTTGGGATTCAAATGAATATTGGCATCCATATGATGGAAATGATGAACAACATAATAAAGCTGTTCAAGAATTTATGAAATATGTTATTAATGGTTTTGATGATATTCAAGGACTAGATGATCTTTCTTTTGTAGAAAGATATGCTTGGTTCAGTTTTGATGCTACGCAGTTACAAAGTGCATCAAGTGCTTTATTCTATAATACTAAAGATACATCAAATCAAAATCAATTAGGTGTACTTACAGATTTAGGAAATGTATATAGAAATGAATGTGGAAATCCACTTCATTATACATTACCTTATTTAGATGGAAGCAAAGATCCATCTTCTATTGAAGAAGATAGATACATAGAAGATCAATTTCATCATGATGTGATACAAGGAGATAATCAGACAAATAAACAATTATCATCGAATATAGAAAGAAAATCTGTTCAAACAGATGATCAAACATCTTATATGTTCTTTATATTAATGATGATTACATCATTAATGGGCATATTCTTATTAAAAAATAAAAATGAATATTAAAATATTTACAAATCATAATTAAAATTTTTAACACCTTCTATACAAAACATGTAAATATGAGAGGATTTAGGGATGGAATTATTAGAAAGAATAAGATTTATTACTAATAGCGACTATATTTCAGATTTAGCATGTAATCGTTATTTAACTTTCTATCAATTTCATGAAATTGAAGAAATTAATATTGATGATTATTCTTTAAAAGAATGGAACGATGCAGCAAAATATGTGAGTAATCAAAATAAAGAATTTAATAATAGTTTAGATGCTAAAAAATATATATGTTCTATATTAATGCATAAGGAGTAGCAATACTCCTTTTTTGTTACAAGAAATGTAAATTGTGACAAGGAAAATGAATAGTATTCATTTTTATTAAAATATATTTTATATTATAGGCGTAGTTAGATATATTCAGCAAAGTAATCGAAAGGTTATGACGCAAAGCTAAAGGGGCTTTAAAATGCTAGCCAGTTGCAATATGATTTGTAAATGGCTTTTTGTATTTTAAATTAAGGGAAGGTGTAAAAGATGAAAAAAATATTTAAAAAGTTTAAAGGAATATTTTGTTTTACGATATGTTTATGTATTGCAGTCGCAACATTCCAAGTAGGTGTATTTGCCGAGGAATCAGGTGTCATTGTTAATTCAAAGTTATTACAAAATAATGATGGTACTGTTTATGGTAATGGAATATTAAGTGGTTTAGGAGATAATGGAACGCCTGAGTTAAATCAATTATGTTATAACAAAGAGACAGGAGAAAATAGGGGATATGATAATTCTCAAGCAAATGATATCGTATGTTCTTTTGATACTGTTACATATAAGGTCAATACGACTCTTCAAAATTTAGGTAATGTCAATCATACAATTACTTATGAATTTATTATTCCAAATGATGATGAATTAGTTTTATCAACACAAACTGTAACATCGGATAAAATACCCGAACCAGTCATTGATGGTAATAATAAGATCTATACGATTTCAAAAGAATTAAATGTAAATGAGTATAATGGTGGAGCTATTGGTGTAGAATTTGGTTTACAAATTAAAAATAAACATCAAGATGATACAATTGAACCAACAATTAATGTTTATGTAGATAATGATAAAAATCATATGTCTACTGTTGATAATATGAAACCAGTTATTGTTACAACTGCCCCAATGTACAATATCGTTTTAAAAAAGAAAACTGAAACAATAAAACTTGCTGAATATGATTTTGATAGTGATCATACAGGTTATTATGATAATCCTTTATTAAATGGAAAAGATAAAGATATTAAAGGATATAAAATTAATTATGGTGTTGCTTTAGAAGTAAGAAAACCAGGCAATGGAATGAGAGGAGTTGAATTACCTGATTCAACAAAACCATTTAAATTTGATGTTGATTTAAGTGAATTTACTGTAAATGGAAAAAATGCGTCTAGTGATTTTATGCCTTTATTATATAGAGTGTGTGAAAATAAAAGAGATGGCGATGCAGTAACTGATATAGCATATTCAAATAAAAATGCTTCTGGTAATGCTAATGATCGTATTTATTGTAGTAATAGTGGAAATTACGTAGTTACACAAGAGGGTACGACTTTACATTTTGAAGTTACTGGATATGATACTGATTTTAATCATTTCCCAACTGGCTATGAAAATATGCCTACTGGTTATTCAAATGGGGATATTAATTCAATTTTAGAAGGTGTTTTCTCTACACAACAATTTCAAGTAGTATATCCTAATAACAATGAAACAACATCTTTATCATCATACAATCCTGATACAACAGGAAAAACTAATATAAGTGCAACAGCTAAAGTCATCAATATGCATGCATATTCTGAAGTTGATGGTAATGTAACCACAAAAGAAACTAAAATAGATGATAATAAACAAACATCAAATTGGGATAATACAAGTCCAGGTAGTAGAAATCAAAGTATTTTTTACAGTTCTACATCAAATAAAAAAACATGGACTGATGAATATACTCCTGGAAAGAAATTTACTAACGTAGATGGGGATATTGCTGCTGTTGGAGCAACTGATTTAGGATTTACAGTAGGCTATGATCAAACGAATATTATTTCTGAAGATGGTAATATTAATAATTATCCAGTAGCTATAGATCAACTTGTTTTATTTAATAGAAATGCTTTTGATGAAGTAAAGATGAAAAATTTTTCAAGAGAAGATACTGGCTACAAATGTAAAATATCATATGGTATTTCTAATGATGGAGAAGCTTTAACTAATGAATCTATGAGAACTAAAAATTTAAGTGATTTTAAATTTTATGATAGTCTTGAAGATATGAAGGATGATTTGAAGAATAATGGTCGTAAACAAACGTGTTGTGATGTTGTTTATGTGCAATATAGAGGTTGTCCAACAAAAAAAGGTAAACCTGATGTCAATTTACTTACGCAATTTACATCAAATTTAAAGAAAAATCCAAATATAGCAGATCAAGTATACATGGTTACCGCTGTTACTAACACATGGAGTATTAGTGATATGCAAGCATATGAACAAGATGTTCGAGAATATAGAGGAAAAACAAATGGTGAAAAATTAAATTCAGAAGATTGGAAACAATGGATTTGGCATAAAACTGAACAAGGGAAAAAACCAGATGAACTATTTAAAAATATAAATCCTTCAAATGCTACACTTGACTATAGAAATGAATATACTGTTCCAACTTATGAAAATGGAGTTTATTCAGATAAAGTAACTCCAAATAATAATATTACTTTTGCTGATGGTATTTATGTTGTCCCATATACAACAAGTATCACAAAACAAGTAGCTCAAAAGAGTAATGGAGAATCAAGAAAATTTTATAATGTTTCTTCTAATGAAAGATATGTAGATTATAAAATTGATAGTAAAATGAGTTTTTGGGATAATGTAACTATTCCGGAGGGTTCTACAACAACAGTTTATTTAGAAGATACTTTACCAGATGGTCTTACTTATATACCTAATAGTGCATATTGGGGTGGAAACTATAAATCACAATTTCCTAAACAAGGTAAGGTAGAAGGTGGAAAAGCGATTGAACCTACAATAAGTACAAATGAAAATGGAAAAACTGTTTTAAAATGGAAAATTAAAAAAGTTAATTTAGTTAATGGAACTTTACCATCACTTTATTATTCATGTAAAATTGGTAATACAACAGATCTTAATCAAGATGTAAATAATAATGATGTTTTACAAAATACAATTAATATACAGACAGACGAAGATAAAAGACCGTTTACAACTTATAATAATAATGAAGTTACAACATCAATTACAGTTAATAAAAATAATGAATTTTATTTAGGTAAAACAGGTAAGTCAATATTAGAACTAGAAGATAAAGGAGATTTTAATTTATTATTAAGTAATGTAAATTCTAATGCAAGAGATGATGTTTTTGCAGTTGATACAATGCCTCAAGATGGTTATGATGGAACAATTATGAAAGGAATTTATAAATTAACAGGATTAACATTGGATAAAGCAGCTATTGGTGATGAAATAAATGATGTTGAAATTTGGTATACAAATAATGCTGAAAAATACGGAAGAAAAAAAGCAGATGAAATAAAAGCATCTGATGTTACAGAAGAAAATAGTTGGAAAAAGGCTGAAATAGTTGAAGAAAATGGAAAAGTAATAATTAAAGGTAAGGACTTGATTGGTGCATGGCCAACAGTTATTGCTTATAAAGATAAAAAATTAAAAGGAAATTGCTCTTTTAAATTAAAAATGGAATATGCTGCTATTGCTGCAGAAGGAGATCATTTACTTAATTCAATTTCTACATTACATCAAGATACTTTGCTTAGTGATGATGCATCTGTAGATGTTGTTAAACGTTCATTAGAAGGAACTGTTTGGATTGATAAAGATAAAGATGGTAAATTGGAAGATGGTGAAAAAAGAGTAGAAAATGTTAAGGTGATTATTCTTAAGAAAAATGGTGATTGCTATGAATCATTTGAAGCTTATGAAGAAGTTGTACAAGATGGAGATATTTATAAAACAATTACACATCCAACAACAATTACAACAGATAAAAACGGACATTACAAATTTGAAGGTTTACCTGAAGGTGAATATACAGTTGTTTTTGAATCATCTGATCAAACATCTTTAGAAAAATATGAAGCAACAATTGCTAATCAAGGTAGTGATAAAGAAAGTTCAAAAGTTACATCCGATAATATAGTTACAAAAAGTGAAACAGATCAAAGAATTGTAACAGGATCAATTCCTAATCTAACAATGCCTTCTAAAGAAGAAATGATTAATAACGGGCAATATGAATATAACTTACCAAATCAAAACTTAGGTTTAATTGAACCAATTATTCATATTAGTGGTGAAAAAATTTGGGATGATGTAGAAGACTACGATGGATTACGTCCAAATTCTATTGGAATACAAATAAAAAACGGTGATACAATTGTTAAAACAATTACTGTAACAAAAGATAATAATTGGAAATGGTCTGTTGATATGCCAAAATATGATAATCAAGGACAAGTAATTCAATATACAATAGATGAAGTAGATGTTGCTCATTATAATAAAACAATTAATTATGATGAAGATACAAAGAGTTATCAAATAACGAATAAACATAAGGTTGAAAAAATTACGATACCAGTTGAAAAAGTATGGAATGATAATAACAATAATGATGGTAAACGTACAAAACAAGTTATTGTTCATTTATATGCTGATGGTAAAGATACTGGAAAGACACTAACATTAAGTGATACTAATCATTGGAAAGATTCATTTGTTAATTTAGATCAATACAGCAATGGAAATAAAATTAATTATACTGTAAAAGAAGAAAAAGTGAATGGATATGAAATAGGATATACAGGTAGTCAAGATAAAGGCTATATTATTACCAATACACATGATGTTGAAACAGTAGAAGTTAAAGGAACTAAAACATGGAATGATAATCACGATCAGGATGGAAAACGTCCTGAAAATATTACTGTTAGATTATATGCTGATGGTGTAGAAATTGCCTCAAAAGTAGTTGATAAAGATTCTAATTGGACATATGATTTTGGAAAACTTTCAAAATATAAAAAAGGAAAAGAAATCAATTATACAGTAGATGAAGATGAAGTAGCAGGTTATACTACAGAAATTAATAATTATGATATTACAAATACACATAAAATCTTAAAAACAAGTGTAAATGTAACAAAAGAATGGAATGATCAAGATAATCAAGATGGTAAACGTGCTAAACAAGTTATTGTTCATTTATACGCTAATGGTAAAGATACTGGAAAAACATTAACTTTAAGTGATGATAATCAATGGATTAGTTCATTTGATGATTTAAATCAATATAAAGATGGAAAAGAAATTGTTTATACAGTTCAAGAAGATGAAGTTAAAGGATATAAAGTAGGTATTACTGGAAATCAAAAGGATGGTTATATTATTACAAATAGTCATGATGTTGAAACTGTTCATCTTAAAGGAACTAAGACTTGGATTGATAATCATGATCAAGCACATCAAAGACCTGATACTATTAGAGTACGTCTATATGCTGATGGAAAAGAAATTGCATTTCTAGATGTTTCAAAATCACAAGATTGGACATATGACTTTGGAAATCTTTCAAAATATAAAGAAGGAAAAGAAATCAATTATACAACCAGTGAAGATTATGTTAAAGGATATAATACATCTATTGATGGTATGAATATTACTAATACTTATGTACCAGTTATAACAACAGTTAAAAATGATACAACTCAACATAAGTTATCTAAAATATTAACTGGAGATAATACAAATATTGGTTTATATTTAGGAATTTGCGTTTTAGCTATTATTGGATTGTATTTATTAAAGAAACAAAAGGCATAGCCTTAAAGTGAGGATAAAGACCTCACTTTTCTTTTTATTAGGCATTATGTAACATTAAATGAAACCTGTGACAGCCTTTAGCTAATCTCTTTATTTAAGCTCTTAATGAGTGTATATTAATCATGTGATGTGTTAGACATCAACATTTAGATATTTTTATATCTTCTTCCCAAACTATATTAAAGATACTAACTCTTTAATATAGTTTTCCACTATTTAGAAAGGATTTAATGATGAACGAAAAAATAGAACTGTTAAAAAAAATAAGAATTTCTGCTGATAAAAATTATATTTCAGATTTACGAAATAATATTGCTTTTACTTATGTGCAAGTAAATAAGATTCTATTTTTTTCAATAGATGATTATTCTTTAGATGAATGGAATAATGCTATCAAGTATATTAATCAAAAGGATCTTTCATTTAATACAAAAAAAGAGGCAAAAAAATATTTATATATATTCATGTTTATTAAAGCAAGATTAAATGATTTATAGAGATTACGAACATTTCGTAATTTTTTTTATTTTTTTAAAGAAAAAAGCAAAAAAAGAGACGATATATATAGTAGGA
>OGFJ01000839.1_pt1 | contig 23898 bp, 10 predicted proteins | sample 1570861 | NCBI WGS metagenome assembly OGFJ01 (sample SAMEA2582060, study PRJEB24529) | metagenome | biome: Human gut stool | place: China | collected 2011
TGTTTCGTTGCGGCGACTTCTATGAAACTTATTCTACCGATGCTGTTGTCGCAGCCGAAATCCTGGGAATTACTCTGACTAAGCGTGCCAATGGCAAAGGAAAGACTGTTGAAATGGCGGGATTCCCTCATCATGCATTGGATACGTATCTGCCTAAGCTTGTACGTGCAGGGAAGCGTGTGGCCATCTGTGATCAGCTGGAAGACCCGAAAATGACCAAGAAGCTGGTGAAGCGGGGCATTACGGAACTGGTAACTCCCGGTGTTTCTATCAATGATAATATACTGAATTACCGGGAAAATAACTTTCTGGCTGCCGTACACTTTGGTAAAGGAGCGTGCGGTGTGGCATTTCTCGATATATCTACGGGTGAGTTCCTCACAGCAGAAGGGCCTTTCGATTATGTAGACAAGCTATTGAATAACTTCGCTCCTAAAGAAGTGCTTTTTGAACGTGGAAAACGGGGTATGTTTGAGTGTAACTTTGGAAGTAAGTTCTTTACTTTCGAACTGGACGACTGGGTATTTACAGAGACCACTGCCCGTGAGAAACTTCTGAAACATTTTGAAACGAAGAATCTGAAAGGTTTTGGTGTAGAGCATCTCAAGAATGGTATTATTGCTTCGGGAGCTATCCTGCAATATCTCATTATGACGCAGCATACCCAGATAGGACATATCACTTCTTTGGCACGTATTGAAGAAGATAAATACGTCCGTTTGGATAAGTTCACCGTTCGCAGCCTTGAACTGGTGGGTAGCATGAACGATGGCGGCAGTAGCCTGCTGAACGTGATTGATAAGACTATCAGCCCTATGGGAGCCCGTTTGCTGAAACGTTGGCTGGTGTTTCCGTTGAAAGATGTGTTGCCTATCAATGAACGTCTGAATGTGGTGGAATACTTCTTCCGTCAGCCGGATTTCAAGGAACTGATCGAAGAACAGCTGCATCTGATAGGCGATCTGGAACGTATTATCTCTAAAGTGGCTGTAGGGCGTGTTTCTCCGCGTGAAGTAGTTGCGTTGAAGGTGGCTTTGCAGGCTATCGAACCTATCAAAGAAGCCTGTATGGAGGCGGATAACGCCAGTCTGAACCGTATCGGTGAACAACTGAATATCTGTAAGTCCATTCGCGACCGCATTGAAAAAGAGATTAATAATGATCCTCCGTTGCTGATAAACAAAGGTGGTGTCATGAAGTCGGGCGTCAATGCCGAATTGGATGAATTACGCCAGATCGCTTATTCCGGTAAAGATTATCTGCTACAGATACAGCAGCGGGAAAGTGAACTGACGGAAATTCCCAGCTTGAAGATCGGCTACAACAATGTGTTCGGTTATTATATAGAAGTCCGTAATACGCACAAAGATAAAGTTCCGCAGGAGTGGATACGTAAACAAACTCTGGCAAATGCCGAACGTTACATCACGCAGGAGCTGAAAGAGTATGAAGAGAAGATACTCGGCGCCGAGGATAAGATATTGATCCTGGAGACTCAGCTTTATACAGAACTTGTGCAGGCTTTAAGTGAGTTTATCCCTGCCATCCAGGTCAATGCAAACCAGATAGCACGTCTGGACTGCTTGCTTTCCTTTGCCAATGTGGCGCGTGAGAATAACTATATACGTCCTGTTATTGAAGATAACGATGTGCTGGATATTCGCCAGGGACGCCATCCGGTTATTGAGAAGCAACTTCCTATAGGAGAAAAATATATTGCCAATGATGTGATGCTGGATAGCAGTTCGCAACAAATCATTATCATTACCGGTCCGAATATGGCTGGTAAGTCTGCATTGTTGAGGCAAACGGCTCTGATAACGCTGTTGGCACAGATCGGTAGCTTCGTACCTGCCGAGAGTGCGCATATCGGTTTGGTGGATAAGATATTCACCCGCGTGGGTGCCAGCGATAATATCTCTGTTGGCGAATCTACGTTTATGGTAGAGATGAATGAGGCTGCGGATATCTTGAATAACCTGTCTCCGCGCAGCTTAGTGCTCTTTGATGAGCTGGGACGAGGTACGTCTACTTACGACGGTATTTCTATCGCTTGGGCGATTGTAGAGCATATCCATGAGCATCCTAAAGCAAAAGCACGTACATTGTTTGCTACGCACTACCATGAATTGAACGAAATGGAGAAGAGCTTCAAACGTATCAAGAACTACAATGTTTCCGTTAAGGAGGTGGATAATAAAGTTATCTTCCTGCGTAAACTGGAACGTGGCGGTAGTGAACACTCTTTCGGTATCCATGTAGCAAAGATGGCGGGTATGCCGAAAAGCATTGTAAAACGTGCGAATGACATATTGAAGCAACTGGAAGCGGATAATCGCCAGCAAGGTATTGCAAGTAAGCCGATGGCGGAAGTGGGAGAAACGCGTGGCGGCATGCAGCTTAGTTTCTTCCAATTGGAAGATCCGGTTCTTTGCCAGATACGGGATGAGATATTGAATCTGGATGTGAATAACCTGACGCCGTTGGAGGCGTTGAATAAATTGAATGATATTAAGAGGATTGTAAAAGGGAAATAGATCGTTTTCCTGAATTCAGGAAAACGATCAGGTTAAAATTTTAGGTTGCGCTTTTATAATAAAGACTTCGCTATCTTTACGTTATCCTTCTGCTGTTCTCTGTACTGTCGCGGCGGCATGCCGAAGCGTGAAGAGAACAACTTATAGAAGGTGCCGCGGTTATTGAACCCTGTCCGATCCATAATTTCTTCAATAGTGAAATTCTTGGTCAGTAACAAACGTTCGGCCATCGTAAGACGATATTCCTTGATGATATCAGCCGGTGACTTTTCGGTAATCGGTTTCAGTTTCCGGTAGAATTGACGAGTGCTGTATCCCAAATCACTGCTCAATAATTCGACGGACAAGTCGGGATTGGTGATGTTCTTCTCTATGGTTTCTATTACTTTATCCAGAAATTCCTGATCTTCCTTATGGATGCAGTTCCCATTTTCTACGGTGAAGGAACTGAATATGGAACTGTAATATTCTTTTAAGTCCGATTCGCGCTGAATCAATCGATAGACCACTTTTTCCAGGTATTTCACGTTGAAAGGCTTCGTTACGTATACTTCCGCACCGGCTTCAATACCTTTCACCTGATCGTCTTCGTGATGAAGTGCGGATAATAAAATAAGTGGAATATGGCTCCATAACTTATTCTGCTTGATTTTCTGGGCGAAAGAAAGTCCGTCTGTTTCAGGCATCATCACATCTGAGATAATCAGATCCGGTTGTTTTTGTTCCAGGTTAGCCAGAGCCTCTTGGGCGCTGCCGAAAGATAGTACATTGTATTTATCTACAAATATTTCCGAAACAAACCACAGCATGGAAGGATCGTCATCAATAATCATAATTGTGTGTTTCGAACTATCGAATTTCTTAATGGTCTGTTCTAACTCTATAGATTCTGTATTAGTATTTATAGGTGTTGTTTCATATTCTTTCCGGGACATATCTGCCTCTTGTTGGCTTGGTGATAGTTCCGGTAAAGTAACTGTAAATGTCGTTACTTCGTTTTGGATACTGCTGACATTGATTTCTCCGTTCAACAAAGTAGTCATGCTTTTGCAAATAGCCAATCCGAGACCGTTTCGTGAATTCTTCCCATTCATCTCAAAGGAATCCAATATCTTGTAGCGGTCGAATATCTTCGAAAGGTTTTCTTTCGCTATACCTTTTCCGGAATTGGATATGCTAAGGGTCAGATGTTGATTCTCTGTCTTCAGGCTAACGGTAATAGTGCCTTCTTCCGGAGTATATTTAAAGGCATTGGAGATCAGGTTATTGGCTATCTTGTTGAAACAACTGATATCCGTATTCCATTCAATATCCGGTTCGATATCCAATTGATAATTCAAGTTCTTATTCTCGGCCAGTTCACAGAATGATTCTGCAATATTCCGGAGCTTGTCCGATACCGGTAATCTTTGGATGGAAAGTGCCTTATGGCCGGTTTCCAGCCTACGGAATTCAAGCAATTCCAGAATCAAGCTATTCAGTTTCTCCGTATTCTGCTGTATCATCTTTCCGTATTTGCGGATATATGAGTCTGATTGCGGGTAAGCAAGTATCTTTTCGCATGGACCGTAAATCAGTGTGAGCGGTGTACAGAACTCATGTGTAATGTTGGTAAAGAAGCGAAGTTTGGATTCGTAAACTTCTTCTTTCTTTTCCCGGTTCAGCTTTTCGATGATGTGGTGTTGTTTCCGACGATATTGACCGATAATCCTGTAGATAGCAAGAATACAGAGTAAAGCTATGATTATAAAGTAGAAGATATATGCCCATATACTTAAATACCACGGTGGAGTGATCTGAATTAGAAGTGTTTGAGGTTCAGACTCTTTCCCATTCATATTATTTCTGTATTTTACTAACAGCGTATATTGTCCAGGTGGAAGATTGGAAAATACGGCACTGGCTGATGTTCCACTTTCTATCCACTGGTTACTAACTTCGTCCAGTTTGTAAGAATAAGAGTAGTTGTTGCCGTTTATGTAATCGACTGCCATAAAATTAATGCAAAAGAAATTCTGGCTGTAATCCAGTTGGAGTATTTCCTTTTCTTTCTTTTTATGGAGAAAGTCATATATATTATATTCTTTTCCGAAGATAGACAATCCTTTCAGGCTTATCTGAGGCATATAGTCTGTCATCCTGTATGTATTAGGCTTGATGGCTACAAAGCCGTTTGTACCTCCGAAGAATAAGGTTCCGGTTCGTAAGTCCTTATAAAAAGCTCCGTCACTGAATTCGGTGACTTCCAGGCCGTTTTCCCTGCCGTATGTCTGTCCGGTGTTTGTCTGCGGGTTAAATCTTACCAGCCCTTGATTCGTGCTGATCCAGAGGTTGTTTTGCTGATCCTCTAAAATGCCGTGTACGGTGTTGTTTGAGAACAGATCCGCCCGGTCATGCCGATGAGAGTAATCCTGATTCAAGTGCAGCAATCCTGAACTGGTGCCTAGCCAATATCCCTTTCCGTTTTTGTAAATAGCGAATATATCATTGGCAGTCTGACTTTTTACAACATCATCAAACTTGTAGGGAGTCATTTCACCGGTTTCTACATTAAGCCGGTAAGCACCGTAGCCACGATTACCAAACCAGAGTATGGAGTCACTTTCCTGGAAAGAGGTAAAGAAGTAATTGGATGCCATGCGCCCTTTATCCAGAACAATTCTGGTGGCTGATTTAACAACTGGCAAGCTTCCGGTATTATTCAGAATTACCTTTACGATACCCTCCCCAACGGTAGATACCCATAAGGTAGTATCATTCAGTTCATTGATAGAATGTACGTATTTCACTTTCTTATTATCGGCAACGACTGGAAACTCCTTTAGTTGTTTGCTTTGGTACGAATAATAATTAATGCCGTTTTCGGTACCTATCCATAGTTTGCCTGTAGCGCCGGGAGCAAAGCAATAGACGGCATTATCAGTCAGTGTGCTGTTAGCAGCAGAAATACGGTTGAAGGAAGTTAGCGGCTCCTTATCAGAAGAATAATTATTGATACGTACTATGCCACCTCCTTTAGTTCCTATCCATAATGTTTGTTCCTCATCACAGTAAAGTGCGCGTATGGGGTTGTTAATCTGGTAAACAGGGGTATCCAGCAGCGTGTTTGTTATGGAAAAAGCATCGTTAAAGTACATATATACGCCTTGACCGTCTGTTCCTATCCATACGATATCCTGAAACTTGTCTTTCATCAGGCAGAAGATTCCCGAATGTATTTCGGTAGATTGCATCTGGTACTTCACTTTCTGGTCGGCCATGTATTTTAATAGAATTAGTCCGCTGCTTTTGAAGCCGATGTAATAGTCGTTCTGTTGCTTGATAATAGAAGAGACCTCTCCACGTGACTCGATTTCGGTTTTAAGGTCGGCTATATAGTACTCTTGTTGATTGTTGAAATTATATTTGTATAATGAGTAAGTATCGTCAATGAAATAGACTAAGTGATCTTCTGCAAAAGCCCATAGCAGTTTTCCGGTATGCTTGAACAGATTGTTAGGAGTTAGGGTCACTCCCTGATCTGTTTTATGAATCTGGTAGCTACGGGTATCATGATCTGATGTGAAAATCCAGAGAATATTATTTTCATCGATAATCGTGGATAATACATGTTCAAAAGCAACTGGGGGAACCTCCAACTTCCGGAAATCCTGTTTTTCCCGTTGGTAATGATAAAGATATCCGTCATCTTTCACGATGAAGAGTTCGTTATCGTCACTTTTGGTGATGTAGTTATTGTCTTTAAAGTCCGGGAAACTTTGGCAGATTTGATGTTTGGTGTCCAACCTATCCAATCCGTAATTGGTTTGTATCCATAATACGTTCTCTTCGGCTTCCATGATATGGTTGATCAGATTTCCCGAAAGTAATGTTTCTGAAGAATAGACTGGGGTATATACCTGTATGCGGGTGCCATCGAAAACATTCAGACCGTCACATGAACCGATCCAGATGACTCCTTGATGATCTTGGTGAAGAGACAGGATAGCACTATTGGATAGTCCGTTTTTATTGGAGAACTGTCGTAGGCTATATGCATAATTCGCCAAAGGGAAACAACATATAAAGCATGAAAGCAACCATATAAACCGGAATACTTTGTGGATGTTTCTCATATTCATATATTCGTTAGACGTCACAAAGATAAGGAATAATGGCAGGATATTGTCTTATAGTCGGACTTTTATGTCCAAAGTCTGTATATCTTTTCTTATGGAGAACGCTTAATTTTGCATCAGAAAATTAGTACTATAAATTTAGAAAACAGATCGATATGATAAGAGTCTCTTTGGGAGTGGCAATGATTTTATTGCTGACATCGACTGCTATATGCAAGGCAGAGGATTTCAGAAAGAAAACAGATCAGACATCCGGGTATACTCAGAAAGAAGTCTGGATGGCTTATGACGGATTTAATAAAACCTTTCTGGATTCAAACAAATATATCTATAAAACGGATACCTCCTTCGAACAGGCGGTTGACCGCGGTAATGGTGCCGCAGCTATCTGGTGCCAGCCCATTTATTGGGAAATGGCTATGAATGCATATAAGCTGGCTAAGTCGGAGAAAGATAAAAGGAGAACTAAAGAGATGAGAAAGCTTTGTGAGAAGATTTTTGCTGGAAACAAAGCACATTATGCACATTTTGATTTTGATGATAATAATGAAAACACAGGTTGGTTCATTTATGATGATATAATGTGGTGGACTATTGCTCTGTCGCGTGCCTATGAGCTATTTAGGGAGGAAGAATATCTTCGACTGGCAGAAGCCAGTTTTAAGCGGGTATGGTATGGCTCGGATAAGGTAGGAGACACAGGATCTTATGATGAAGAGAATGGAGGTATGTTCTGGCAATGGCAACCTATACGGAATCCGAATCCCAATAAACCCGGAGATGGAAAGATGGCCTGTATCAATTTTCCCACTGTAGTAGCCGCCCTGACTCTCTATAATAATGTACCGGAAGGAAGACCGGAGCCAACTGGACAAATTCCTGAATGCCAGTCAAAGAGGCAATATCTGGCGAAGGGTAAAGAGATTTATGAATGGGGAGTTGAGAATCTGTTGGATCAGAAAACGGGTCGCGTTGCCGATAGCCGTCATGGCAAGGGTGCTCCGAATTGGAAAGCACATGTTTATAATCAGGCTACTTTTATCGGAGCCTCCGTTTTATTGTATAAAGCTACAGGTGAAAAACGCTATCTGGATCATGCGCTCCTGGCAGCTGACTATACTTTCAATGAGATGTCTTCTGCGGAACATATACTACCTTTTGAGCATGGAATCGAGCAAGGTATTTATACTGCTATTTTTGCTCAGTACATTGCTATGTTGGTATATGATTGCGGGCAGACTCAATATCTTCCATATCTGCACCGCAATATTTGTTCCGGTTGGTCCAACAGGGATGAAGTACGTGGCATTTGTGGCGGTGAGTATACCCAAGCACTGTCAACCGATGTAGTGGTTGACAGTTATTCCGCTTCGGGCATACCGGCGCTGATGCTTTTGTTCCCTGCTATTCGATAACAGCAGCGAAACCGCCATTCCGTACAAGACGTATGCTGATTTTCTCTCCCTTTTTCAGCGTACGTTCTTTTTTGCGATAATCCATAGCCTGACGGCCGGCATTGATTCCATCTTCAAAAGAAGTCATACGATATGTTTTTCCTTCTTTTAAGAAGCTGAAGTCCAAATCGAAAGTTCTTTCTTTCTGCTGGTTGTTAGTCATGCCACCAATGTACCATTTGTCTCCTTTGCGTTTGGCAACAATGGCGTATTCACCGGCTTTAGCTTCCAGTGCGATGGTTTCGTCCCAAGTCTGTGGAACCTGAGTAATGAACCGGGTACATTCTTCGTTACGGTAATAAAGTGTCGGATTGTCTGCCATCATCTGGAGTCCGCTTTCAAAGATGACGAACAGGGCCATCTGATAAGCGCGTGTACCTATGCTGGCGGAATTAGGACGTTCGCAACGATATACTTCCGGTTGCATGCTGAACATGGCTCCGGGGGTATAATCCATCGGACCCACTGCATTTCTCATGAAAGGCAGGTAAACACTGTTATCCGGTTTACATCCGCCCATTTGTTCCATACCTCTTACGCCTTCATACGACAGTACGTTAGGATACTTATATTCTAACCCAGCCGGTTTGAATGAACCATGGAAATCAACAAATAAATGATGTTTTGCGGCTTCCTTAGCCACTTTTTCATAGTAGTTAACCATCCATTGGTCACTCCGATCCATAAAGTCGATTTTGACGCCTTTTATTCCCCAATTTTCAAAAGTTCCAAAAAGCTCGAAGTTATTCTCTACTGCCAGCCATGTCAGCCAAAGTACAATGCCTACATTTTTCTCTTTGCCATAACGGATAAGTTCATGCAGGTCTACGTCCGGGTTGGGAGTATACGGATCTTTTGTAGATTTTGCCCAGCCTTCGTCCATGATGATATAGGGCACTCCGTAACGGGAGGCAAAGTCGATGAAGTACTTGTAGGTGTTCAGATTACATCCGGCTACAAAGTTTACGTCCGGACCGTAAGGAGTGGCACCATTCCACCATTCCCAACTGGCTAATCCGGGCTTAATCCAGGATGTGTCTTCCAGTAGATTCTTGTCAGCCAGCTTATAGGTCATCGTATTTTCTATCAGTTGCCTGTCATCCTTGCTGATGACGAAGTAACGCCAGGGAAAATCACGTTTTCCATTCGTCTTGGCTATATAATCCGCTTCTTTGAGAATCTTCAGGCTCCGGTCTCCATCTTCTCCGAATTCCACCGGTACCTTCGGAAACACGGAATACATTCCATTGTTATTATTGCTTTTGAGGAATAGGGCAGGATAGTCCGTCAGATTCGATTCACTGATCAGGATCTTATAGCCTTTTTGTGTATCGATCAGGATGGGCAATAAAGCCATCTTGTCGGTTTCTTTCCAATCTTTGCTTTGTATGTGTTGATAGGCTTCTTCATAAGCTGTTTTGAAGCTACCCGGTTGTTGGGTATGGAGTAAGTAATTATCCGGGAAATGCACTTGGAATGTCTCATTCTTTACCTCAACAATTCCTTTTTTGTTGATGATGAAACGATAGGCAAGTCCGTCATTAAAGGCACGGAATTCCACAGAATAATCTCCCTTGAATTTCAATATGAGCTGATTGTAATTGTTGGAGACGGTTGAATACTTAAGTGGTACAATAGGGGTTAATTCTTCCTGAATGCTTTTGGAGGTTGCTTTTAGCAGTTTGGGGTTAGCCCCCAATTGCAGGTTGCCTATTTCCAATTGCAGGTTGCCTTTTTCCAGTAATGTTTCATTCTGGTAGGTAATGTCGTAGTCGATTTTATCCGAAAGACTGATGGATATACCGATATTCTTATCCGGGGATGACAACTTATATATCTTTTGGCTATGGCCATATAAAGATACACAAAATGCACAAAGTAACAACAGGTGTTTTTTCATGGTAAATAATTGTTTTATGTTTCGGTGTAAAAGTACTGCGTTGTGTAGATTATCCTTTATGTATTCGTGACATTTATGTGTTTTTTTTGCGACATTCGGGCTTTATATACAATAATGTCATATATCCGTATACCGGATGACCTCATGCCGCCCTATCTTTACCTCACACTAAAAACATTAAATGCGAATGCTATGAATTTGAAACAATCTCTTATGGTATGTGGTGCTTTTCTGGCACTGACAAACGGAGTCGTTTCAGCCCAGACTACTGCTACGAAAACGGCAAAAGTATATACTGTGGCTGATGCTCATCTGGATACCCAATGGAATTGGGATGTGCAAACCACCATTAAAGAATATGTGTGGAACACATTAAACCAGAACCTGCTTCTACTGAAGCAATATCCCAATTATATTTTTAATTTTGAAGGAGGTGTAAAGTATGCCTGGATGAAGGAATTTTATCCCCGGGAATACGAATTGTTGAAGGAGTACATCAAAGAAGGACGTTGGCACATTTCCGGTAGTAGCTGGGATGCCAATGATGCTTTAGTTCCTTCCACCGAATCCTTCATCCGTAACATTATGTTGGGTCAGGAATACTACCGGAAGGAATTCGGGGTGGAGAGTACCGATATTTTTCTTCCCGACTGTTTCGGTTTCGGCTGGACTTTACCCACTATTGCCGCTCATTGTAGTCTGATAGGTTTCTCCTCTCAAAAGCTGGACTGGCGTGTACATCCTTTCTTTGGAAAGAGTAAACATCCTTTCACCATTGGAGTGTGGAAAGGAATAGATGGTTCTTCTATCATGCTGGCTCATGGTTACGGCTATGGTAAAAGATGGAATGATGTAGATTTATCTGAAAATAAAGAGCTGATGGAATTAGCGGAGCGTACCCCTTTGAAAACTGTTTACCGTTATTATGGAACAGGTGACATCGGCGGTTCACCTACTATTGGTTCCGTACGTTCCGTAGAGAAAGGCGTGAAGGGTAATGGTCCATTGCAAATTATAAGTGCTACGAGCGACCAGTTGTTCAAGGATTATCAGCCTTACAAAGAACATCCTGAACTTCCTATGTACGATGGTGAACTATTGATGGACGTACATGGTACCGGATGTTATACTTCGCAAGCGGCTATGAAACTCTATAACCGCCAGAACGAACTTCTGGGTGATGCAGCCGAACGTGCGGCAGCAGGTGCCGAGTGGCTGAATCTTGCAGATTATCCCGGTACTTTCCTGACTGATGCGTGGAAACGCTTTATATATCATCAGTTCCATGACGACCTGACGGGAACCAGTATTCCGCAATCATATACTTTCTCCTGGAATGATGAACTGATAGCTCAGACACGTTTTGCAGAAACCATTACTACAGCAGTGGGGGCAGTGAGTCGTGCTTTGGATACCAAAGTAAAAGGGATGCCGGTTGTGGTTTATAATCCTGTAGCTTCCAGTCGGAGAGATGTGGTGAAGGCTACGGTTAAGATGGATAAACGACCGTCAGGAATTAAAGTAACCTCTCAGAAAGGGGAAAATATGCCTGCACAGTTGATTTCTTGGGAGAATGGAATAGCCGAGGTTTTGTTTGTAGCGCAAGTAGATCCACTTAGCTTCTCAGTATATAGCATTCAACCGGGAAGAACTTCATCTTCCGGAAAACTGCTGGCAAAGAACGGAACTCTTGAAAACACTATTTATAAGATAGCATTGAATGAACAGGGTGACATAGCTTCCATTTTTGATAAAAAGAATAATCGTGAACTGGTGCAAACCGGTAAGCCGTTCCGTCTGATGATGTTTACGGAAAATCTTTCTACTGATTATCCGGCTTGGGAAATTTACAAGAAAGTTCTGGATGGGCCGAGTATTTCCATCACGGACAATGTTAAAATTACCGTGGCAGAGAATGGACCGTTGAGAGCATCTTTACGTGTGGAACGTACTCATGAAGACTCTAGGTTTGTACAATATATCACGTTAACGGATGGAGCCGAGGATGATAGAATTGAGATCAGTAACGAATTTGACTGGCAAGGAAAGAAAGCTTTGCTGAAAGCAGAGTTTCCAACCACAATCTCCAATGAAAAAGCTACTTATGACTTGGGTTTAGGTTATGTGAAGCGCGGCAACAATATCGAGAACTCTTTTGAGGTACTGGGACATCAGTGGGCCGACTTGACTGCCGATGATGCGTCTTATGGCATATCCATTTTGAATGAATCTAAATATGGATGGGATAAGCCTGATAATAATACCATCCGTCTGACATTGCTTCATACTCCTCAACCCGGTAAGCATTATACATATCAGGATCATCAGGATCATGGACATCATGCTTTCCGTTATGCCATTGTGGGACATAAAGAGGATGCTGCTCAAGCAGGCATTGCCTGGAAGGCGGAGAATTTCAATCAGCCCCTGTTGGCTTTTACCACTACTAAGCATGCGGGTAAATTGGGGCGTTCTTATTCATTTGCCCGTACAGACCGTCCTCAGGTTGCTGTGAAAGCTATTAAAAAAGCGGAAGATGGACGCGGATATATTGTTCGTATCAATGAGATCTATGGCAGTTCTTACGACCAAGCTTATATAGAGTTTGCATCTGATATTGAAAATGCCAAAGAAGTAAACGGAATAGAGGAAGGAAAAGGTGAAGTTACTTTCTCTGGTAATAGGCTGATCGTCAGTGGTAAAGCTTTTCAACCCCGCACATTTAGGGTTACATTCAAACAAAAGCCTTTGCTGACGGTTCCTGAATGCCAACCATTGGAACTGCCCTATAATGCGGTAGCCTTAACAACTGATGAGTTTAATCGTGCTGGTAATTTCGACCGGCAAGGTAATTCACTGGCAGCCGAACTGATGCCCGAAAAGATCCTTTCGGATGGGGTTGAATTCAGTATACAGAATGATCCTGCTATTTTCAATTACGTCCGGGCGAATGGGGATACCATTCTTTTGCCTGAGCATCATGGCATGGATAAACTATTTCTTCTGGTGACTTCTGTAAAGGATGACCGTCGGGCTACTTTCCTGGTGGATGATAAGCCTTATCAGGTAAATGTACCTTATTATTCCGGTTTCTATGGACAGTGGGGATGGAAAGGCGAAAGTGAGGGATATATCAAAGATGCTTCTATCGGTTATATTGCCAATCATAAACATAGTGCACACAAAGGAAATGACTCTTATAACTTTGCTTATCTGTACAAGGTATGTTTAGATATTCCGGCAAATGCCCGAATGCTGGTTCTGCCCAAAGATGCAGGTATCGCTTTATTCGCTGCAACGCTGACCGGTAATCAGAACTATGATACCGAACCGATTACGGAAATGCGTGTGTTGCCTTACCTGACCAAACAAATAGAGTATACATCCGAACCGGTACCCTTCTATCGGGAACGGAGTGCTTGGTAAACCTATTAACTGGCTATTATGAAAAATATTATATATAATTTTATTATATTGATTCTCTTTTGCCCTTGTTCCATGTGGGGGCAGGGGAAGGAGTACAGTTTCGATGAGAGAGGCATTTCTCGGCAGGTGTTGGAAAATTATCTGGACCGTTCCATTACAATGGTCTATCTGTTGATGCCAGATAAACCGGAAGGACGTAGAGTGTATTCTTATCATGCCGATGATATGCGTATGGTCAAGGATATCGGAGCAAAGTTTATCGGTCGTTCCATTTACCGGTGGGGAGGCGAAAGCTTGTTGAACAAACCTGAATTCTGGAGTAAAGCGAAAGCATTTGCTGGTGAATTGCACGCCTATGACCCTGATATAATCCTTCAGGGGTGCCTGTTTGAGATCGTTACAGAGGAGGTGAATCAGGTGAAGATACCCGATTGGGTGTTTAAGGGGTATGGATTGCCGGTTGAATCACGTAACTTTTCTTATGTTGATATGCTGAATAAAGAAGGGCTTCTGGTCGATCATTGGCGTAAAGGCAGTAGTGTACCGGATATTAGTCGACAGGAAACTCAACTTTGGTTCTATTATCTTGCTTGTTCTTACATCAATGTCGGTTGCGAGGCTTTTCATCTTGGGCAGATCGAGTTGATTGGAATGAATGATCCGGAACGGGATTCCTGGGCTCGTGTCATTACTAAAATACGTGAGTATGCGCGTACTCATGCCCGCCGTCACTGGGTGTTGCTGGATGCCCATACTCCTTATGGAGGAATGGTAAGGAATGGGGTGAGCTTGCTCGACTTCAATTCTTTCCCGCTTCGCATCAAGGAAATTCCTTCTGAACCCTATAAAGCTGAACTTGCTGTGAATCATCTGGATGCTCTTTATAAAAAGAGCAAAGGGTGTATTTCCCCTAGCGGATGGAAATGCGAGCATCTGCCATATCTCGTGGAGTTTGATAATTATGGCAGGGGGAAAGAAGCGAATGTGGCGGATCTGAACTCCCATTTTGTATGGGGATGGGACGAAATTTCCTGGCTGTCCCTGCAACCGGAAGATTACCGGAATGAGTGGTTGACGTATGCGTATCATTGGATACATCGTACCGACCCGAATGGGCATCTGGAAATGCCCGGTTGCCGGATGATAACCTGTCCGAATCAAACCGAAGGTAACTATCGTGCCAATATGAGAAGTGAAGCATGTCCCTTTGGATCCTCTCAGGAAGAAACACTCAAAGAACTTTGGAACAAATAATAACAACTGAAATATTAAATACCTAATTAAATTATTGCTACCATGAAGAAATGCTTTTTACTATTGCTCGTTTTTTTCTTGTTCGGGAGTCTGAATGCAGCACCCAAACATTCTAAGAATACTAAATATCCATCTTACAAAGGTTTGGTTATGGCTGGGTATCAAGGTTGGTTTCACCAACCGAGGAAAGGGGTAATGTACCCGGATGAGAACAGTGTCCGCATAGATATGTGGCCGGATGTGAGTGAGTATGAGAAAACATATCCGACGGGACAGAAATTGGCAGATGGTTCTACTGCCCGCTTTTTCTGTTCTACGGATGAGAGCACGGTAGATCTGCATTTCAAGTGGATGAAGGAGTATGGGTTGGATGGTGTATTCATGCAACGTTTCTTCGGGGCTGCCCGTCCGGAAGCACGCAGGCGGAGCACAGTGCTGAAGCATGCCATGAAGGCGGCTTCAAAATATGGACGTGCTATTGGGGTTATGTATGATTTGTCCGGCCTGGCAGCTAAAGGTGAAGATTGCTCCATGTTGATTGACGACTGGAAATATCTGGTTGATTCGCTGCGTGTAACTAATCAGACAGGTGAACAGACTTATGTCTTTTATAATGGCAAACCGTTGGTTACTATCTGGGGTGTCGGTTTTCCTGATCGTCCGTATGATATTCGTAATATCGGTTTGGAACGTTTTATTGATTTTCTCAAAAATGATCCGGAATACGGAGGCTGTAGCGTAATGTTGGGAGTACCTACTTTCTGGAGAGACCTGAATGCCGATTGCGTACATGATCCTTACTTGCACGAGCTTATCAGACAGGCGGATATTGTTCTGCCATGGATGGTGCAGCGCTTTACTCCGTTGCTCCACAATGATATGGACCGTTATCGGGATGTTATTCTCGATGATATAGCTTGGTGTAAAGAGAATAATATCGGTTATGTGCCTTGTGTGACTCCGGGATTCAGTTGGCATAATCTGAGCCGCCATGCTTTTAAGGATGATGTGAAACCTTCCGGTTCTATTCCCCGTCAGGGCGGACGCTTCTATTGGCAACAGATTTCTACGGCAATCAATGTAGGGGCTACGATGCTGTACGTAGCTATGTTCGATGAAGTGAATGAAGGTACTGCCATTTTCAAGTGTACAGATAATCCTCCGGTGGGAAAAGAAGTCAAGTTTGTGGGTATGGATGGGATGCCGTCCGATCATTACTTGTGGCTGACGGGTGAGGCGGCAAAGATGCTTCGTCGTGAGAAGCCGCTGAGCTTTGAGATGCCCCGGCGGGATGCGAAATAGAAAATCGAAAAAAACAGCGAATTATTAAGTTGAAATTAAGAGCTTTGTTAATCATGCAACTCTAATTTTGCTCATATTAACTATAAAAACTATAAAAAAGCGTATGAAAAATTATTTGATTACCTTGGCTGCTTTGTCGTTGACATTGATGAGTTGCAACAACCAGAAGCAAGCTAAAACGGTTACTTTAGGTCCGAATCCTTTCATTACTCACATGTATACAGCTGATCCTTCTGCCCATGTATGGGAAGACGGACGTCTGTATGTTTATGCTTCTCATGATATTGATCCTCCGCGTGGATGCGATTTAATGGACCGCTATCATGTATTCTCTACGGATGACATGGTGAACTGGACGGATCATGGTGAAATATTGAACTCTTCGCAAGTGTCTTGGGGACGTAAAGATGGTGGCTTCATGTGGGCACCCGATTGTGCATATAGGAATGGTACTTATTATTTTTACTTTCCGCACCCGAGTGGTGATGACTGGAACAATACCTGGAGAGTGGGTATAGCTACCAGTAAACATCCTGCCAAAGACTTCACTGTACAGGACAAGTATATTGACATGATAGGAATGGAAGACGATTGCTTTGCCATGATAGATCCCTGCGTCTTTGTGGATGATGATGATCAGGCTTACTTCTACTATGGCGGTGGAGGCCGTTGTGTAGGTGCTAAAATGAAGGATAATATGATGGAACTGGCAGAACCTCTGCGTGCTATGGAAGGCCTGAAAGATTTTCATGAGGCTGCCTGGGTACATAAAAAAGACGGTATGTACTATTTGTCCTATGCTGATAACCATGCGGAGAATGGCAAGGGGGCTAACCGTTTAAATTATGCAACCAGTAATTCACCGCTAGGACCGTGGACATATCAGGGTGTTTATCTGGAACCGACAGGTTGCGATACAAGTCATGGATCTATAGCTGAATATAACGGTGAATGGTATGCTTTCTATCATAACTGTTCTATTTCCGGAAGGGGAAACCTTCGCTCTATTTGTGTAGACAAGCTATACTATAATCCGGATGGAACTATCAAAGTAGTAGAACAAACAAAATAAATTTGTATGCGTCTATTTATTCATCTGTTGAAGTTGGGTTTCTTTATTGCTGCACTTGCTCTTACAGCTTGCAGCGATAAAGATACGCTGGTAGAAATACCTCCTGAAGTTCCCCCTGAAGTGCCAGAGGTAGATCCTTCGGTTCCTGATGGGCCGTATGAGTACGATTATGATATGGACTATGATTCGGAAAAATATCTGAAAGCTTATAAAGGAACGGCCTATAAAGGTCCGCATCGCGTGCCCGGCACTTTAGAAGCGGAAGACTTTGATGAAGGAGCACAGAATGTGGCCTATTATGAGAGCGACTCTAAACTGGCTGATGTGGGGTACAGAGGTTCCCACGCCGTTGATGTTCGTGCAGAAAGTAAGGCTTCCGGAGGTTATTATATCGGTGATGTACAGCCAGGTGAATGGATGTGTTATACGATTGAGGTAGATGAGGATGGTGCCTATGCCATTGAAACATTCTGCGTGAAAGGGGACGGATCGGAGGGAAGTTTTTACTTTGAGGTAGATGGTCGGGGTGCAAGCCGCAGTATAGATATGCCTCTTGGGGGATGGACGGATTTTAGCCATAAAGTGAAAGCTAATGGAATCCAGCTGACTAAAGGGAAACATGTACTGAAGTATTGTGCCAATACACCGGGAAACATCGATAAGTTCGTTTTAACGCGTACAGGTGAGTTGGAAGATATTTCTAATTCTTTCACTTACCCTGTTACGGAAGCAATGAGTAATCCCCTGTTTGTAGAGTGGGAGTCACCGATGTACAATAGTTGGATAAAGGGACCCCTTTACACAGCTGATGCTTCTGCGCATGTATGGAACATTGATGGGAAAGAAGTACTTTATGTGTATGCTTCGCATGATATGGAGCCTGCACTTGGATGCGACCGCATGGATCGCTATCATGTTTTTTCTACGGAAGATATGGTGAATTGGACCGATCATGGGGAGATAATGAATGCAGCCACAGTGCGAAAACATAATGGTTGGGGGTGTGATGGCTTCATGTGGGCTCCCGATTGTGCTTATAATCCGGAGAATCAAACCTATTATTTCTACTTTCCGCACCCGGCCAATGCTGCTAATTGGAATAGTACCTGGCGGGTGGGAGTAGCTACCAGTAAATATCCGAATAAGGAATTCCGTGTAAGAGGTTATATCGAGGGTATGCCTCCGGAAATTGACCCTTGCGTATTTATAGATGAGGATGGGCAACCTTACATTTATAATGGAGGTGGAGGTAAATGCTATGGTGGTAAGTTACGGAAAGATGACTGGACGAAACTGGACGGAGAGGTTAAACCGATGACTGGCTTGAGTGATTTCCATGAAGCGACCTGGATCCATAAATACAATGGTAAGTACTATCTATCGTATGCGGATAATAACCCGGGTGCCAATCGTTTGAGGTATGCAACAAGCGATTCTCCGTTAGGTCCATGGAAGTATGAGGGGATTTATCTGGAACCGACCACTTGTGACACAAGTCATGGTTCTATTGTAAAGTATAAAGGTCAATGGTATGCCTTCTATCACACTTCTGATTTTTCAGGACAGGGAAATCTACGTTCGGTTTGTGTAGATAAGTTGTTTTATAATTCGGATGGAACCATACAGGTCGTAAAGCAGACCCGCGGAAACAAATAGAAGTTAGATTGGCAGGATAAAAAAATGTAGCATAGGGTATTGCCCTATGCTATACAATGAAAGTCTGTAAGAATTAATTGATTAACTTGAATTTAATGAGTAATACTATGAAGAACTTATTTTTTCTCTTCCTTTTTTCTCTTGTAGCGATGTCCGTAAGGGCTCAGTCTTTTACCGGTGAGAAGACGGATTGGCACGGCTTCGACCGCTACGATTTTGTAATGAGTGAAACAACATTCCAAATTAAACCTATCAAGGCAACACAACGTGAAGGAGCAGGTGTTGCGGGTCCGGAAAAAGGAATGCGTAGATGCATTGTCGTTGTCCCGAAACAGGCTGCTGAAGGTAATCCATGGTCATGGCGTGGTTGTTATTGGGATCATCAGCCACAAGCGGAAATTGAGTTATTGAAGCGTGGCTTTCATATTGTTTACATCACTACCGATCCCGATCAGACATGGGAAGTATGGTATAATTTCCTGGTGAATGAGCACGGCCTTTTTCCTAAACCTGCGTTTATTGGTATGAGTCGCGGCGGAGCTAATTCTTTTACTTGGGGGACAGAACATCCTGATAAAGTTCTGGCTATTTGTGCCGATAATCCCGGACTTTCACAAAAAAGTTTGATGGGAATGGATAAACTTGCCAGACAGGATGTCCCTATCTTGAATATCTGTGGTAGCATCGACCCTATACTCAATAATACTTATGCCATTCAAGGTGTTTATCAAGGTAATGGTGGGCGTATGTCGGTTTTGATCAAAGACGGTACGGCACATCATCCGCACAGCTTGCAGGATCCGAATATTATTGCGGATTTTGTCGAACAGGCTTATAAGGAAAAACCGGCTGAGAAGCCTGCATTTCTGCCCGATAAATACAAAAAAAGTAATTTCTACAGTACAGATCCTATTTATTCGTATGCTGAATATGATAAACTCTGGATTACCTCATGGGGACCTTATTTTACAGGTAATTATAATAAATATATGTTCTCATTGGAAGGTGTGGAAGGACTGGTTACGGTTATCGCTCCTGAGAAACCTGCTGCCGGAAATCCTTGGATTTTCCGTTGCGATCAGCCGGATGGTAATTCTGCTGTAGATTTGGGATTGCTTGCACGTGGTTTTCACATAGTGGTTGCTCCCATTGCTTATAATGCTGATGGTCCTTTATTTGACCAGTGGAGCATTGCATACAATTATCTTGTGAGTAAGGGATTTGCAGCACATCCGGTTGTAGCCGGTCGTGGAGGTGCGACAGGAGAAGTTTATGCCTGGGCTATTGAGAACCCTGATAAGATAGCCGGAATCTATGGGGAAAATCCTATTTTGCGTTCTTCTTTAGCGAAGATTCAACCATTGGATAATCTGAAACCGCTTGCCGAGGCGAAGGTTCCTATTCTGCACGCTTGCGGGAGTCTGGATCCTAATTTGAAGACTCAGACTGGTGAAGCTAAAAAACGCTATGCAGGCAAGATGACAGTAATCATTGATGCTGGACGTGGGCATTATCCGATTACTCCTGAAAATCCAAAGAAATTAGTAGAATTGATTGAAAAGATGATTAAATAGTAGACAAATTAGCCACTTTATTCAAATTTAATTAGCGATTAAGTCTTTTTTAATTGAAAGGGAAAGTGCTGAGCTTTACATTTGCCTTCAAGAAATAAATATAAACTAAAACTGTTATATTATGAAAATTACACATTGCCTGGCTTCTGTAGCTTTAGTTTCCATGTTGGGCGCTTGTAGTGGAGTACAAAACCAAGTAACCGCCGTGAAAGGCCCGGTGGACTATGTGAATCCTTACATGGGAAATATCAGTCACTTGCTGGTGCCTACTTTCCCGACTATTCACCTGCCGAATAGTATGCTTCGTGTCTATCCCGAACGGGCGGATTATACAACAGATCAGTTGAAAGGTCTTCCTTTGATTGTGACTAGTCATCGTGGTAGTTCTGCTTTCAATCTGAGTCCGTATCAGGGAGATAAACTTCGTCCGGTTATAGCTTATAGCTATGATGATGAGAAGTTGAAACCTTATTATTATGAGGTGGTTCTCGATGACGAGGAAATTAAAGTGAAGTATGCACCTTCTCATCAGTCGGCTCTTTATCAGATAGATTATAGTCAGCAGGATAAGCCTGTATACATGATGATCAATTCGCGTAACGGTGCTATCAAGGCAGGTGACGGTTTTGTGAGCGGTTATCAGCAACTGGAGAATAATACGCGGGTTTACCTGTATATAGAATCGGACGTTACCCCTATAGAAACAGGTATTCTGGCTGATGGTAAAATAGATGCAGACAAGAAAGAAGCAGAAGGGCGTAATGCCTGTGCTGTAATGCACTTTGCAGACGGAACAAAAACAGTCAACTTGCGCTATGGAATTTCATTTATAAGTGAAGAACAAGCCAAGAAAAACCTGCAACGTGAATTGCCTGATTATAATCTGCAGGCTTTAGCAGAAAAGGGACGTCAGATCTGGGATAAAGCATTGAGCGATATTCAGGTAGAAGGTGGCAGTGAGACAGATAAACAGGTTCTTTATACATCGCTTTACCGTGTATTCGAACGTCCGGTTTGTATCAGCGAAGGCGGTCGTTATTTCAGTGCATTCGACGGAAAGATACACGAAGATAATGGTGAGCCGTTCTACACAGACGATTGGATTTGGGATACTTACCGTGCTGCCCATCCTTTGCGTCTTTTGATTGATGAAGGAACAGAAAAGAATGTGATTGACTCTTATTTGCGCATGGCGGAACAGATGGGAGATATGTGGATGCCTACTTTTCCTGAGATTACAGGTGACTCTCGTCGTATGAACTCTAATCATGCTGTGGCAACCGTAGCGGATGCGGCTGCTAAAGGCTTACAATTCGATTTGGCTAAAGCCTATGAAGCTTGTCGTAAAGGTATTGAAGAAAAAACACTGGCTCCGTGGTCGGGTGCTGCTGCCGGTTGGATTGATGATTTCTATAAGAAGAACGGATATATCCCTGCACTTCAGGAAGGAGAAAAAGAAACAGATCCGAATGTACATCATTTCGAAAAGCGTCAGCCAATTGCAGTAACGTTGGGAACTTCCTATGACCAGTGGTGTTTGTCACGCATAGCCGATATGTTGGGAAAAAAAGAAGATGCTGCTCATTATCTACAATGTGCTCATAATTACCGTAATGTGTATAATGCAGAAACAGCTTTCTTCCATCCGAAGGATAAGAATGGTAAATGGATCGAACCATTCGATTATCGTTTCTCCGGAGGTATGGGTGCCCGTGAATATTATGGTGAGAATAATGGTTGGGTTTATCGTTGGGATGTTCCTCATAATGTAGCCGATCTGATTGATTTGATGGGTGGTAACCAACAGTTTATAGCAAATTTGGATCAAACTTTCCGTGAACCGTTGGGACGTGGTAAATATGCTTTCTATGCACAGATACCGGACCATACCGGAAATGTGGGACAATTCTCAATGGCCAATGAACCCTCTCTGCATATTCCTTATCTGTATAATTATGCGGGTCAGCCTTGGAAGACACAGAAACGTATTCGTCAGTTGCTGAAGACTTGGTTCCGTAATGACTTGATGGGATTACCGGGTGATGAAGACGGTGGCGGTATGTCAGCATTTGTAGTTTTCTCTTCTTTAGGTTTCTATCCGGTAACTCCGGGTTCTCCGTCTTATAACATCGGCAGCCCTTTGTTTACTAAGGCTAAGGTAATGTTGAGCAATGGAAAGCTATTTGAGATAGAGGCACAAGGTGCATCGGATGAAAACAAATACATTCAGTCTGCAACATTGAACGGAAAAGAATGGAATAAACCCTGGTTTAGTCATGACGACATAAAAGAAGGTGGAAAATTGGTATTGGTGATGGGCAGCAGGCCTAATAAAACATGGGGTAGCGCAGGCGATGCAGTACCTCCATCTGCAGAAAAACAATAAGGTATAATAAGTTAATAGGAAAAACCATGAGAACACTAAAAAAGATTGTATTTACAGGATTATTCGCTCTAATTGCCTGTGCCGGAGTGGCACAGGCTCAAGAGCTATATAAAGATGAGAAAGCGCCGATGCATGAGCGCATCATGGATCTATTATCACGCTTGACGGTTGAAGAAAAAATCAGCCTGTTGCGTGCAACCTCTCCGGGTATTCCTCGTTTGGATATTCCCAAATATTACCACGGTAACGAAGCGCTTCACGGAGTGGTTCGTCCGGGACGCTTTACCGTTTTCCCTCAGGCTATCGGACTGGCGGCAACCTGGAATCCGGAATTGCAATTGCAGGTGGCTACGGTTATTTCTGATGAGGCACGTGCCCGTTGGAACGAACTGGATCAGGGACGGGAACAAAAAAGTCAGTTTAGTGACTTGTTGACCTTCTGGTCTCCTACAGTGAATATGGCGCGTGACCCACGCTGGGGACGTACTCCGGAAACTTACGGAGAAGACCCCTATTTAAGTGGTGTCATGGGTACTGCTTTTGTGAAAGGCCTGCAAGGCGATGATGACCGTTATCTGAAGATTGTGTCGACTCCTAAGCATTTCGCAGCCAATAATGAAGAACATAATCGTTTTGTATGTAATCCGCAGATTTCAGAAAAACAGTTACGTGAATATTACCTTCCGGCTTTTGAAGCGTGCGTGAAGGATGGTAAATCAGCTTCCATCATGTCAGCGTATAATGCGCTGAATGATGTGCCTTGTACCTTGAACGCCTGGTTATTGACGAAAGTACTTCGTGAGGACTGGGGATTCAAAGGATATGTGGTTTCCGATTGCGGTGGACCTTCCTTGTTGGTGAATGCACATAAATATGTGAAGACTAAAGAGGCTGCGGCTACCCTTTCCATAAAAGCAGGCTTAGACTTGGAATGTGGTGATGATGTATTTGATGAGCCTTTGTTGAGTGCTTACCGTCAATATATGGTTACGAATGCTGATATAGATTCGGCTGCCTATCGTGTGTTACGGGCACGTATGCAGTTGGGGTTGTTCGATAGCGGAGAAAAGAATCCTTATACGAAAATATCTCCGGCTGTGATAGGGTCGGCAAAGCATCAGGAAGTAGCTTTGAATGCAGCACGTGAATGTATTGTATTGCTTAAGAATCAGAAGAAAATGTTGCCGCTTAATGCCAAAAAGGTGAAATCAATAGCTGT
>OGFJ01000874.1_pt1 | contig 23046 bp, 15 predicted proteins | sample 1570861 | NCBI WGS metagenome assembly OGFJ01 (sample SAMEA2582060, study PRJEB24529) | metagenome | biome: Human gut stool | place: China | collected 2011
GTTTTCAGCTGTATTTCCAATACCATTTAATTCTTTAAACCACATTTTAGCATGTTCTTTTTCATTATCTGCAGTTTTTAAGAATAAAGCTGAAATTTGTTCAAAACCTTCTTTTTTAGCTTTCGAAGCAAAATAAGTATATTTATTTCTAGCTTGTGATTCTCCTGAAAAAGCTTCCATTAAGTTCTTTTCTGTTTGTGTACCAGCATATTTATTAGCCATATTATTTCTCCTCTTTTATTCCTTAATAGGAATAATTCCTATTTATATTTTATTCTTTTTATTACTTCTTATCAATACAAACAAAAAAGAAACCTAAGTTTCCTTTAAAATATTTAATGAATAATTCTTAAAACATCATCTTCATTATTAACATTAAAAATATGACGTGTTAATACATTAAGTTTTTCAATTGATGTATTTGAAAGTTGTTTTTCTAAATTACTTGAAAGACTTCCTAATTTTACTTTAAGTAATTCATTTAACATATTTTGTTTTTCTTCTAATTTACCTTCATTTCTTCCAACAAGAATACCTTCTTCACGTCCTTCACTTCTAAATCCTTCTGCCATTCTTTCCATTCCTTCGCACATATCCATCTCATCTCCTTCTACAATATCTTTAATCATATCCAAACTTCCTGTAATTATCGCTGCATAAATCAAATTATTGGTATTCATCTTTCTTTTTTGATGTAATTTTATATAGTCTCCCTTATACATTGCTTGAATGGCTTCTATAAAATAGCGTGTTTGTTCATCTTTGATCTTACTTGTATCCATTTCTTTAACATCTACTAAGATGATTTTCCAATCATTAAAGTATTTCTTTAATTCTTCTGGTATTTCAAAATAATCACTGAGTTTTACAGGTACATTCCATTTCTTTGGTCCTGTATAAAAGGCAACCATGATTTGTGGTACTAATCTTTTATACTCTTTATTTTCTAATTGTTTTAAATATTCCAACATTTCATAGATGGCACATCTAACCACCATTGCTTGATCAACGCTACTTTGATGTTCTACTCCTAGTATACAGTAGATTCCATTAACATCACTTTTAACAACAATATCTCTTCTTCTTTTTTTATCCTCTATTCTTTTTGAATCATTGATAATAAAAGCTGTATCATTTTCATAACGCACAAGATTTTCAGGACGAATGAGTTGTTCTCCTTCAAATACAACTACATTAATAAAAGATGCAAAATTGACATCATTACTTAAGAATGTCCGACATGCACTATCAGAGGTTACCTTATTGATGGGTATCATACACATTACCTACTTTCTATTGAGTTGAAGTAACGTCATCTAGATTTATTACAAGTAGATTATAACATGTATGTACTTAATATTTGTCTCAAGTTTGTCTTACAAATGTCTCATTTCTTATACCTATTTTATCTTTCAATTTTTACTATTTCAATGGACATTTAGTCCAAAAAAATATGAGGTCCTCTCGAACCTCATAAGTGACTGTTATTGTTTAACACCATGTGTTGTATTTTCATCATAATGATATGTATCAACTATTTGATGAACTTCTTTTCTAATATTACTATCTTCATCATAAGCCACTTGATAAAGATGATCTAATTGATCAAAGAAATCATGAGATAACTCAATAGGTTTACCAATATGAATCATCTTATTAGGTGTTGTTTGCATACCTTCTTCTTTCATCAACATTTCTTCATATAACTTTTCACCAGATCTTAACCCTATAAATTTAATTTCAATATCTACATCTGGTTCTAATCCCGATAATTTAATTAAGTTTTTAGCCATATCTAAAATCTTAACAGGTTTTCCCATATCTAAGACAAAGATTTCCCCACCATGAGCATACGCTCCTGCTTGTAATACAAGCGAAACAGCTTCAGGAATCGTCATAAAATAACGAATAATATCAGGATGAGTAATAGTAATTGGCCCTCCATTTTGAATTTGTTTTTTAAATAATGGAATAACTGATCCATTAGATCCTAATACATTTCCAAAACGTACAGCTACAAATTCTGTTTTTGATTTCTTATCAAATGATTGAACAATCATTTCACATAATCTTCTTGAAGCACCCATAATATTGGTTGGGTTAACAGCTTTATCTGTTGAAATTAAAATAAACTTTTTAACTCCATATTGATTTGCAGCTTTAGCAACATTTAAAGTTCCAAAAACATTATTTTTAATTGCTTCATGTGGTGCATCTTCCATTAAAGGTACATGCTTATGAGCTGCTGCATGATAAACAATATCTGGATGGTAATAAGCAAATAAATCATTGATCTTATTTTGATCTCTAACAGAAGCAATCATTGTTTCTAAATTTAATTTAGGATATTTACGTTGTAATTCTAATTGAATATCATAAGCATTATTTTCATAAATATCTACAATAATTAATTGTTTAGGATGACTCTTAGCAATTTGTCGGCATAACTCACTACCAATAGATCCTCCACCACCAGTAACCATGACAACTTTATCTTGAACATATCCCATAATTTCTTCTAAGTTTACTTTAATAGGATCTCTTCCAAGTAAATCTTGAACTTCTACATCTTTTAATTTTTCTAAAGTAATTTCATCATTTAAGAATTGATAAATACCAGGTAATTTTTTTAATTTACATTTAGTTTCTTTACAAATATTTAAAATTTCAGAAACTTCTTTATCATCAATAGAAGGTAAAGCAATATAAATTTCATCTACATGATATTTTTCAGCTTGTTGCAAGATTTCATTTCTTCCTCCAACAACAGGTACATTATGGATTCTTCTTCCTTTTTTAGATAAATCATCATCAATAAAACATACCACTTCTTTATTGATTTTTGGTGTAACTAATGTTTCTCTTAAAATCTTTTCACCAACTGAACCAGCACCAATAATCATGACACGACTTTCTAATGTTCTCCTCTACCTAATAAATGGTGTCTAGAAGCATATAATCTTAAAAAACGATATCCAAATCTAGCTCCACCAACAAGCATAAGCAAGATAAGTAAATAAAGGAACACCGTACTAATAGGTGGTGTCATCGGACAAATCGTACATAAAATACAATAAACAATCGTACTTAAAAATGATGCTATAATAACATTTAATAATTCATTGACAGAAGCATATCTCCATAAACTGTCATATAATCTTAATAAGACAAAAAAGATTAAGCTACTTACAATTAAACCACTTAATAAATAATAAGAATATCGTAAAAAGCTTAATTCTATATGACCATTATAAGCAATAATAGATGATAAAAAGAAAGCAATAATAACACTTAAAATATCAAAAGCGACTAAGCAAGTTTTTCTTATTAAAATCCGACTTCTTTCTTTTGTCATAAAATCCCCTCTCTTAATTTTTGACATTTTTATTTTCACTTTCTAAGCAGAATAATAAAACATTAACTATAGTCAGTATAATGTCCAAAATAAAAATAATAATAATTATTTTGTTCTTTTTACTAAACGACATTATTTGACACTCAACGACACTATCATTCATTTTTTTGTATTCAAATACTACCATATCAATATTCTTAATATAATTCATTTCTATTGGTTTTTCAAACTAATTGATAGATAATATCAATTAGTATTGGAGGAGATTTCATGTCTTTTATTGATATACATGGTCATTATGCTTGGAATATTGATGATGGTATGCCATCTTATGAAGATGCAAGAAAAGCTTTAGAGCTTGCTAGAGAAAATAGAATAAGTGCAATCGTTGCTACACCACATGTAACTCCTGGTGTTCATACTAAAGATGATATTCATGATTTTATTCAAAGAATTGATGATTTAAGAATGCTAGCAACTGAATATAATATTGATATATTAGATGGCTGTGAATTATTTCTTAATCATAATTATCAAAAAGCTCTAGATCAAAATCTTTTTATTCCTATCGAAAACACACAATATGTATTAGTAGAATTTGATGTACGAAAAGAAATAGGAAATGAACAAGAAATAGAAGAAAGATTATATGATGTACAATTTAAAGGTTATACTCCTATTATTGCTCATGTTGAAAGATATTTTAAAAATGGACTAGATATTGAAAGAGTAAATGGTTTTATTGAAAGTGGTTGTATTATTCAAGTAAATGCTACAAGCTTTTTAGGATATCATGGTAAACAAGCTAAAAAAATAGCTTTTCAACTATTAGATGAAGGCTTGATCCATGTAATTGCTACAGATACGCATCGAGCTACTGGTTCTCGAAAACCTTGTTTAAATAAAATATTTTATTTACTTGAAAAAAAATATAATTATCATGCTATTCATACTTTAATGTCAGAAAATCCTTTACATATTTTAAAAAATGAATGGTTAGAACCTGTCTATGCAAGAGAATCATTTTTTAAAAAATTAGCTAAAAAACTTAAATCTAAATAATTCAAAAGGAGTCAACAAAGACTCCTTTTATTTATTCCTATAAAAACTTAAAAAGTAAGCGTCAATTTATAAGCATAGAATAAAAGAAGTTTAACAACTTTTATTGTTTAAACTTCTTTTGTAATTTATTAAAATACTTTTTTCTTTTTTAAGATAATAATTGCTAGTAATGATACCAAACATCCGATTGTAAGTAATTCAACTGGTGTTTGATCACCTGTTTTTGTACTCTTTTGAGTTGTATTTTTGACAACAGTCGTCGTAACATTATTTGTTTTATTGTTTGCATCATCTTTTTTATCAGTCGTTGGTTTTTGATTTGTATTGTCGTCTTTAGAATTATCTACTGTAAATGTTGTTTCAACATTTCCTAATGTAGAAGTAATTTTAATAGTATATTCTCCATTATCTAATGTTTTTAAATATTCTTCACTTAAAATAATGTTTACTTTGTTAGAAACATTTTCAATTGTATAGTATTTTGTATCTAATTCTTTACCATTAACAAATACTTTTAAAACATTTTCTTTAGAAACATTCATTGTAATTTTCAATGGTTTTGAATCTTTAACATCATATTTACTATTTTCACCAGCAATAATTTGTGCTCTTTCTTGAACATTAATTAAAGCTGTTCCAACTTTACCATCAATTTCTGAATATTTAACACTTACTTCTTTTGTATCTTTTGTGATTTTTTCTTTTGGATTTTCAAATACCCAACCTTCAGGTAATTTAATTGTATCTAATGTATCACCAACGAAACCATTTAATTCTAATCCAGATTTTTCTAAATCTTTTTCGAAAACTCTTTCTTCAACTGTAAGTAAAACTTCTCTTCTTGTTCTTGCCTTTGTTGTATTTCCTTTTTCATATACTGTGTAATATAAATTATATGTTCCTGGTTTTAATGATTTTAAGGCTTCTTGATCATCTTTACCTGTACATAATAGTGATACATGTGTATTTCCACCAACATTTGTGAACATTGGTTCATCATTAATAGAGTAATCAACAACAGTTCCTTCATCAACAGTAATACCTGCTAATAAATCTGGCATGTCTCCTTCTGTCATCGTAACATCTTTTTCACCACTAATTTTATAAGCATTTGCATAGAAAGTATCCGCATCTTTTTGTTGTTGTTCATTTCTAGCATAGCGAACATAATCTACTTCAAATTTTGTTCCTGCTAAGTTTTCACCTGCAGCACCAGGCCAAGCTCCACCTAAAGCCAAATTAAATTCAATATATTGCGGTCTATCGATACATTCTAAAGCTCTTTGATCATCACTATAATCAACTGTTCTTACAATTTGATCATCTACATACCATTCAATTTTTCCTTTTGACCAATTGATTCCAAAAACATGATAATCATCATTAAAGATACCACTTGGTAATGTATAACAAGTACCATGTCCAGCATACTTTCCATCATCTTCACCATTAGTACCATAATGAAGTGTTTGATAAACTTGTTTATTACCATTAACCCCACCAGCAGTTCCATTACCAATTAATTCCATGATATCTATTTCACCACTATCGGGCCATCCAATACCTTGAGCAATGTTACCATCTAAATGAAAATCAGAACCTAAGGTCCAAAACGCTGGAAATACTGCTTGACCTTTAGGTAATTTAGCTTTCATTTCAATTCTTCCATATAAGAATTCTTGTTTACCATGAGTTCTTACACTTCCTGAATCATAAATAACTTTTCTTGTTGTATCTCCTTGTGTTACTTCATATTGATCTTCTGTTTTTCTATTTGTTGCTTTAATAACTAAATTTCCATCTTCAAGATAAACATTATCTTTACTATTTGTATAATGTTGTTGTTCTAAACCACGAATATGTCCTAATTCATAACCCCAATTCTTTTTATCTAATTCACTTTCATTAAATTCATCAGCCCATACAAGATTATAATTTTCATCTTCATTTGTCTCTTCTGTTAAAGAAACATTATCAACAAATACTTTTCCTTTATATGTAGCATCACTTGTTGATTCAGTCCATTTCATAAAACAAACTGTTAAATCAGTAGAATTTTTACCATTAAAAATACTTTCTTGGTCTCCTGTATCGATATCTAATTCAATATCTTGATATTGTCCTTTATTTTCTTCTGTACATTTTACTGTAATTTCATTGTTATTTACAAGATATTGTGCATTCTTTTTTAAGTTGACAAACATTGTTTGTCCTACTTCTGTTAATTGCACTTTTGCTTTTAGTTTATATTTTGTATTTTTCTTTAAATTAACTGTTTGATAAATATTAGCATTTCCATTATTTTCTGGTAAAAAACCACACCAGCTTCCTTCATATGAACATCCTGACCATTTTGTAAATCTTGCATTTGTGACTTGCCATGATGTACGACTATTTATTTCATAGCCAGATGAAGGATTTGTTCCATTTTCAAAAGAACCATTTTTAATAAGTTCTCGATCTAATTCAATTAAATCTTGTTTACCATTAGGTAAAACAGTAAGTATAACTGCTCTTCTTGTTGATGGTTTTGTAGAATCAGTACTACTTCTAGCTGTATAGTATAAGTTATATTTACCCGGTTTTAATTTCTTTAAACTTTGTTTATCACTTTTACCTGAACAAACTAAATCAACAGAAGTAAGTCCACCTTTTGATTTAAATGAATATTCATTATCAATTGAATAATCTAAAATACTATCTTGATCAGAAGTCACACCTTCTAATAAATTAGGTGTTTCACCTTCTGTCATTGTCACATCATGTTCACCATTGATTTTGATTGCATTTTCATAGTATTCCTTAGAATCTGCTTTTTGTTGAGCATTTTGACCATAATAAACATAATCAATTTCATATTTTTGCCCTGCAAGATTATCTCCAGCATCTCCAGCCCAGTTTCCACCAGTTGCTAGATTCATTTGAATATATTGTGGTCTGTTAAAACATCTTTTATATTCTTCATTATTGCTATAATCAATAGATCCTACAATTTTATTATCAACATAAAATTCCATTTTATTTTTAGACCAATTAAGACCAAAAATATGATAATCATCATTAAAGATGCCTTCTGGTAATGTATATGTTGAAATAGATGTTGAATGATCTACATCTGCAGCTGAACCAGCATGTAAAGTTTGATAAACTTTCTTATTGCTTTTTCCATTTAAGTCTTCATTTTCTGCACCAATCATTTCCATGATATCGATTTCACCGCAAACTGGCCACGAAGCACCTTGTTCACTGCTAATTCTACCATCTAACGTAAAATCTGAACCTAATGTCCAAAAAGCAGGGAAAGCACCTTTTCCTTTAGGAAGTTTTGCTTTCATTTCAATTCTTCCATATAAAAATTCTCTTTTCCCATGAGTTCTAATACTTCCTGAATTATAAATAACTTGTCTATTGCCTCTAGGATTTTTATATTGATCTTCTTTATCTCTATTAGTTACTTGTAAAACTAATTGTCCATCTTTTACATAAACATTTTCTGGATCATTTACATAATGTTCTTGTTCAACACCTCTTATTGAACCTAATTCATAATCCCAATTTGAAGTATCTAATTGACCTTTATTAAAATCATCAGCCCAAACCATTTCATATTGATCATCTTCTGAAGCATTGCTTACTTCTTTAACGGATACATCATCGATCCACACTTCTTCTTGAATAATATCTTGGTTACCATTTTCTTCTGTCCATTTAATAAAAGCAATAGATCCAGAAGTATTATCACCTGAATTAAAAGTAAATTCTATATCTTGATATTGACCTGCTTTATCTTCTGATGAAGAAATCGTCGTTTCAATCGTTTTTCCATTATTATCTTTTAATCCTGCACTTAATTGACCATTTTTTACTGCTAAAAATACTTGACCTTTCGCATTAGAAATTTTTACTTTTCCTTTAACAACATAATCTGTATTTTTCTTAAAACTTACTACTTGATAAACTGCTGCATTATTAGAATTTGATGATAACTTTCCATAATAATTTCCATTATCATTTCCAAATGTACCTGTACCTGTTTTTTTCCATGAACCACCATTATTATCAAACCCACCATTTGTAATTAAATCACTTTTACGTTCTAATTCGATTAAATCATGTTCATGTGCAACACCTGTTTCTTGACTTGGTGTTTCAGCAAAGATCGTTGCTGAATACGAACTAAGCATTGACATTGATGTCAATACGGATAAAACAACTTTACTTATTTTTTTGTTTTTCATAAAATTTTCCCTTTCTCTTGTTGTTACCGCTTATATTAGAGTATTATCGCATAATTTTAGTAAAAGTCAATCTATTATTTATTATTTATAACTATTTTTTTACTAAAATAAATTCTAATGGGCTATTTTATAAAATTTTATATCAAATAAGTTCGATTGTTCTTTAGTAAATACATTATATTTTTATTATCTTTTAGTAAAAAAAGAACTCCCGTTTGGAAGTTCCTCTATATTATAATTCTTCACCATTAGAAGCAATAACTTTCTTATACCAATCATAAGAATCTTTTTTACTTCTTTCTAATGTTCCATTACCTTCATTATCTCTATCTACATAGATAAATCCGTAACGTTTTTTCATTTCACCTGTTGTAAATGAAACACAGTCAATACATCCCCATGGAGTATATCCCATTAAATCAACACCATCTTCTTCAACAGCTTTTTTCATTTCTTCGATATGAGCTCTTAAGTAATCAATACGATATGGATCATGACAAGAACCATCTTCTTCTTTAACATCAATTGCTCCAAAACCATTTTCTACAATAAATAATGGTTTTTCATATCTTTCATAGAACATATTTAATGCATATCTTAATCCTTCTGGATCAATAGCCCATCCCCAATCTGATTCTTTAATATATGGGTTTTTAACTGAATGTTCACTTGAACCATCTGTTGATTTTGAAACATCTTTTGTGACTGTTGAATCTACAACATTTGTCATATAATAACTAAATCCAATATAATCAACAGTACCTTGGGCTAATGCTTTTTTATCTTCTTCAGTGATATCAATATTGAATCCTTTTCTTTCAAACATTTTTAAAGCATAAGCAGGATAATGTCCACGGCATTGTACATCGCAGAAAAAGAAACGATCATGCATTTGTTGTTGTGCTAATACTTGATCAGCTGGACGACAACTAAATGGATAAATTGGAACCATTGCAATCATATTTCCAATTTTGAAATCAGGATTGATTTCTTTACCAATTTTTACTGCTTTAGCAGATGCTACTAATGTATGATGTCCACAGATATACATTGCTTCTTCTGGATTATCATAGTTTCCAAAATGAGCTCCACTGTTTGTCCAACCAAAGATATCGTTTTTAAAGTTCATTTGGTTATTGATTTCATTGAAAGTCATCCAATATTTAACTTTGTTTTTATATCTTTTGAAACATACTTCTGCAAATTTAACAAAGAAATCAATTGTTTTACGGTTCATAAATCCACCGTATTCTTTAGCTAAATGATAAGGCATTTCAAAATGTGATAATGTAATAACAGGTTCAATACCATATTTTAATAATTCATCAAAAACATCATCATAGAATTGTAATCCTTCTTCATTAGGTTCATCCTCATCACCTAATGGGAAAATTCTTGTCCATGCAATTGATGTTCTAAAACATTTAAATCCCATATCCGCAAACATAGCGATATCTTCTTTATAATGTCCATAAAAATCAATTCCTACATGATTAGGATAATATTTACCTTCTACTACACCATCAGTGATTTCTCTAGGTACACCATGTGCTCCTGCTGTCATAACATCCGCTACAGAATATCCTTTAGAAGTATTTAATACTCCTCCTTCAAATTGATGAGCAGCTAACGCTCCACCCCATAAAAAGTCTTTTTGTAAAGCCATATACTACCTCCGTCTTCTTTTTTATCATTATACCATAAGGTTATAAATCTATAAAATATTCTCTTATCATTTAAACCAACATTTACAAAAATCAGCTTATAAAAGTAATCATTGTAAATAATATTTACAAAAAAAGCCAGAGAATATTCTCTAACTTTTAGCCCTCGAGAATATCCCAAGGTTTTCTATCAATGATTGTGAGTATATTTTGATATCCTATAAATTAGAATACCCCATTAAATCTTCATCAACTGCACGTGCTACTTCACGTCCTTCTTTAATTGCCCAAACAACTAAAGATTGACCTCTCCGCATATCACCAGCAACATACAATTGTTTTTGATTTGTTTGGTAATTTTCATCTGCCACATTTCCTCTTGGTGTAAGTTTTACATCAAAAGCTTTAGCAACATAATCTTCGCAGCCTACAAATCCTGCAGCAATTAAAACAATATCTGCATCTAATGTTTTTTCGCTTCCTTTAACAGGAACCATTTGCATGCGACCTTCTACTTGTTTTGATTCAAGTGAGACAATAACGACTTGTTTTACATTTCCTTTATCATCTTTAATAAACTCTTTAACAGTTGTTTGATAAAGACGAGGATCATGTCCAAAGACAGCAATAGATTCATTTTGTCCATAATCTGTCTTTTTCACACGTGGCCATTCAGGCCATGGATTTGAATCCAAACGTTCATGAGGTGGTTCTGGCATCATTTCTAATTGAATAACTGATTTACATCCTAAACGAATAGCTGAACCAACACAATCATTACCAGTATCTCCACCACCAATAACAAGTACATTTTTACCTTTTGTTTCAACAAAAGTTTGATCTTCTAATTGACTATTAAGTAATGATTTAGTAATTCCAGTTAAATAATCAACAGCAAAGTAAATACCTTTGGCATCTCTCCCTGGTGCTTTAATATCTCTAGCCTTTTTACTACCACAAGCAAGAATAACACGATCAAATTCTTTATATAATTGTTGAACTTGTTTTTTATTTTCAATACCGGCATTTGTTTTAAAAACAACACCTTCTTCTTCCATTAATTCAATACGACGATCAATAATATGTTTTTCAAGTTTCATGTTAGGAATACCATACATTAATAGTCCTCCTAAACGATCTTCTTTTTCAAAGACTGTTACTTGATAACCTCTTTTATTTAATTGATCGGCTGCTGCAAGTCCTGAAGGGCCTGACCCAATAATTGCTATTTTTTTATCAATACGATGTTTAGGTGGATGGGGTTGCATCCAATTGGAAGCATAAGCTGTTTCTATAATCGCATTTTCATTTTCTCTAACAGTTACAGAGTTACCATTTAATCCACATGTACAAGCTGCTTCACACAATGCTGGACAGACTCTTGATGTAAATTCTGGAAAATTATTTGTTTTTAATAATCTTTTTAATGCTGCTTTATAGTTTTTATGGAAAATAAGATCATTCCATTCAGGTATCAAGTTGTTAAGTGGACAACCTGATACCATTCCTTGAATCATTTTCCCATTTTGACAGAAAGGAACACCACAATCCATGCAGCGAGCTCCTTGGCATGATTGTTCATCACGAGATAATGGTTTATGAAATTCATTAAAGTTTTTAATACGTTTTAATGGTTCTATTTCTGTTGATACTTGTCTTTCTATTTCTAAAAATCCTGTTGGTTTTCCCATAATCTACATTCCTTTCTTAAAAGCATTAAATGCTTCTACTTTTGCTTGTTCATTTGTAAGACCTTGTTGTTCAAATGAACTAATAAGTGACATCATACGCTTATAATCATGAGGAACAACCTTTTTAAAATGAGCAACTTCATTACCAAAATCATCTAAAATCTTTTTAGCAACATTTGAATTTGTATATTGATAATGTTTTTGAATCATTTCTTTTAATTGATCTTCATCATAACGTGATTTCACATTTTTATATTCTACGAGTTCTTTATTAACATGTTCATAGAACGTATTATCTGGATCATAAACATATGCAATACCACCAGACATACCTGCAGCAAAGTTACGCCCTGTTTTTCCTAAAACAACAACCATACCACCTGTCATATATTCAAGACCATGATCTCCAATACCTTCAACCACAGCATGTGCTCCTGAGTTACGTACGGCAAATCTTTCACCGGCAACTCCATTGATATAAACTTCACCAGATGTTGCTCCATATAAAGCAACGTTACCAATAATAATATTTTCTTCTGGTTTAATTGTTGAATCTTTTGGTGGAACAACAATTAATTTACCACCTGATAATCCTTTTCCAAAGTAATCATTACTATCTCCATAAAGATGTAATGTTAAACCTTGAGGAATGAAAGCACCAAATGATTGACCACCTGCTCCATAGCAGTTAACTTTGAAAGTATCTTCTTCTAATGATGTTCCATATTTCTTCGTAATTTCTGATCCAAAGAGTGTTCCAAATGAACGATCGATATTTGTAACACGGACATCAATTTCTTTACCTTGATGTTTATCTAAAGCTTCTTTAAATTGTTTATAAAGAACTGTTGTATCTTTGACTTCATTTAATTTGAAATCATACTCATTATTCTTTTCATGGCGACTATGTTTACTAGATGTAAATGGATTATTTAAGATTTTTGATAAATCAATATTTTTAACATCATCCTTAGGTTCTAATAAATCACTACGACCAACCATTTCATCAACTGTTTTGAATCCAAGCTGAGCCATATATTCTCTTAATTCTTGAGCAATGAAACGCATAAAGTTTTCAACATATTCAGGTTTACCTTTAAAACGTTTTCTTAAAATAGGATTTTGTGTAGCTACTCCAACCGGACATGTATCTAAATTACAAACTCTCATCATGACACATCCCATTGTTACAAGTGGTGCTGTCGCAAAACCAAATTCTTCTGCTCCAAGTAAAGTAGCAATGGTGAGATCTCTACCTGTCATGAGTTTACCATCTGTTTCAATAACAACACGGCTTCTTAAATCATTCATGATCAATGTTTGATGAGCTTCTGCTAAACCTAATTCCCATGGAAGACCTGCATTATAAACTGAGTTTTTAGGAGCAGCCCCTGTTCCTCCATCATATCCTGAAATAAGGATAACACCAGCACCTGCTTTAGCAACACCGGCAGCAACAGTACCAACACCTGCTTCTGAAACTAATTTAACAGAAATACGTGCATCTTTATTCGCATTTTTTAAATCATAGATTAATTGCGCTAAATCTTCAATCGAGTAGATATCATGATGTGGTGGTGGTGAAATTAAACTTACACCTGGTGTTGAATGTCTTGTTTTAGCTACCCATGGATAAACTTTTCCACCTGGTAAGTGTCCACCTTCACCTGGTTTTGCTCCTTGTGCCATTTTAATTTGAATTTCATTGGCACTACATAAGTATTCACTTGTTACTCCAAAACGTCCTGAGGCAACTTGTTTAATAGCTGAACATTTACTATCACCATTAGGAAGTTGTTTAAATCTTTCTGGATCTTCTCCACCTTCACCACTGTTTGACTTACCATGTAATCTATTCATTGCAATCGCCATTGTTTCATGTGCTTCTTTTGAAATTGATCCATAAGACATCGCACCTGTTTTAAATCTTCTAACAATTGATTCCACAGGTTCAACTTCTTCAATTGGAATTGATTTTGTCTTTTTAAATTGCATTAAACCTCTTAAATTAAGATGTGCACCTTCTTCATCAATCATTTTTGAATATTCTTTAAATAATTGATAATCACCTAAACGTGTTGCTTGTTGTAATTTATGAATCGTTGCTGGATTATATAAATGTTCTTCTTTTCCTGATCTTTCTTTATGATCGCCGGCACTGTTTAATGAGATGTCTACATCTAATCCAAGTGGATCATATACTTGATCATGTCTATATTCGACATCTTTTTCAATATCTTTAATTGTTTTTCCTTCAATACGACTTACTGTTTTAGAAAAATATTTATTCACTAAATCACTTGATAAACCGATTGCTTCAAAGTTTTGTGATCCACGATAAGATTGAATTGTACTAATTCCCATTTTAGAAGCAATTTTAACAATACCATGTAAAATACCACTATTATAATCATCAACGGCTGCATAATAATCTTTATCTAATAAACCTTGATCAATTAAATCAAAGATTGTATCTTGTGCTAAATAACCATTGATAGCTGAAACACCATATCCAAGCAATGTCGCATAATGATGTACTTCTCTTGGTTCAGCTGATTCAAGAATTAAAGCTAAACTGTTACGTTTTTTAGTTCTTACTAAATAAGAGTTAACAGCTCCAACAGCTAATAATGAAGGAATTGGTAAATGGTTATCATCTACTGCCCTATCTGATAAAATAACAATATTACATCCTTCATGATAACGTTTATCTACTTCTACAAAAACACGATCAATTGCTTTTTCTAATGAAGTATTTTTAATATATGTAATATTAACTTCACCTACTTTAAAGCCTTCTTTTTTCAAGTTTTTGATTTTTAAAATATCTGTATTACTTAAAATAGGGTGATTGATTTTTAATAAATGACAGTTTTCTGGTTTATCTTCCAACATATTTCCATCTCGACCAATACAAATACTTGTTGAAGTAATGATTTCTTCACGAATAGCATCGATTGGTGGATTGGTTACTTGTGCAAACAATTGTTTAAAGTAATTAAATAATGGTGGATGTTTTGTTGATAACGCTGCTAAAGGTGCATCATTTCCCATTGCTACAATATTTTCATTACCAGTTAAAGCTAAATTTTTAATATAGTTTGTATCTTCATAACTATAACCATGAATCTTTTGTAATTTAGTTAATTCTTCTCCTTCGTATCTTTCTACTCTAATACTAGGAATTCTCATATCTTTTAGATTAATTAAATTGCTTTCCAACCATTCTCCATAAGGTTGTTTTGTTGCATACGTTTCCTTTAAAACATCATCTTCAATAAGTTCACCTTTAACAGTATCAACTAATAACATTTTTCCAGGTCTTAGTCTTTCTTTTAAAATAATATCTTTAGCTGGAATATCTAATGATCCTACTTCTGAAGATAATACTAAATAATGATCTTTTGTAATGTAATAACGTGATGGTCTTAAACCATTTCTATCTAAGATAGCCCCCATGATGTCTCCATCACTAAATAAGATAGAAGCTGGTCCATCCCAAGGTTCCATAAGTGTAGCATTATATTCATAGAAATCTTTTTTTGCTTGTGACATGCTTTTATCATTTTCATAAGGTTCTGGAATACACATCATAACAGCTCTTGGAAGTTCCATACCTGACATTACTAAAAATTCCAATGTATTATCTAACATAGCTGAATCGGAACCATTGACATCAACAACTGGATATACTTTTGAAGTATCCACAACATCTGTTTGCATGTTTTCTTCTCGACAGAGCATGTTATTCGCATTTCCTTTAATTGTATTGATTTCACCATTGTGAACAATAAATCTATTAGGATGGGCTCTTTTCCATGATGGCATTGTATTTGTTGAGAAACGTGAATGAACTAAAGCAATGGCACTTTTATAACTTTTATCTTGTAAATCTTTAAAGAATAATCGAAGTTGTTGTACTAAGAACATTCCTTTATAAACAATTGTACGACTTGAAAGTGAACATACATAAGTATCTTCAAATTGACTTTGTTCAAAAATTCTTCTCACTTGATATAATTTTCTATCAAAATCTAAACCACAATTTACGCCATGAGGTTTTTTAATAAATACTTGGACAATATATGGCATGGCATCTAATGCTTTTTTCCCTAAAACACTAGGTACAGTTGGTACAGCACGCCAACCTAAAAACTCTAATCCTTCTTTTTTAACAACTGTTTCAAACATTTTTTTGACACGTAAACGTACTTTTTCATCTTGAGGCATAAAGAACATTCCAACTCCATAATGTCCTTTTTGAGGTAATGTAAAATCTTTAATAACCTTTTGAAAATATTCATTTGGTATTTGTGTTAAGATTCCTACACCATCTCCAGTTTCCCCTGCTGCATCCTTTCCAGCACGATGTTCTAATTGTTCAACGATTTTTAAAGCATCATCTACTGTTTTATAAGTTTTTAATCCTTTGATATTAACAACGGCCCCTATTCCGCAGTTATCATGTTCAAATGACTGATCATATAAACCTACATTTTCTTTGTTCATAAAGGTTCCTCCTTTTTTTGTACAGTTAGAATAGCATATTTAGTAATATGTGTAAAGATTAGCACTTTTTTTATGATTTTCCTAAAAAATAGCTATATTGTATACATTTTTTAATGTTTTATCAATGATTTGATAATCTTTTTTTAGCAAATTAATAAATTTATTTCAAAAGTGAGGAAAATTTTTTTTATTTTTTTTTAATTTATTGGCATTAAATGATAAAAAGAGTAGAATAAATGTAGTATTAATATATGGAAAGAGGAGAAAAATATGGAAGATATGTTTATTGTCGAAACTTCTGCTAGACATATTCACTTAAGTGATAAAGATTTAGCAACTTTATTTGGTGAAGGTCATCAATTAACAAATAAAAAAGATTTATCTCAACCTGGTCAATTCGCTTGTGTTGAAAGAGTAAAAGTAATTGGACCTAAAGGAGAATTAAATATGTCTGTTTTAGGACCTACAAGAAAAGAAACTCAAGTAGAAATTTCTTTAACTGACGCTAGAAGCATTGGTGTTCAAGCATTAATTAGAGAATCAGGAGATATCGAAGGAACTGCTGGATGTAAATTAGTTGGTCCTGCAGGAGAAGTTGAAATTCCTTGTGGCGTGATTGCTGCAAAAAGACATATTCACTTAACACCTGAAGATGCTGAAAAATTTGGAGTAAAAGATAAAGAAATCGTTAAAGTTGAAATTAATACAGATGGACGTTCTTTGATCTTTGGTGATGTTGTTTGTCGTGTAAGCGCTTCATATGCAACAGCTATGCATATTGATACTGATGAAAGTAATGCAGCAGCTTGTGGTAGAGAAGTTTACGGTAAAATCGTTAAATAAGAAAAAGAATGGTTTTAGATATAATTTCTAAAATCATTCTTTTTTATACCTATAATATCTTACTTCGACAAATTATGATATAATCTTCGTGGGTGATGACATGAAAATATTAGATACTCTTGGAAAGTCAAAAAAGGCTATTGGTGGTTTTATAGCAATTATAGTTTTAGTTATTGCAATCTTTTTTGCAGGTGTTCATTATGCAAGTGGTAGTAACAATGATAAAATTACTTCAACAACCATTAAAAATCAATTAACTGAAATTAATGAGCTTGCACTTTATTCATATGATTATAGTAAAGTAGGAAAATTTTCTAATAAATTATCTTTTAATGGTTGGAAAATTCCTTTAACACAAAAAACTTTTATTATTACATATGATGGATCTATTAAAGCAGGGATTGATTTAAAACAGGCTAAAATAAGTATTGATAATGATCAATTAAATATTACTTTACCTGCAGCAAAAATTTTAAGTCATGAAATTGATGAAAACTCTATTGAAGTATATGATGAATCATCAAATATTTTTAATCAGATAAGTATTAACGATTATAAATCTTTTGCGACTAAAGAAAAGAAAAAAAATGAAAAAGAAGCTATTTCTAATGGTATTTTAGAAAAGTCTAAAACAAAAGCTGAACAAACCTTAACCACATATCTACAGGCTATTCCAGAAATTAAAGATCATTATAAATTAAATATTACAATTGAAGATGCAAAAACCGATGAGTAACAAACTCATCGGTTTTCTATTATTATTTATTAACAGCTTTTTTTAATGCAGAACTTGCTTTAAATGCAGGTGCTTTGCTTGCAGCAATTGTCATTGTTTCACCAGTTCTTGGGTTTCTACCTGTTCTTTCACTACGAGTACGAACTTCAAAATTACCAAAACCTTTTAAAGAAACTTTATCTCCTTTAGCTAAAGCATCAGTAACAACTTCAACTAAAGCAGTTACTACTTTATCTACATCAGTTTTTGTTAATTCAGTGCTTGAAGCAATAGCTTCTACTAATTCAGTTTTATTCATTTTTATTATCTCCATTTCTCGAAATTTAGGATAATAAATCCTAGTCATATTCTACTACGTTATCTATTTATTTACAATAAAATAGTATGTATCAATTATAATTCTTCTATAAATTGTTCACATATTTCTTTGGACGTTGCCCATGATGTAACTAGACGTATACATGTATGTTGGTCATCTATTTTAAACATATACGTTGTTATATAGTTTTTATTTATTTTTTCCAACGTTTGTTGATCAACGATTGGAAATATTTGATTAGAAGGACTTTCAATATACATCTTATAGCCTTTATCTTTGAATCCTTTTCTTAATATATCAGCACATTCATTTTCATGTTTTCCTATTTCTAGATATAAATCATTTTCAAATAAAGCATTAAATTGAACTCCTAATAATCTTCCTTTAGCAAGCATGGCACCTTTTTGTTTAATATGATATCTAAAATCGGTTTTTAATTCATCATTAATAATAACTAAACATTCACCAAATAAGGCTCCCATTTTTGTACCACCAATATAGAAAACATCACTATAAAGCGCCATCTCTTGTAAAGTTGGTGCATCTTTCAAGACAAGTGCACTTCCAAGTCTTGCTCCATCTATAAATAAATATAAATTATTTTTTTGACAGCATTCATAAATGGCTTTTAATTCTTCTAAAGTATAGTACGTACCATATTCTGTTGTTTGTGAAATATATACCATTTTAGGTTGCACCATATGTTCATCAGGATGTTCACGCATGATTTCATCAATCATTTCTGGAATCATCTTTCCATCTTGATGTGGCTTTGTTAAAATCTTATGCCCGGTAAATTCAACAGCTCCTGTTTCATGAACATTGATATGTCCACTATCAACAGCAATAACAGCTTGATAATCTTTTAATGCTGAAGAAATCATAATCATATTTGTCTGTGTACCACCTACTAAAAAATGAATATCTACATTTTCATTTTCTAATATTGCTTTTATTTTATCTTTAGCTTTTTGACAATATTGATCTTCCCCATATCCTACTGTTTGAATAAAATTTGTCTTATTTAAAGCTTCCATCACTTGTGGATGAGCTCCTTCTAAATAATCACTTGCAAAGTTATACATCTTAACCCCCTAAAGAAAATAGGAAACATTGTTTCCTATAATTCTTCTCCATTTGTTTCAATTACTTTTTTATACCAATAATATGAATCTTTTTTGTATCTATTTAAAGTACCTGAATTTTCATCTTCTTCACGATCAACATAAACAAAACCATAACGTTTTTGATATCCGTTTAGCCAGCTTAATAAATCAGTATAAGACCATGTGCAATAAGCAAGAACACGACAACCATCATCACATGCTTTTTTAAGTTCTTCGATATGACGTTTTAAATAATCAATACGATATGGATCATGAATTTGTCCATCTTCTAATTTATCAAATGCACCTAAACCATTTTCGGAAATAACGATTGGTAAATCATAACGCGAAGTAATTTCACGACAACACATTCTAATTCCCATTGGATCAATTGTCCAATCCCAATCTGTTGTTGGTAAAAACTCATTTTGTGGTTTTTTATAAAGACCAGGTACACCTTGAACTTTAGCGGTACCTTTTTTACCAGTGTTATTCATTGTATGATCACTACCAACACCATTAATATCATTATATTCAACAACACATGTTTGATAATAGTTCACACCCATGAAATCAATAAGTGAAGCTGCTTTTTTCATTAATGCTTCATCACCTTCTTCGAAGATAGGAGCACATCCTAATGATTTTAAATATTGAATAGCAGCACGTGGATAACGTCCATAAGCATAAGCATCCATCCAATAATAATTTTGTAAATCATCATAGTCCGCTTTAGCCATTGCATTTTCAGGTTTACGATCATAAGCATAACTTGGACTATAAGCAAATGAAGCCCCTACTTTTGCTTCTGGATGAAGTTCTTTTAAAGCTATAACACTTTTAGCATGTGCAATATTGGCATGATGATTGACTTGATAGAATGTTTTCATATCATCTACTTTTCCTGGTGGATGCATTCCTTCTAACCATCCATGTCCTGTAAAGATATTTTGTTCATTCATTGTAATCCAATATTTTACACGATCTCCATATCTTTTAAATAATGTTGTGGCATAATTTACATAATCATCAACAATTTTTCTGCTTTCCCAACCATGATATTGGTCTTCTAAAGCTTGTGGCATATCCCAGTGATAAACTGTAACCATAGGTTCAATTCCATATTTTAATAATTCATTGATAAGATTATCATAAAATTCTAAACCTTTTTCATTGACTTCACCATTTCCATTTGGATAAATACGTGTCCAAGCAATTGAAAAACGATATGTTTTCAATCCCATTTCTGCCATCAACTTGACATCTTCTTTGTAACGATGATAATGATCAACGGCCTTATCACCTGTTGTTGCTTTAAAAGTCTTTCCTGGAATTCTTACAAATTTGTCCCAGTTGGAAACACCTTTACCATCTGCATCCCAGCCACCTTCTACTTGATAAGCAGCAGATGCACTTCCCCAAAGAAAATCTTTAGGAAATCCTTTTGTTTCTTTAAAATACATTCTTTTTCTCCTTATTTCATATATTTTTTGATAAACTGACTTAATGTTTGTTTAAAGTCATCGTTTTCAACAAGTTCATATAAGTATTTTTCATCTTTTAAGACAAACAATACTTTTTCTCCTCTATTTTTATTATATAGCGGATAAACCATCTTTAATGGTACAAAATCGTCATCTTTTGCATGAAAATACAATGTAGGTATATCATTGTGTCTAACATATTTTGTTGTATTTTCTTTTAAATCAATATGCACAGCTTTTTTTATATGACGTGCAATAATTGAAATTGCTGGATATTTTGAAATCTTATAATCTGCTTCTAAACGATATCCAATAATATCATATGGTGACGTATAAGCCCCATCTGAAATAATAGCTTCAACATTTTTTAAAACATGTCTACCTGAAGCATTTAAAATTGTATTTGCTCCTTGTTCTTTACCATACATTAATATTTTATGATCTTTCCCATAAGTTTCTAATAGGTACTTATTCCAACATACTAAATCATTGACATCCTTGATTCCAAATCCTCTAATATAACCATCACTTTGTCCATGTGCACAAGCATCTATTAATAAGATTTGTGCTTCTGGCAAATGGTCTTCAAAATATGGAACATATAATTGCATATCTTTTGCCTGTAAACCAAATGGATGTGAAATTAAAACTGTCATTTGAGAGTTTTCTTTAGGAATCAAAATTCCTCTTAATTGAATATCTTGATCATTTTTTATATAAATATTTTGACTATTGAATTTTGTTTCTAAAATACTTGGCCTATCTTCTTGTTTATGATGTCTGTATAATAATTTTTTTGCATATTTTTTGGATAATGTGTAAACAGATGCTGCTGCAGTAGAAACACCTCCTAAAACTAATAATCCTTTAATTGCTGTTTTATTATTCTTTACCATCTGAATATTCCTCCTTATATTCTTCCATTAATAATCTATTAATATTAGCTACCTGTTCAAATGAAGTAAGACGATATTCATCATGATTCATCCTTGCTGCATAGAAACGAATTGCTTTTTCTAATTCTAAACGCATAATTTCTTTATATTCTGGTGGAAATGTTGAAATTGGAAAACATACAAATAAGAATGTATTATAATCTTTTGAAAATAAATCGATAAGTAAATCATATCCTTCTATTTCTAAAATTCTATTTCCTATTTCTTTTTGTAAATCATGATTAGCAAAAGTCAACACATCATTCATTACAAAACGTAGAATATCTTCACATGCATCGATATATTGTTCATGATTATTTTGATAAAGTGATTTGAGATATGAAATAACAATATTATTTTCTAACTGATCTGGATTTAATCTTTCGAAATGATTAAATAATCTTTCAGCAACTTCTTTATTCAATAAAATAAAGTTTCCGAATTCTTTTATAATTGAAAGTGTAAATCTTGGCATTTGACATAAGCGCTCAAAGATTTCTAATAATTCATCTTTAGTTGATTTAAAAAAGCCATCTATATGATTTGTCATTTTCTTTATGGTCTCTTTAAAATATTCTAAATGAAATTGATATTCAGTATCTAAATATTTTGCATTTACTCCATCCCATTCATATTCATATAAAATTTTATCTAATAAAAGAGCTATTGAATCCATAAATTTTTTATAATTTTTATTATATAATAATCTATCTAAATATGGATTAAAAAATGTATAAAATTCATCAACAGTTTCTTGGTTTGTACCAGAATGATATTCTAAGTAATCTAGAATATTTCGATAATCTAAAGGTTCTAATATTGTATCAACTGTATGTGTTTCAATAAAATGCTCAAAAACATGACAATGTAAAATTGTTTTAAATTGATTAAAATAAAGAATCTTATTTAAAGCATCTTTTATAATGTATTCTTGTTCTTGTTCATGAAGATTAACAGAAAATGTTGGTACGATCTCATCTCCAGAATAATCTATAGTAACAAATACATCGATTGCTTTAAATTGAATATCTAAAATATAATAATGAAATTTATGTTCAAATTTTTTTGTTTGTACTGCACTATGACACCTGTATCTTCCTATAT
>OGFJ01000923.1_pt1 | contig 22092 bp, 32 predicted proteins | sample 1570861 | NCBI WGS metagenome assembly OGFJ01 (sample SAMEA2582060, study PRJEB24529) | metagenome | biome: Human gut stool | place: China | collected 2011
CACGTAGATCTTGCCGGTGTTGAGCAGGGTCTTCTGCAAGGCAGTGTTGATGATGTCGATGCAACTTTTGTCCTGCATGATGAGGGAGGGCAGCTTATAGCCGGTGTCGGCCAGCTCGCCCACGTCCAGCTCAAAGTCCTCCGCGATCTGCCGGATGATGTCCCCGGCGCTCTGGCCGTAGAAGGAGTAGCTGGCATTGGCCTTGAGATACCGGATGCGGTCATAGCAGACCACGTCCACCGGCCCCCAGCGGTCAAAGCCACGGGTAAACACCCAACCGTAAAACTGCAGCTGGCCATTCACAGAAAAGCGGATCACGTCTCCCTCTTCCAGTTTGGATTCCGGGGTGCGAAGGTAGGTAAAGGTCAGCTTGCCCGGCTGACCGGTGCGCTGGGTAGTCCATACCACTTGTGTAGGCCGCAGTTTCAAAGTGTTTCCGGTTGCTTTCTGTGCGGCCAAAAATTCGTATGTCACCCTTCCACCTCCTGCAGGCTGTTCTCCGGCATCCAACCCAGCACAGTGCCGCTGGTGTCTGCCACGCAGACGGGGCAGGGCCGGGAGCGGTCGATGATGCGCCGCACCACAACGATCTGTCCATGGATGCTGGTCAGAACTTCCTCCCCGCTGCCGGTGCCGTAGACTTTCCCGGTGGCTTTCCGTCTGGCCCCCACAACAAGTTTGTCTGATGGGGTGCTTCTGGTGGGGGTCAGAGAGAGCTTTACAGCGCCTGCGGCATCCACCGCAGTGTTTACCGCCGTAGCTGCTGAAACGGCCCGTGCGGCCACGCTGGCCACGTCAGAGATGATGCTGGCAGGGGAAAAAGCCCCGGTCTGGCCAGCGCCCTGCACAACAGCCCTCTGCGGGGAGTAATCCTTGTACTCGGTCAGGCTCAGGTCAAAGTAGAAATCTCCCGTCTCCGCGCCGCGCTCCTCTGCCTTGAAGCTGGTAACGAGGCACCGAAAGCCCAGGCTCGGCCCCAGGAACGGAACACCGTTCTCATAGAACCGGACGGGCGTGTAGACGATGGGGGACTTTTTCTTCATAGCGGTAGTGAAGAACGCCATATACACCGCCGGGGGCAGGTGAATGCCGGTCTGGCCCGGCAGCCGCCGCCCGGGCAGAAGGCCCGAAATGGACACGGTGCGCAGGTTCGGCGTGCGGGGCTGCATGATGGGGCCAAGGCCCAGAACGTTATAAGTTCCGTTGTCGGCAGAGATGGTCTCCGGCAGCTTTTCCGGGTTGATGGGCAGGGCGATCACCGTTGCGCCGCTGGAAAAATACAGCTTATACAGGGACATCTCTTTCTCCTTACTGCACGGTGACGGTGCTGCCTGCGTTCATCAGATCCACCAGAACGTCCCGCAGAGTGTCTGCCAGATTTCGGGCATCCTTTTCGGTGTTGCCGGTGTTCTGCCCCTGCACGGTGATCATGGGGGTCTGGCTTGTCAGGTTGACGTTATTGACGTACTTGCGTTCAGCCACATCCACCAGCATCTTGATCTGCTCATCGGACAGATCCACGGTCTTTGCGATCTTGCCGGTGTTCTTGTCGATGTTGGTGAGCAGGTCTTTCACGTCTGCCGCCTGCGGAATTTCCAGCTCACCCGTGCCGGTGCCCATAAGGCCGGATTTTCCGAGGTTTGCGCCCCAATCGCGACCGGCCTTATAGGCCTTGCCAAGGTCGATGTTTTCCCACGGCTTGACGACTTCCGTGTAACCGCTGGCCCACTTTTCATATTTGCGGTCGCGCTGGAGCTTTGTGACCGTGGCATTCACGCCGCTGGTCAAGTCCACGGTCACGCCTGGGATCTTGTTCAGCAGGCCCTCCAGTCCCTGCGCAATGTTCTGCAAGTACTGCATTACCGTGATCGCCATGTCGTAGAATGCGATTTTGATTGCAGCCAGGGGGTTGTTGAACGCATTCGCCAGGAAATTCACAAAAGCAGCAAAGCTGTTCTGCAGCGGGACCAGAACGCCGTTGAAGACGAATGCGCCCACAGTCGCAAATGCTCCCGTGATGATGCCGGTGGCAGAGATGCTGGAACCGGTCAGTTTGTTAAACGCCGCCACGCCTGCGTACAGGACACTCACCAGCACCAGAACCGCCGCCGCAGTCCGAGCAATGGGATTCGCCGCCATGACCGCATTGTAAAAGGCCTGCATGGATGCCGCCGTTTTTGTGGCCGTTGCAAGGATGTTTGTCCAGTTGGCCGCAATCAGCAGCACGCCGAACGCCGAGCCCAGACTGACCACCAGAGGTATCGCAACATTCAGATTGTTTGCCACCCAGTTGATTGCCGTCAGCAGCGGGTCAAGCGCCCGGACGGCGGTGTTGCTTGCCACCGTCCAGACCTGCGCCCAGGTCATCGGGGTCTTTTCAAACTCTTCGTTTGTCTTTTGTGCTGCATCGAACAGAGCGTTTTTCACGATGTCGGCAGTAATCTGGCCCTGAGAGCCCATCTCGCGCAGCTTGCCCACGCTGACCTGCATATAGTCCGCAATGGACTTTGCAAGGGCCGGGGCCTGTTCCATGACGCTGTTCAACTCGTCGCCGCGCAGAACGCCGGATGCAAGGCCCTGTTCCAGCTGAAGGATCGCGGCCTGCGCAGACGAACCGGACGCGCCGGAAATGGCCAGCTGCTTGTTCAGCTGCTTGTTCAGCTGCTCTGCGAACTGCACGATCTCTTTGGAGCTGCTGAAGGCATCCCTGGCAATGGTACCCAGTTGGGAGACCAGCCCCATCGTATCGGTGAAGCTGCCCCTGGAACGCTGGGCCGACTGGTAGATCATCGTTTCCAGCTCCTGGGTGGTCTGCAGGCCGTCGTTCATCCGGTCAAGCCGGGCACGCATGGAGACCAGGCTGTCAGACAGATCAACGGCCTTTTTCAAGCCCTGAATGCTGATATAGGACGCGGCCAGCCGGAGAACCGAAGAGGTCAGGGAGTTGGTGACGCTTTGCGCCATGTTTTCCTGCTCTTGCAACCGCTTTGTGGCTGCCGCCGCCTCATCCTTGGCCGCTGCCGTTACACTGGCGGCGTTTTCAGCTGCTTTCATGGATTGGGTCAGGGTCTGCTGCTGTGTTTCCAGCCCTCGGATGGTTGCGCCCAGCTTCTCGGTCTGGGTGTCCAGCTTTTTGAACGCTTCCGTGTTCTGCTGCCCGGCGGCAACCATTTCTTCCTGCTGTGCCACATACGATTCAAACTTCGCATTTGCGGAGATCAGCTGTCTGGAAACGCTGTTCAGAACAGACTGATAATTCCGGGCCGCTGTCTGTGCCGTTGTGGTAGAGCTGGATGCTCTCTGCGCAGCCTGAATGTATGCGCCAAAGGAAGAGGAAAACTGATCCTGAAGGACAAGCGTTTCCTGAATTTTAGCCATTTCGTCCCGCCTCCTTCATTCGCTGGGTCTCCTCTTTGTGTTTCTCCATGGAGTGCAAAGCAAATGCCCTCACCAGCGCCTTTTCACGCACCGGCAGGGCATCGTACTTGCCCGGGGGCCAGCTGAGGTTAACAAAGCAATAGTAAGCCACCAGCACGTCGATATCCCAGCTGCCCCCGGAGATCAGTTTTTTGCCTCTTCGTCCAGGCTCTTGTCAAAGCCGGAGAGCTTGCTCACGGCATCGATCAGGCGGCCAAACTCACCGGCCAGAAGCATCTTGCCGGGAACCTGAACCGGGTCTTTGGTGCCGTAGGCCTCACACAGCTCCGCGCTGCGGAAATCAGGGAAAACGGTAGCTTCCACGATGGTGCGGGCACTCAGCTCGTTGGCATCAATGGATTCCTGCAACTGGCCGTTTACAAGTTTCATCCGGGTGGCTGTCCTGATGATGGCAGCGTTCTTCTCCTGGGTCAGGGCGCGGATCTTAAAGGGGACAGGCTTGCCGTCCTCGCCCAGAAAACGCTTGGAGATGATGATTTCCTTTTCCTCGCAGGTCACAGCGGGATGCAGAAATGCAGAAAGTGCGCTCATAAAAAATACCTCCTAAAATCAGTTGCTGCCCAGGTTGGTGGGATCGCTGAACGCTTCCAGACGTTTGACGCTGGTATAGCTGAAATTGAAATCGTAGTTCAACATGGCCTCCTCGTCGTCCAGAATAGACAGCGGGATATCACCGGTCAGCACACAGCCATAGTAGCCCATTACCTGCGCGCCCACGCTGGACGTGGGGTCCTGGTTGGTGATGGTGATGTCAAACAGATCCTGCACGCCGTTTTCGATGTAGTTCAGCACCATATCGGTGAACAGGTTGGAGCCGTTGGAGCCGAAATAGACGTTGCCGGTACCGGTCTGGGTGACACCGTTGGCCTTTTTCTGCACCTTTCGGGTGCCGATGGTCTTCATGTCCGAAGTCTGAATGCCTGCAATGGTCTTGATGTTCCGCATACCTGCGGCTTCCAGAATGCGGCCGTTCCGGGTAATGGTGATTTTGCCCTCTGCACCGTTCAGGGTGTCCTGGGCCATCAAATAACTCATCTTTGTACCTCCTTACGCCACATCCAGGGTGATATAGATCTTGTTGGTGCTGCCCACGGCCTCAATGGCCAGCGTGATGAGCACGGCATCCTTTGCCTCGCCCGCTTCCACAATGACATCGGTCTCGCCGTCAAAGTTCTGGATGCCGCCGGATGCCTGGATCTGATCCAGATATTTGACGATGGCGCTCTTGTACTGGCGGCGACCGTCCTCGGTGTTGTCCACAATGCCAACATAGCTCTGGGCGAACTGCTTGTACAGGTCGTTTGCAATGGTGTTGCACAGCCGCATGGTGCGGTTGTAGCGGTACACCTCGCCGATCTCGCTGGTATAGGTCACCAGAGAGTTGATGTCATACTCCACCCGGACGGTGCCGTCATCGGCGTTGAAAACGAACTTTCCCGCATTGATGGCATCCACATACTGGTTGTGGGTCATCTTGGGGGAAATGTCCACTGCATTGGGAACGGCGGCATTCGTCAGGTCGTTGGCGTAGGTCGCACCGGAAAGCGCACCGCCGACCCACCAGACGGCTTCCTTCGGGGTCAGGGTGGTTCCATCGTTCATCACCAGACCGCCGCACACGTTGACGATAAAGCGGGTGTCAGGGTTGGTGGCATTGGCTTCCACCAGCTGAGAGAAGCGGCCCACTTCGGTGTTCACGCGCTTGATAAAGGTCTCCATCGCGGTCTTTACGGTGGCATCCTCGCCGTCGTACAGCATGGAATCAAAGTTGTAGGGCTCAATGTTCGTCAGGTAGGTGCTGTATGCGGCAGAGTTCACCTCGCCGTCCTTTCCGCCGGAAAGCTGGGTGCCGACATTTGCGGCCAGAGTGCCCGTGCCGCTGAAATCCACCCAGCCATTGCCGGTCAGGTCTGCAACGGTCTTGCCAGTCTGCTGATCCTTCACCACACCGTCAACGACCGTAGAGACCTGGAAACTGCCCGCAGGTTCCGTCAGTGCGGTGACAATCACAACGATGTCGTTGCCTCGGGAGCCGGGATATTTTGCGGTAGCCGTCAGCGGGGTGATAGCGCCGGTGGCCTTTGCGCTGTCCGCAGCGGCCGGGCGGTAAAGCAGCAGCTTGGTGGGTGCTGCGGTGCGGTTGGAGCCGCTGAAGATCATGGACGCAAAGCGATTGTGCGCGTCTGTGATGTCGTAGCCGGTGTAGGGGGTCAGGTCTTCCCCGGCGGCGATCTCCATCACCTTGCCGACGGGCCCCCAGCTCATGGGTTCGCAGATCGTGACCTTGCCGCGGTCGCCAACGGTCAGATTATGCTGGTTCTTGGAGCGAAATTTGAAGTAAATGCCGGGCCGCACCTTGTTCTGTACAGCCCAGGTTCCGCCTGCTGCCATAGGGTTTACTCCTTCCAAAATTCTTTCACAGCGGCCTCAGCCTCTGCGAGGGTGTAAAACGGTTTGTGTAAAACAACAGCCAGAAAATCCGGCTGATAACCCGCAAAACGCGGGTCTTTCAGCAGCACTTCCCGGCTGTATTGGGTATTATTCTGTTTCATTGGTCTACCTTCTGGTTTACGGTCTGGGTCTGCATTTTCACAGCGTCCACGGGCTTTTCCACAAAGACCCGCAGCTCAAACTTGTAATGCAGGCCGTCATCGTCGATATCCGCGCTGCGCTCGTAGGCGTGCAGGAGCTTTTCCGCTTCCGTTCCATCGGAATAGGGGAATGTTTCCATGCAGAAATCGAGCGCCTCAGCGGCTTTGTTGTACTGCTGGCGCAGGTCTGTGAGGTTATAGTCCAGCAGATAGGTCAGGTCGAGCCGGATGGTGCGCAGCCAGCGCCCGCCGGGGTAAGGCTTGATATCACTGCCCCGCTGCTGGATAAACATGCAGGGCGGCTCCACGCCTTGCTGTGCAGGGTCTTCCAACATCTGCACACCGGGCAGGAAGGGAGCCAGATACTCCGCCAAAGACCGGGCCAGCGTTGTAATGGTAAAGTTCATTTCAGCATCTCTCCCAGCTTGTTCACGGCTTTTTCTGTCTCTATCTTCACGGTGCGCTTATAGGCTTCAATGCCTGCATCGGACATGTGCAGGCCCTCAACGTAGGTTGTTTTCGTGCCCACCATCATGCCGCCGGGCTTGCTCATATCGATCTGCAAGAGACCGCTATATGGCTCGACTGTAAGGTGCGGCACAAAGTGCTTGTCCATCCGGTGGCCATCGTTGACGTAGGAGGCGTAATTTGCATTATTGCTCAGGTTCGTCACAAGTTCCCCGCCCAGAAGTCCATAAGGCTCTGTTCGGCTGTCAACAGCCCACCGTTCCTTAAGTTCCCCGGTGCGGGTATTGGTTCCGCTCAGGCTGTCCGCTGTGGGCGGGGTCTTATCCTGCGCCGCTTCCACGGCCCGGAGGGTGGCATTGCGGGCAACGTCTGCGAGCATTTCTGGCAAAGCGGCCTGCGCCGCCTCCAGCTTCTTGATGTACTCCTGCAGGTTCATTTTACACGCTCCTGACTGAGAAGCGTGATCTCCTGGTGGGCCAGCCCGGGCAGCACTGCCCCAAACGGCTCATAGTACAGGTCAGGATCCCCGGCGAAGTACCGGGTCTCCTGCAGCGCATATCCCAGCCGCGCCCCTCTGTGGATCACTAGCTCATCACCGGGCTTGATATCCACATTGATATCGCAGGCCAGCTTGTCCGTTTTCTGGACATTGGCTGCTGTCTGGGTCATCGTCGGGGCCTTGTCCTGGCTGCGGTACACCCGGCACGGAACGCCGGAGCGGACGACCTTCCGTTCCTTGCGGGTCAGATTTCCGTCCTTCACGGTTTCCGTGCGCCTGATCTCCATCAGGTCGGTATACCAGTCACTCCAGTTCATGGGTGCACCTCACATCACAAAAGTTCCGGCCGCACCGATAAAGCGGGCACGGTTTGCCAGCATCTGACCGTAGGTTGTGGCGTTCAGATCGCCCCAGTCCTCTGTTCCTGCGGTCAGGGCGCTGGTGTCGTAGGTCACGGAGCTGTCGCCCAGTGTGGCAGACTTCACCACACCCACCAGAGCGCCGGACGCTGCCGCCTGCGCCGGGGTGGCGGTGCTCTCCGCATAGGTGCGCAGCTGCAAAGTGACGTAGTGGGCCACATAAAGCCCAACGGCGTAGTGCCAGCTGTCCAGCCATTTATCTGGCTGAATGCTGACGTTGGCCATTTTTACGATCTCTTCCAGCAGCGCGTCCGGCAGGTGGCATTTCCCGGCGGCATCGCAGAACTGCGGATACTCCGCCTTGAACTGCTCTACGGTGTAGCTGCCCACGCTCTGCCCCAGATTTGCGGCCTGCGCAAGAATGCCCTGAAACTGCGGTTTCATCGTCCAGCACATGGGCATCCTCCTCAGTCTTCCTGCGGTTCGGCAGGCCCCTGCGGTTCGGCAGGCTTGTCCCAGTCCGCAGTCTTTTTCTTGCGGACGGGCTTGTCTGCGGCATCCTGTACGGCCTTGTCGCTGCGGTTCGTGGGTACGATGTCACCATCGGCCACCAGCGCCTTGAAATAGGCCGTCTCTGCCGCCCAGTCCGGAACTTCGACCAGCTGCTCCCGGTGGAGCGGGAAGGTCTGAGAGCCGTCTGCGCTGGGCAGGATGATGTTTGCTTTGGAAAGTACGAAAGCCATTTCTGCCACCTCCTGATCAGATGCCGTCCACGTACAGCATGGAGGTCTGGTACATGAGCTGCATCTCGGATGCGTTTGCCATATAGGCGGTGTCGTAGCAGACATTGGTGACATTGGGAGCGCTCATCACGCGGGACAGGGGCACCAGCTCATCTGCCTTGACAAAGCGGCGGTTGTTGACGTACACCACCATGCGGTCGCCGCCAGAAGTGCCAGCGCCCTTGACCCAGCGGGTGGGAACGATTTCCAGATCCACGCCGTGGTTTGCGGCCACGTTGTGCTTCTTCAGGAAGTCGTAGATGGTCTCAGTGCCCAGGTCGCTCACCATAGTGGTGGTGATGTAGCTGTACTGCTCGTAGGGGATCAGGATGTGATTGGGGATACCGGTCTCATCGTACTCGTTGGCAGCCCACACAGCAGTGATGGCGCTGTTGATGTCCGCCAGGATCTGCTTGGGGGTCTTGTCCGACCACTTGGCAGAGGAGTCGGTGCCGGAGGTTGCAGCGGTGGTCTTGGTGACATCGGGATTGTTGACCAGGCCGGTGGTGGCGTATTCGTCAAAACCCACGTAGGTGTTCTGGTCCATGTGCTTGTCGTATGCCAGGCGGATGCCGTCCTGAAGCATCTGGTCAAGGCTGCGGCCAATGAAGTTGGCGCGCTGCATATCCACGAACATCACACGCAGAGCGGCCGCAAAGACATGGGCTTTGAATGCACCCTTGCTCACGCTGGCCTGCACCACAGGGATGCCGTTGGAACCGCCGCCGTTGACGGCAGAAGCGCCGGATCCGCCTGCCATACCGTAGGCCACGGACATGGCAGAGACGTAATCCACCCAGCCGCCGCCTACCTCGATGGGGATATCACGGGGATAGGTGACGCTGGTAAGGGGCTTGCGGATCAGCGAGTCACGCTTTTCCAGCTCGCTGGTGAGGAACGCATTGCCGCTCTGGATGGCAGCCGCGTCCATGGTGGGAGTGCCGCCGGGCAGCGCAGCACCGGCGTTGTTTACGGTGAAAGTACCGGCATTGGTGGTGCCGACGTTCTGGAAGTTTGCCATAGTCTAAGCCCTCCTATCAGGCGTTTGCACGGGTGAGGATGACCAGCTCGGCCACGCCGTTGGCATCAGCCGCGCCGCCCCACTGGCAGTTGGTGAGTTTGACGGAGTTCCCGGCGGTCTTTTCGTCCGCTTCTGCCTCAAAGCCGCCGACCAGTGCGGTAGCATAGTCAGCGGTCTTGGCAATGCGGACGTAAACGTCACCGCCCAGAGCCGGGGTCCCGCGCTGGCACAGCACGTTGATGCTGCCGCGCTGGAACACGCTGCAGGCCTCGCCGGGGGCGTATCTGCCGCCGTTCTGGTCAGGATAGACCAGGGCGCTCTTGACCTCGCTGCCCGCAATGCCTGCGAACTGTGCAGCGGTAGTGCCTGCACCGCCCATCACCACGACTTTGCCGCTGTCATACTTCAGGGCGGTGCCAAAGGGGATGTTCTCGGTGCCGCCAACGGGGCGGGTGTTGACGATCATATCCGGCTGGCGGGCATAAGTGCCAGCAAAGCCGTGGGGCATGGTCTTGCCGATAATCTGAGTGTTCAGGGACATTTTTTAGCCCTCCTTCTTCATGTGGGGATTGCGGTCGTTATAAGCGGACTGGGAAGCCTGGCACGCCTGCTCATACCTGTTCTTGCCGGATGCGTTGGCCGCAGCGGAAGCGCTGTCCTGTGCGGCCTTTGCAATGGCATCCACGGAGCTGGTACCCTTGACCTGCTCGATCAGGGTCTTGGACAGGGCATCACGGGTGGCCTTGTCCTGAATGCCGTTGATGATGGGGCGCATGGCTTTCAGCAGAGCCAGACCGCTGTCTTTGGCGGCAGGCTTTGCGCACTCGTCCTCAGCGGCGGAAACGGCGGTGGAACCGCTTTCGTCCTCGTCCTTTTCCTTCTTGTCAGGCTTTTCGCCGGACATTTCAGCGATCACCTTGTCCAGGTCTTCCGGCTCTTTGTCCTCTGCCTTCTTGGTGTTGGCAGCGATCAGCTGATCCAGCTTTCCGGAAAGGTTGTTCAGTGCGTCCAGAACCGCGGTGTTCTGGGTGTCAGTGGGATCTGTGTCTTTAGCGGGGCCTGCATCCAGCGCCGGAACGGCGGGTGCTGCATCCAGCGCTGCGGCAGCGGTCTCCACCATGCTGTCAAGCTCTTCGGGGGCCGCGTTCTTTGCCGCCAGACCGAACAGAGACAGCAAACTCTTGCTCTTGCTCATGTGTTTTACCTTGCCTTTCTCCGCCGGAAGTTCGGCGGCACTGTCTTTTATTGCGACATCACGGCCAGCGCGCCCACGGGGCACGATGGCGATGTGATTGCCTCTGATATGGGTCTGCCGGTATCCTGCACCGTCTGCCTCGTACTGGCAGTAATAGCCGCAGGACACATCCCGCATGGCCCCGTTCTTGACCTCGGAGATCAGTGTGGGGTCTTTCAGGTACAGGTCAGCCACCAGATAATCGCCCACCCGGCGCACATTCTCTGCGTGGCCTTTGGAGTAGGCGGCCTGATTTTCCTGTACGATCATCTCCGAGGGGTGGGTGTTGGTGACATCTTTGCCCTCAAAACTGGCAATTGCCGCCGGGTCAAACACGTCCTCGGCGCTTCGTGTCACCTGAAGAACACGCTCCGGCATCCCGTCCAGACCGATCTCCCGGGCCAGATAGTTCTGCGTGCCGGTACGGGCGATTTTGACATCGTGGCAAATTAAAAAGCCCTCCGGCGTTTCCGTCATGTGAGGGCTCAGTTTGCTTCCATAGTACGCAATCAATCGGCATCACCTCCGCTTCTGTATGCGTTCATCCATTTGTGATATTTTTCGTCATCTGCCAGCTTGTGCCGCTGGAAGGTCTCAAAGGTCTTGGGCACCTTGTCACCCAGAGCCGTGCGGTATTTCTCCCACTGGCGGTAATCCCGCAGCCACTTGGAGCGGCCCTGCTCCTTTTTGCGGTAGGCCTCGATCTGTGCCTTGGTGCGCGGGTCTCGGCTGTAGGGGTTCGTTCTGGGGTCAGAAAAGCGCCTGATCCGTTCCAGCTCTTTTTCCGTCCGCCCGGCGGGTGTCCATGGACGAAGGGCGTGCAGGCAGTTCGGGTGGATGTTCAGCCAGCTGTTCGTCAGGTCATCCGGCCCGGCGGGGTCTACTTTGCCGAAGGCATCCGAAAGCGGAGGGAAGTGCGGGTCTTTACCGCTCTTGCTGTATACCCGGCCCTCATACGGAGCGCAGAGGGCACAGGTTGTGCCGTGGGAGCTGATCTGATACAAGTCCTGCTCCTCGTCCTGCGTCACCACAGACAGGATTTCAGCCTGCCGAGACGTGGTGCGGGAAACCATCGTTGCATAGGTGTGCAGGCTCCAATTCCGCCCCGCCTTGTCTGTGAACGCCGTCACGCCATCCCGGCGCAGAGCATCCACAAAGGCGGGAACGCTCTGGTTCACACCCTTTCCCACAGCCTGCTGTGCCGCCACCTGCTCCAGACCGATACGCCGGTAAACGTCCGACTCAGTCCGGCCCAATAGGGCGCTTTGCAGAGCGGAAAGCACCGTCAAGTTCCCGTCCACCAGCTGGCCCATGAGGTTCATCGTGAGCTTCTGCACAATATCCGTCTGGGTGCTGGTAAGGCTCTGGGCGTTGGTGTAGCCGCGCAGGTGCTTTTCCACGGTCTCGCCGGGAATCGCCCGGGCCTCCGGGTGGCGAACGTAGAACTGCGCCTCCACCATACGGGGCACATACTCCCATTCATCCGTTTCCAGCTGACGCAGGATCTCCTGCACCCGTTCCAGTGCGGCCACGGCGTGATAATCCACAAGACCGCGGCTGCGCAGGCGGCCGATCTCGTTGATGATATCCGTCTCCGCCTTGAGGTACAGCCGGATGAGGCGTTGCAGCTCCCGTTCAGGGGATGCACGGGCAAGAGTAGGCATATTTTACTCGCCCTCCTCAGTATCTTCCCGCGTCTTTTCTGTCAACAGCCCCGCCAGCGGGTCGCGCAGGGCGGTCACGTCCTGATAGGTCTGGCCCTGCTTTGCGGCAATCAGCTCGTCTGTCAGGGAGCCAAACAGTCCGGTCTCATCTTCCAGCTTTTTGAGCTCACGCATTGCCACATCTGCGTCCAGAAGCCCGGCCTGAAACGCCGCAATGATGACATCGGTTTTTTCTTTGGCGATCGTGGCCGTCTCGCTGGCAGTGGGTGTCCACAGCGGCGGGAACGTTACATCAAGGTCAAGCTGCTCAATGCCTGCGCTGCGGGCTACCACCGGAAGCAGCTTGTCCAGAATGGGCCGCAGCTTGCTTTCCCGCAGGGTGTCCACATAGTCGTAGTAGTTTTTCAGGTCGCTTTCGCCGGTGGCGTTCATGCCCGCCGGGGAACGGCCAAACAGCTTGGTCATGGGGTAGTGGGACGCACCGCACAGGTTCAGGCACATGCACTCGTATACGTCAGACAGGCCAGCAAAGGTGTACTGGGTGTTGTTGATCTTGTTTCCCTGCTCTACCAGCTGCATCCCGAAATTGGAGCGCAGGACCTTCTGGGCCTGCATGGTGTTCCAGAAACGCCGCTGCACGTCCGGGCTGGACATAGAGAGCAGCTGCTCCAGGCCCTTTACCTCCATGGTGTTGACATTCGCTTGGAAGGTCAGAGCGGCCATGTTGGCGCTGACGTTGTCGTGGGCCACCACGTCATTATAGAGCGCTTCCACTTCGGACTCGCCCCAGTAAAGCTCCGCCTGCCGTTCCAGATCGGGAAGCTCCCGGCCCACGAACCGCACAAGGCGGGAGTGATGGACACGGGCAGCAGTGTGCCCGGCGGCATCGTTGATGCTGTAGTACTCCGGCACAATCTCCCCGCCCTCAAAGGTCAGGCTGGAATCCGGGCTGATTCCCTGCCAGCGGTCGAGGATGTACAATCCCTGGAAGCTGCCGGGGAGAATCGCTTCTGCATCCAGAGGACGGGAAAGGTCCTCCTGCCCGTCAATGAGGATAAGCCCGGCGGCACCGCCGTACAGGCGGCCCCATTTCAGGCCAGTGCTCACACGGTCACGGAGCCGGGTGGAACGCTCCACAGTCTGGATTGCCTTTCCTTGCTCCGGTGTGGTGCTCTTGAGGTCGTACCACTCTCTGAGCATATCGTCCACAAGTAGCCCAACGACGTTCTGCACCACCCAGTTGCTGCGGTACAAGCTGTTCAGCAGGGCGTAGTTGTCCGTCATGCGTGTCAGCGGGTATTCCGTTGCTTCCAGTGGGCTTTGTGAGCCGTACCCCAGCGAGAACAGCGGGTTGGAAAATGCGTCCAGCGTGGCCGTCATCGGTTTCTCTGTGCCCCCGGCGGGGCGGTTTTTGTTACGTCTGGACACGTTCAAACCTCCAATCAGGCAGTGAGTTGATATAGTAGCGCAGGGCATCCGGGCCGTGGTCCTGCTGTTTGATGGGCTTTTCCACGCCCATGAGGGCGGCTTTATCGTCCCATCGGTATGTTCCGAGTTCATCCAGCAGCCCCTCGCAGTCGTTGGAGATCAGCAGATCGCGGTGGGAAAGGAGCGTGCTGCACTTGCGGATACCGTTCAGCACGTCGTTGTTTCCTTCTATCACATAAACGCCACGCTGGCGCAGAGCTGTGATAAAGGATGCTGCCGCCGGGTCAACAATGGCAGCGCAGGGGTCTTTCCCCATGAACTCCATGAAATCATCGGCATACTCCTCATCCGTTTTCTGCCTGTGTTCCTGGCGGCTGTCCCATCGGTACTCCCGATGCACCCGGACTTTCTCTCCGTCATCGTACACATCGAGATAGACGGTCGGGTTGGTGGTCCCGTAGTCGCATGTAATGGTACGGGTGGAAAGGCTCTTGAATCCCACCGGTGCGTCCTGCGGGCGGTAGGTGTTTGCCGTGGTGTCCATCATATCGTAGATCAGGCCCTCGGCCATCACCCAGCGGCCCAGAATGTAGCGTTCGTAGAACACGCCGCTGTACATGCTGCGGTAGCGTTCTCGGGTGCGCTCATCCAGTGACGGGTTATCGTCCATCAAGAAGTGCAGATGCAGCGCACGGTGCTTTTTGGCCTGTAAAATCCACTCCTTGCGAAACCAGTGCTCCGGGTTCTCCGGGTTGCAGTTGAACCAGAACTTGGCACCGGTGACAGAACATCGGGCCAGCGCCTGCTCCACAAAGCTGCGGGGCATGAGCGCCACCTCGTCCAGAAGCACCCCGGCCAGCGTGATGCCCTGAATGAGCATGTAAGAACTTTCGTCCTTGCCGCCGAACAGGTACACCATGTTTACCTTGCTGCCGCGCTGCACCATGAGAACGTGGCCGCTGCGGTTGTAGGTGATCTGGAACTGCTGCTGCAAGTACCGGACAGACAAAAGCGGCTGAACAATGTTGCGTTCCACCGCACCCACGCTCTTGCCGCAAAATGCAAAGGAACAGTGGTTGAATTCTGCCATCATCCAGAGCACGAAGGACAAAGACATAATGGAGGTCTTGCCGGAACGCACCGCGCCGTCACAGATCAGGGCATCATAGTCGCTTTCATAGGGAAAGGTCAGGATCTGTTTTTGCTTCGGGGAGAAGCTCATTTCTTAAACTCCTCCTTCAGGCTCTTGGTGATGGGGTCATCCTCAACGGTCTGGTGGAAGGAGTCGCCCTTCTTTCGATCGTCAATGACTGTCCACTTGTCGATCAGAGTGCCGAGCGCCGTGGTGATCTGCTGCAAGGTTGCCCCTTCCAGCTTCTCCGGGTCAGTCAAGACACCGAGATAAACATCTATGATCTCCTGAACGCGCTCTTTCTTGCTGTCCATGTAGTCCAGCATCTCAAGTGTGTTCTGCTCTTTTTTTTGCTCAACTTTTTTCAACATTTCGGACGGAGCCGTTGAAATCAGCCGCTTTACCGTCGTGTCAGATACTCCGTTGAGCTTGGCGGTCTTGGTGTAGTTCTGCAGCTGCACATAGTCCGCAATGATCTTCTTTTTCTGCTTGTCTGTCAACCGCTGCGCACCCACTGCCACCACCTTCCTAAATCACCGCGTTTGAAACTACTTCAAACCGTAGTCGCTTACAATTTTGCTTATTTCTACCCTTGATCTCTTCTCAAGCAACGCATCTCTTACATCCATGGTAACGTCATTCACCCGATTCTTCGCTTGAATAATTGCATGAGCGCTTTTAGCTTCGCTCAGAACGATTCTTGCGGCTTCGACGTTTGTTTTTAGCGTCTGAATTTTTCTCTCGTTAAATTCTCTTCTTCGTGCATCTCTTGGAGAATCCGATTTTTTCTGAATCTCCAATTTCTGAAGTCGCTCTGCATACTCTTTTTGATATCCCTCGAATGTATTCTTGATCCATCCGTCTCTGATATCTTGCGCATAAGCAATTTGTTTTGGCGTTCCCTGCAGTTCGGGGAGGTCTCCTCCAAAAGACTTCATTGTGGAATCCCCGCCCGCTCTCGCGGAGCTGCCCGAACCTCGTTTACTCACTGTAGTGCCTCCTTTCGTATTGAAATGGTTTGATTTTTGTAACGTTCCAGTCAAATTCATCAGGGCATTTGCCATACCACAAAATGCTACTCGGCTGCAGCACTTCCAGCGCCTTTCGGCAGTGCTTGGTAAAACATTCCGCTTCGTATGGGTCGTGCTGTGTTCCGTGGCTGGAAATGCTCACGATAGCGTTTCTCGGTTCACCATCAAAGCACCAGTCATAGCTTTGCTCACCGCACCAGCAGAGCGTCGGGATTACATGGATGCCGTGGGCTTGCCAGTAGGCAGCCAGCCAGTGCTTTTTGTAGTGCATGAAAAGCTGCACCGCAAGCGGCATATCGCTGTACAGAGAAAAATCCGGAGAACATACCGCACCGAACTGCTGCAAAAGGGAAATGTATTTGTCGGGGTTGTTCCAGAACCGTTCAAACTGGTAATCGTCCTTGTAAAAATGCACGCCCTTTGTGGCTTTGTCTTTGGCAGTCAGGGCGTAGTTTACCGGAATCCATTCCAGCTTGTCGATTCGGATGTCCGTTTCTGGCTTGATTTCAGGGATGCCATACTTGCCCACGCCCGGAAAAATCATCTTTTCGGTGTTTTCCATCGGCAGAATCATGGCATTCCCTTTCGTGTAAAAGAAAAACCGCCCGGAAACCCGAACGGTCAGAATCAAATAAGCCGTCAGCCGGATTTGAACCGGCACCCACAGGCCCCCGCCGGGGCATGGTTCAGTGCCTCAGATGTATCGGGTTGTAACAGCCATGTGGTGTCACCAGCGTTGTCCCGCCTTAAATGGGCGGCGCTCTCCCAGTTGAGCTATGACGGCATATAAGCAGCAACGCCGTAATCTGTTTTTACCGGACAGTAAGACGTTGCCGCTGCATCTGGAACTTTCGCGGCCAGATGCCCCGCTACTCTTTGCATGCCGTCCCCCGGTCATGCAAAGTCTGGCACTCCAGGCAGGGCTCGAACCTGCAACCTGCGGTTTTGGAGACCGCTGCTCTACCACTTGAGCTGCCGGAGTATAAAAAGCCGCCCTTGGAATCGAACCAGCCGTGTCTACACACACGCACCGCGCTCCACATTGCGCTCAGGCGGCCATATAGCAAATAAAAACAGCCCACGGTTCGCCGCCGGGGCTGCTTGAGTTAACGCACATCCTGCGGGGCATGCTGGCCCGCTCAGATTTCCGGTGCTGCTGTTCACGGGCGGAGGTTTCAGGGCGTGGGCAAGATTTCAGGAGTCCCACACCCACCCGCACACCGGTGGTGAATCACTCCATGCGTCAGACATGCCGCGTTACAGACTTTGCGGCGTTCGGTGCGAGATCGTGGACTTGCACCACGCATGATGCTCGATGGTGATATCTCGCATAGAAGCAGCCCGCAAAGCGCGGTGTCAAAGCGAAAAGCGTTAAGCGGCATGAACGAAAGGAGAATTCGTACGGGGCCGCGCTTTGGAAGCTGCTGAGAAGCGGCGCACCGCTTTGCGCGGTTCCGCTTGTAGTCATTTTACCACACTTCGATTCACATGTGTTTCACAACGATTCAAATAAAGCGTAGAAATCAAAGCGCTTTCAATGGTCGTTTTGTACATCCTCCCAGATTTCTGCCAAAGCATCAAACCCCTCGTGGATGTAGGTAGAGACCGAATTGTCTCTGGACAAGCCCACGTCCACCGCGATCTTCTTTTGGGGCTTCAGGTCGATATACCAGCCGCAGATGCACTTTGCTTGCTTTTCAGACCGAGCAGACCCGCTCAGGCAGTAGGCCCGCCGGGCAGCTTCGATGCGCAGTTCACAGAGATCAAGCTCCATCTGCTTGAGGTTCCGCTCTTCTGTATCGATTCTCTCCACGGCAAAGCCCACCTTGTCACCGGTTCCACCGCCCATCGGCATCCCGCTCATGCTCTGGGTGCACTTTTCGGCAGTATCCCGGATACGCTGGATCTTCTGCTTTTGGGCCTCGACCTGCTCCGCCAGGTCTCTGCACTGCTGGAACCACGCCTTTACCTCGCGATAGTCCACACCGGTGCGGGGTTTTGGTTGTTCGCTTTCAGGTGTCCATGTGCGGGTCATCGCTTTCCTCCTCAAACGTGCATTTTACGGCGGGACTACCGATTTCGTAAACGACAACGTTCTTGATTTTATCGGCGATACCCCGCGCAACCAGAAGATTAACAGTTCCCTCTTCGGTCATGTTTGCTTGAATCCAAATTTCCCCGATCATGTCTTATCCTCCATTTCCTCGATCCAGATCTCTGCTCTGGGGTTTTTCTTGTCGTAATCCACCCGGCTACCATCGTGAGCGGCCACGATCTGGCTGTTATCGTCCGCCAGAACTTTGGCCTTCACCAGAATATCGCATGTCGCCTCTATGAGATTTGCAAGGTCAACCTTGCGCCGGGTTGCCATGTAGTACACGCACCGCACGTTTACGCGGGCTGTGATGGGGTTGTAAGGCCGTTTGATCTGCCACAGGCATTTTTCCTGATACTGCATGAACGCCTCGCTGGGGGCCACAATGCGGCGATTTGCGTGGGCCTTGAGGATACGGGCGGAATTTTTCTTTGTGCGCGGGTCGCCGTAAAGAGTCAGGCGCATTGTGCTCCTCATTTCGTCTCCTCTCAGTAATACTCGATCTCCACCAGCGATGTGGATACCAGCTCAAAGCGGCCATTTTCTAGCGGGATGCGGAGCAGCTGATATTCACGCTCAGCAGATATCTTCGTGTCAGGCAGCAGCTCACCAAAGTTATCCACAGTGATGGTATACTTCGGTTTCCTTCTGCCGGCATAGCCCACTTTTTCGATTGCCGGGGAGTAGACCGTGACATGGTAGCAAGGCTTTCTTTCAACTTCTGCCTCGGCAGTGGCCGCACCACAGGATGTAAACCACAGCGTCGCAATCAGCAACGCTGCTGCCACGATAAAGCAGATCATTCTCTTTTTGGTTTTCATGCTTCACTTCTCCTCCTCAAAAATCCCAGTCGGAAGGAACGCCAAGACGGCATTCTCCATCGCCATCGTTACTGGTCGGCTTATCGAACGGGCAACCTGGGCAACCATTTCCGGTTGCCAACCAGCCCCGGCAAAATCCCATCAAATAACGGGCCATTTCCTCCGGACTCATAGTGTCGGTTTCAGGGTTGGATTTCACTTTGCTCAGCTTTGCTTCTGTTTCTTTTACAATTCTATCTGGTATAATATAATCACACGGAAGTTCGTTAGAAAGGCCACAACTTTCATGGCTTCCGAGGTTGTGGATGCAATCCTTACACCCATTTTCAAATTTTGCATCGCAATATCTTTGCAGGACAAGGGCCGCTTCCACAGCTTCTTTATCTGTCGGGATATAAAGTACCTTCAGCAAAAGATATCCCTCCCTTCCTGCATCCGTTGGAAGGTTTCCTCGTAGGAGTAAACCTTTGCCGGGACGAACTGCATTGTGTTTGCATCCGCCAGCATCACAACGTCCTCATGCTTTTCGATCAGCTGGCGAAGCTCTTTCATGTAGGCTACCAGCCCGCAGGCATCCGAGTACGAAACGCCGCGGCTCATCAGCTGCTTGATAAACTGTTTCTGTGTCATGCTTTTCCTCCAATCATTCTTCCATCACATAGCACCAGCTCTGAGGCGGCCGCTCAATCCTTACAGGCTCGTAGCCGAATTTTGTCGCCCGCAGCCTTGTGAAATCGCTCAACGGCCGCGGGTGATCGTAAATTTTCAGGTCAGAAATGTGCCAGCTGTACAGGTCTTTCATGTCGGCATATTTCATACCGATACCCCATCCGGCGTATTCCTTCACTTGCTTGATACTGAGGCAACTTCCAGCAATTGCTGTTTCAATATCTTCTTTGACGATGCAGTACTCAGGGCCGATGCGCCGGATGTCATCACAGATGAACTCTCCAATAACCATCTGGGTATTACCGCGTATGCTGTCCGGCAGCAGCTTATTGAACTTTACGAACACAGGCTTTCCGTGATGGATTTCGCCGTCCATCGTTTCTTCGCCATCCTTGAAAATGGTGATGAGTTGCTGCGGAGCTTTTGTGCAGTAGATGTACGCCTTGAACGGTGTTTCCAGCTTCGGGCGGGTCTTGCGCACCTCAAGGGTCTTTTTCCCCCGAATGATGAGGTCGCACCATTCAGGACGGATGCTCAGCAAGATAGCTTTCATTTTTTCATCATCCCTTCCATTGCCAGCTGCTCGCACTGCTTTTCAGCTTCTCCGGAAGCGGCATCCAGCCTACGACCGGCTTAGCTATCGGACATTCCAGTGCATCTTCTGGTGTAAAGTGGCGGTATTCCCACCAGCCTTTCGGGAGCCTATACAAATCATCTTCTTCGTCATAAATGCCGTAATCATCGACATCTTCCCACTGCCAGAGGCTTTCGTACTGAGAAACAGTTCCGTCCTCATAAAAGGCCGTTGTGATGCAGTAGCCTTTTCCACAATCAACCAGCACCAGCACTTCGGTTTCGACCTTGGGCGGGTCGGTTTCCGGGTCTCTCCATACGGGCTGCAGGTTCTTGATGTCAATAACCGGGGCCGTCTCGATAAGTGAGGACGGAACGCCATGAAAAGCAGCGTTACCCTTGGTGATAATCATAACTTCGTGCTTGAGCAGCTCGTCACGGTCAATCATCGTCATACGGTACATCCTCCATTCTTGCTCCGCAATGCGGGCAGTAGTGATATAGGACAGGTGCAGCTATCGCCTCGCTTGGAAATTGGCAGTTTGAGCAAGCCCAAAACGAATCGTCAAGACAGGTGCTTTCCTCCCAATGCGCCACCGGCCGCAGTGTTTCCGGGTCGATGGTAGGAGCAACGCTGATTGCATCTAGTACATCGCCAAATGCATCAATAATCGCAGGACCAGTAATGGAGTTGTCATTTTCCATCTCTTTCTTGCGCCACTCGGAAATTGTATTTTGAAGTGCAGTTGCGTCAATCAGACGTACATCAGCCATGTGTCAAAACCTCCGTTCTCTTGACATGGATGTCCCGGTACTCCGGGTAGTGGTCGCCCGCCATCTGGCAGGCGTGAAATTCTGCGGCCTGCTGACTGCTGGCGGTCAGACGGTAGGTCAGGGCCGCGTCCCCTACCGGGCCGCTGCACAGCACAACAACATGATACTTAGGCACTCTTCGGCTCTCCTTTCTTGCGCAAAGGCCTGCGATTTGCAGCGTTTTTGAGGAAATCGGGGGCTTTTGCTGCATCTTCCGGGGGGCGTGTGACCAGCTTGTCCCGTCCCGCCCCGATGGGGTTTGTCTTGCGGTACTCCTCCACAGACGTGCAACCTTGCCTGTCGGCCTCTTCCAGCGCCTTGCGGACATAGGCCCAGCTTCTGCCGCCCAGATTCCCGCACTTGCGGATGATCTCGGTCACAAGATCATCGCCCAGGCGCTCGATATAACCGGTCAACTCTTTTTCGCCGTTAGCGCTCAACTTACCGATGTTTTCTCTAAAAAAATCCACAGGCGATATCGTCGTCCTCGTCCCTGTATAAGAGGAGTCATCTTTAGATGACGACGACTTATCTATATCTAATATCTTATCTCTAATATCTGTATGGACATTTTTGTGGACGTTTTCGTGGACATCCTGTGGACAATGTCCACAGTCAGAAGAGCCGATTAGACGTTGGTTCGTTCTTTGCAGTTTTTTTTGCGTTGCGTAGTCTGTCGCGCTTCCGACCATTTCCGAGTGATTTGCAAGCACAAGTGTGCCGTCTTGCTCCTGATAAATCAGCCCAAGTTTCGCGTAAAGACCCAGCGCAACGCGCACAGTATCGGTAGAAAACCACTTGGTATCACGCTGAATCTTGTCCACGTCATACGGAATGATCACCTCACCGATCTGCCGTGAAAGCCTGCCGTTGGTGTTGATGGTCATAAGACAGAGCATTTGGTACAAAACCACATAGTTTGCGCCGTTCTTCTGCCCCATGAGAAAATCCACCGCGTCAGACCGCATAAAGCTGTCTTTGAGCTTTAGCCAGTAGTATCTTTTTCCGGTAGCCGTGTGTCTTCACCTCCTCCCGCACGCCCGTATAGCCAGATAGCACAGCTCTTATATAGCTCGTTGGTTATTCCGCCTCCACAAATTCTCCGTTTTTAAGCGTGTACCAAACGCCGTCCTTTATGACAGTTCCGTCAACCCGCGCCATTTTTGCCAGCAGGAAGTTACCGTCATAGTCATACTCGGTCAGCACGATGTAGCATCCAATCGATCCACGAGCCTTGCTGTTGTAACCGTTTGCAACGGCAATGCTGGCTTTTCCGCTTACCTCTGCCGTGGAGTAGTTGCCAGACGCGGCACCCGTGGAGCAGTCGCCAGACGCGGCACCCGTGGAGTAGTTGCCAGACGCGGCACCCGTGGAGTAGTTGCCAGACGCGGCACCCGTGGAGCAGTCGCCAGACGCGGCACCCGTGGAGTAGTTGCCAGACGCGGCACCCGTGGAGTAGTTGCCAGACGCGGCA
>OGFJ01000925.1_pt1 | contig 22015 bp, 18 predicted proteins | sample 1570861 | NCBI WGS metagenome assembly OGFJ01 (sample SAMEA2582060, study PRJEB24529) | metagenome | biome: Human gut stool | place: China | collected 2011
TTTTTACCGGTTTTATCGGATGTACATTCCAGTGTGCGGGTGATCGTTTCCCGGATCTGCCGCCGACTCACGGAGCAGATCTGCATATTGATTTACCGCTTTCAAAATACAGGTCAGCACAAGCAAAAACTGTGTGTTTTCATGCGGCGTCTTGCCCGGTTCCAGCATATTGATCCCGTCGTCCGTCACAAGCGACCAGTTGTTATGCTTTCCGGAACCATTGACTCCGGCAAACGGCTTCTCATGCAGCAGACACTTCATTCCATGCTGGCTCGCCACCCGCTTCAATGTCTGCATCCCGATCTGATTGTGATCCACCGCGATATTGACTTTCGTGTAGATCGGCGCCAGTTCATGCTGTGCCGGAGCCACCTCGTTATGCTGGGTCTTTGCGGAAACACCAACTTTCCAGAGTTCAATATTGACGTCGCGCATAAACGCCGCGATCCGCTGGCGGATCGTGCCGAAATAATGATCGTCCAGTTCCTGTCCTTTCGGCGGCATTGCTCCGAAAAGTGTACGTCCGCAGAGCTTAAGATCTGTTCTCTTTGCAAATTTCTTCTTATCTATCAGGAAGTACTCCTGCTCATCGCCCACGGAAGGAACGACCTTCTTGGGGGTCTTGCCAAACAGCGCCAGAACGCGCTTGGACTCACGCGAGAGCGCGGTCATGGAGCGCAGCAGCGGGGTCTTCTTGTCCAGGGCCTCGCCCGTGTAGGAGCAAAAAGCCGTGGGGATGCACAGGACATCGTCCTTAATGAAGGCAGGGCTGGTGGGATCCCAAGCGGTGTAACCACGGGCCTCGAAGGTGGCACGCAGGCCGCCGTTGGGGAAGCTCGAGGCATCAGGCTCGCCCTGGATGAGGTTCTTGCCCGTAAACTTGGTAATGGCGGTGCCGTCGTGGTTGGGCTCGAGGAAGCTGTCGTGCTTCTCGGAAGTAATGCCCGAAAGCGGCTGGAACCAGTGCGCGTAGTGCGTCGCGCCCTTGGAGATGGCCCAGACCTTCATGGCGTGGGCAACGGCGTTGGCCACATCCAGGTCGAGCGGCTCACCGTCCTCGAGGGTTGCAGCAAGGCGCTTCCAAATGTCCTTGGGGAGGTAGTCCTTCATGACTTCCTCAGAGAACACCATGGTCCCGAAGCGGTCAGTAAGTTCGGCCATACGGAACTCCCTTCGTATCGGCACCGCGTGAGAAGCGGTGTTGATTACTAACGAACGAGTCATAGATTAGGCTCGTCGTGTTTCCGCAACATTACCGTTATGTTGCTGTCACGAAACCAATCAATGAGGTTACCGCATCGCGGCGGCGTTGCCGCCCTCAACAGCCAATCAACTGTATAAATTGCAGACCTCTCCCCATGGTTTAAGGGTAGTCAATTTGGGATGGGGCTCTATTAACTGGTATTTCGCATCAGATACCAGTCTTTATAGCCCCATCCCAGATTGACCGCTCTGCTATAGGGAATGTCGATAGCAAGGCATCTTTGATTGGTATCCCCGAATAGCGAGTGAAACTCCACCGTGACACAGTGGTGCTGTAGAATCCTTACAACACATCACACTATTACGTATCTAAAGGAGCACGATATGCGCGTCGACGAGGTTTTTAAGCAGGCAGCATCCCAGGGCACCGCACCCGTTTCGTTTGAGATGTTCCCGCCCAAGGGCGAGCTTACCCTCAACACGGCTCGCGAAGTGGCAGGCAATCTGTGCAAGCTTTCGCCGAGCTTTGTCTCGGTCACCTGCTCTGCCGGCGGCTCGGGCAACGGCGCCACCACCGCCCCCATCGCGCAAATGATTACGAGCGAATTCAATACGCCCTCGGTGGCGCACCTCACCTGCGTGGGCCGCTCGCACGCCGATATCGCCGCCAAGATCGACGAATACCGCTCCGCCGGCGTAGAAAACATCCTGGCCCTGCGCGGTGATCTGCCCGCTGGCGCGACCGAGGATGACAAGCCCGCCTCGGACTACGCCTACGCCCGCGAGCTCATCCCCGAGCTTGTCGACGCCGGCTTTTGTGTGGGCGCCGCGGCCTACCCCGAGGGCCACATTGCCTGTGAGGACCTCAACGCTTCGGTCGAATACCTCAAGCAAAAACAGGACGCCGGCGCGAGCTTCTTTGTGACGCAGCTCTTCTTTGACAACGAGTGCTTCTACCGTTTCCGCGAGCTTGCCAACAAGGCAGGTATCACCGTGCCCATTACCGCGGGCATCATGCCGTTTATGGGCAAGTCGCAAATCAGCCGCATGGTCTTTATGTGCGGCGCGTCGCTGCCCTCCCCCGTCATCAAGATTCTCGCCAAGTACGAGAACGACCCCGAGAGCCTGCAGGCAGCCGGTGTAGATTATGCCGCCCGTCAGCTTTGCGACCTTAAGGAGCACGGCGCCGACGGTCTGCACCTGTACACTATGAATCGTCCTGCAATCGCCGCAACCATTATGGAGCGCCTGGGGTAATGGAAAAACCGCACATCGATACAACCGCTGTCGAAGTGCCGGCCGACCTTGCGTCGCCGGCGCTTTATCGTATCGATGATGCCCACCATCCCCGCGTCGATCGTGCCGAGATGCTGCGCTATCTGGGCTACAGCGGTCAGCAAATTGAGCCCGAGCTGTCGCAGCGTATTGAGCTTGTCGTTGAGCGTCTGGAGCTGGACATTGAACCCCGTGGCGTGCGACGCGTGTTTGCCGTCGATGCCACGGGCGTGGACGAGCAGGGCGAGCCCTGCATCCGCTTGGTCGGCACCAACGTTGATCTGCGGGGTCGCGATATCTATCGACATCTCAAAGACGCCCGATTTGCCGCGCTCATGGCATGCACTCTCGGCATGGACGCCGAGCGTCGCCTGCGTACCACGGGAGCCCAGCAGCCCCTGGAGGGAGCCGTGCTCGACGCCGCATGCTCTGCCTATGTAGAAGCCGCCGTCGAGCAGATGGACCAGCAGGTTAAGGCTGCGGCCGCCGCACACGGACTCGCCGGTAACTGGCGCTTCAGTCCCGGCTACGGCGACTGCCCGCTTACGGCACAGCGCTCAATCGTGGACGCGCTCAACGCCACGCGGCTCATCGGGCTTACCGTCACGCCCACCAGCCTGCTCATGCCCACCAAGAGCGTGACCGCGGTGATCGGTCTGTTCGACGGCGAGGTCCACGACGCCCAGAGCCGCCCCACCTGCAATATCTGCCGCATGCGCGAGCACTGTCGCTTCCGCGCCGCCCACACCACCTGCTATTCCAGCCATTAGGAGCTCATTGATGTTTACTCCGCTTATCACTCATGATCTGGACGGTGCCGCGCTGGCGGCGCCCGTTGATGCCGCACGCCGCAATGGCGCCACGTACAAGACGCGCACAATCGACGACCTTCGCATTAAGGACGATCGCCTGCGCGCTGCCATCGAGGGCACGGGGCACCTGCTGTTCGACGGCGGCATGGGCACCATGCTGCAGGCCGCCGGCATGAAGGCAGGCGCCCTGCCCGAGCTGCTCAACTTTGAGGAGCCTCAGGTCATCACCGACATCCAGCGTCAGTACGTCGAGGCCGGCTGCGATGTGATCACCGCCAACACCTTTGGCGCCAACGCGCACAAGCTCGATGGCGCCGCCACCGTGGCAGATGTCTTTGCCGCCGCGGTCTCTTGCGCCAGCGCGGCCGGCGCCCACTACGTCGCCGGCGACATCGGCCCCATCGGCGCCCTGCTGCGCCCCCTGGGCACCCTCAGCTTTGACGAGGCCTACGACCTCTTTGCCGAGGAAGTGCGCGCCGGCGTCGATGCGGGCGTGGACCTCTTTATTATCGAGACCATGACCGACCTTGCCGAGATCAAGGCGGCCGTCCTCGCCTGCCGAGAGAACTCCGACCTGCCCGTCTTTGCCACCATGACCTTTGAGGAAGACGGTCGCACGTTCCTGGGCACGAGCCCCGAGGTGGCCGCCATCACGCTCGACGCCATCGGCGCCGACGTTTTGGGCATCAACTGCAGCCAGGGACCGGCCGAGCTCCGAGGGCTCGCCGCACGTATGCTCACCGTTACGGACAAACCCGTTATGGTGCAGGCCAATGCGGGACTGCCCCACGTGGACGACGACGGTAATACCGTCTTTGACATCCAGGCCCCCGAATACGCCAAAGCCGTCGCCGGCATGATTGAGGACGGCGTGAGCGTCGTGGGCGGCTGCTGCGGCACCACGCCGGCGCACATGGCCGCCTTGCGCACGCTTATCGATAACCACACGCCCAGTCCGCGCCACCGCAAGCCCAGCATGTCGGTCACAAGTGCCCAGACTGTGGTGGACCTTCCCTGCGACGGCCACAAGATTGCCGTCATCGGCGAGCGCATCAATCCCACCGGCAAAAAGCGCCTGCAGCAGGCCCTGCGCGACGGCGATCTGGACTACGTGGTGAGCCAGGGCATCAGCCAGCAGGAGCAGGGCGCCGACATCCTGGACGTCAACGTGGGCCTGCCCGAGATCGACGAGGTCAAGATTATCCAACAGGCCACCGAGCAGCTCCAGGGTTCCACGCTGCTGCCGTTGCAGATCGACTCCACCGACCCCGCAGCCGTCGAAGCCGCCGTGCGCCGCTACGCCGGCAAGCCCATCATCAACTCGGTCAATGGCAAGCAGCAGATCATGGATGAGATCTTTCCGCTGGTCGCCCACTACGGCACCAACGTTGTCGGCCTTACGCTCGACGAAGGCGGCATCCCCGATACCGCCGAGGCCCGCTTCGCCATCGCCGAGCGCATCGTGACCGAGGCCGCCCGCTACGGCATCGGCCCGGACCGCATCCTCATCGACTGTCTGGTCATGACCGCCTCGACCAATCAACGCCAGGCCGAGCAGATCCTGCGCGCCATGTCCCTGTGCAAGGAGCGTCTGGGCGTCAAATGCGCGCTCGGCGTGTCGAACATCAGCTTTGGCCTGCCTGCCCGCCCGCTGCTGGGCTCGGTCTTTTTGGCTGCCGCCTTCGGCGCAGGTCTCGATGCCCCCATCATGAACCCGGGCTCCAAGCGCTTTATGGACACCGCCTACAGCTATCGCGTCCTGAGCGTTGAGGACGAGGGCTCGACCGGATACATCGAGCGCTACGCCGGCTGGACCGATCCGTATAAGATCGCCGCAAACCCGGCAGCGGCTCAGGCCGCATCGAGTGATGCCGCGCCCGCTGCCGGCACCGCCGGCACCGACGGCAACGACGACCCGATTCGTCGAATGGTCGTCTCGGGCCGCAAAGGCGAGATCGCTGCCGAGACCGAGCGTCTGCTGACAGACCACGACGCCATGGACCTTATCAACAATCACTTTATCCCCGCCCTCGACGAGGTTGGCGTCCTCTTTGACCAGGGCAAGTTCTTCTTGCCGCAGCTTATGGCCTCGGCCGAAGCCGCACGCGTGGGCTTCGACACCATCAAGCGCCTGATGCCCGCCGGCGAGATCGCCGACAAGGGCAAGATCTGCGTGGCCACCGTCAAGGGCGACATCCACGATATTGGCAAGAACATCGTCAAAATGCTGCTCGACAACTACGGCTACACCGTCTTTGATCTGGGCCGCGACGTCGATCCGCAGGAAGTGCTCAAGACCGTCAAGGAGCGCGACATTAAGCTCGTCGGCCTCTCGGCGCTTATGACCACCACGGTCGTCGCCATGGAGGAGACCATCAAGCTGCTTCATGCCGAGGTGCCGGGCGTCAAGATCATCGTAGGCGGCGCCGTGCTCACCCCCGAATACGCCAAGCAGATCGGCGCGGACTACTACGCCAAGGATGCCGCCGAAAGCGCGCGCATCGCCGAAGAGGTCTTTGGGCAGTAACACAACGGAAACAACCGAGCACCAAAACGTGCCGCATGCGCCACCTGGCATGTGCGGCACGTTAGAATAGAAAAGACTATGCTCGTTTTGGCAGATAGGAGCGCAAGGATGGCGATCACGCCCGCAGAAATCGCGGAAACCCGCGGCATGGTTGAGGAGCAGAACCTCGACATCAGGACCATCACCATGGGTGTTTCGCTCATGGGTTGCGGTGACGAGAACCTCGACCGCATGTGCACGAAGATCTACGACCACGTGACGCACACGGCTGAGCATCTGGTCGAGACCGCCGAGAACCTCGAGCGCGAGTACGGTATCCCCATCGTCAACAAGCGCGTTTCCGTCACCCCGGTGGCGCAGATCGCCGCGTGTTGCAAGGATGAGGACCTCACCCCCATCGCGCATGCCCTCGACCGCGCGGCCGAGACGCTCGGCATCGATTACCTGGGCGGCTTCTCCGCGCTCGTCCAGAAGGGCATCGGTGACGCCGACCGCCGCGTCATCCAGTCCATCCCCCAGGCGCTCGCTACCACCAGCCGCGTCTGCTCCAGCGTCAACGTCGCCAGCCTGCGTGCTGGCATCAACATGGACGCCGTGCTTATGGCCGCCCAGACCATCATCGATGCCGCTAAACTCACGGCCGACCAGGATTCCGTCGGCGCTTCCAAGTTTGTCTGCTTTGCCAACATGGTCGAGGACTCCCCGTTTATGGCGGGCGCCGTCCACGGCGGTGGCGAGGCCGACGCCGTCATCAACGTAGGCGTCTCGGGCCCCGGCGTTATGGCCGCAGCCCTGGAGACGCTGCCCGATTCCGCATCGATGATGGAAGTCGCCGAGAAGATTAAGCAGACCGCCTTTAAGATCACCCGCGCCGGCGAGCTCATGAGCCGCGAGGCCGCCCATCGCCTGGGTGTCGAGAAGGGCATCGTCGACCTGTCGCTGGCCCCCACGCCTGCCATCGGCGACTCCGTTGCCCGCATTCTCGAGATCATCGGCGTGGGCACCTGCGGTGGCCCGGGCACGACCTGCGCGCTCGCCATGCTCAACGATGCCGTCAAGAAGGGCGGCGTCATGGCCAGTTCCAGCGTGGGCGGTCTTTCCGGCGCCTTTATCCCCGTGTCCGAGGACGCCGGCATGATCGCCGCCGTCGAAGCCGGCGCGCTTTCGCTCGAGAAGCTCGAGGCCATGACCTGCGTGTGCTCCGTCGGCCTGGACATGATCGCCATCCCCGGCGACACCCCGGTCGAGACCATCGCCGGCATCATCGCCGACGAGATGGCCATCGGCGTCATCAACAACAAGACCACGGCCGTCCGCGTGATTCCCGCCATCGGCAAGGGCGTGGGTGACTGCGTCGAGTACGGCGGCCTGTTCGGCCGTGCGCCCATCATGCCGGTGAACCCCAACGCCGGCACCGTGCTTGCCCATCGCGGTGGACGCTTCCCGGCACCGCTGAACTCGCTCAAGAACTAGCTGAGGGGTGCTGGCGAGGAGCCCCGGGGAGGGCAAATATATAAGGTCGCCTGCTCGGACAGTCCTGACTCGCACGGAGAGCACATTAAGTGCTCTCCGGCTCGTGCGGAACTCGCGATCGACCTTATATATTTGCCCTCCCCGGGGCTCCTCGCACAACGGGACCTCAGTTGGGTTCTATCCCGGTTGCAGTTGCTTCGCTCCTGCACCACTTGGCTGGTGCGGCGTTTTGGCGTTGGAACGGTTCTTTTTCTGATATATGCTTGTTGCGGCTCTTCTTTTGGGAGGGGCCGCTTTTTTTGTTGTGTGAGGAGGTTGGCCCGTGGTTGATGGGGAGATTCGTTCTGAGCTGCTTGCTGCGGATTGGAATGGCGAATGGATGCGTCTGCAGGCCGCTCGGCATCGGGCTGATGATTCTTTTGAATGGGATAAGCGAGCTCGACATTTTCGACCTCTTGAGACTGCCCCTTATGCTCGGGATTTTATAAAGCTGTTGGCACTTGAGCCCGGCGAGTCGGTGCTCGATATGGGGTGTGGAGCTGGGTCGATTGCTATTCCGCTTGCGCAAGACGGGCATCCCGTGATTGCAGCTGATTTTTCCCCTGCCATGTTGGGCACGCTTGATGCTGGTATTGAGTACTATGGGCTCGAGGATCGCATTACGCCGCTTGAGCTTGCTTGGGATGATGATTGGGATTTGGTTGGACCGGTCGCGAAAGCGGTGGATGTTGCCTTTGCCAGTCGGTCGGTTACGACGACCGATCTAAAAGGTGCGCTTGCCAAGCTCGACCGTACGGCTCGTCGGCGTTGTGCTGTCACGATGGTCGCCAACTCCAGCCCGCGCTATGACCTGCACCTGATGAACGCTATCGGCGCCTCGGTTACCTGCAGCAATGGCTTTGTGTACGCCTTCAACATCCTCATTCAGATGGGTACGTTACCGCAGGTCACGTACTTTGAATCGCCTCGTCGCGATACCTTCGATAGCCTTGAGGCAGGCGTGGCGGATTTTTCCCGTATGCTCGAGCATGGCAACGAGGATAAGATCGACCGCCTGCGCGACTATATCGCTCAGCACATGATCGAAAACCCCCATGCCGGCGAGCCGGGCTCCAAGGGCGTGCCGCAGGGGCGCTATATGCTCGACCATATCCGTAAGGTTCGCTGGGCGTTTATTGCATGGGAACCGGTCTCTGAATCCCGCTCGTAGCCCGTTCACAGCCCGCACTGCCCATCACCTCGGCATCCGCATTCTTTTTGAACTGGGCAAACGCGCTCCACACCGCGCCGTTCCTGCGCTATCGTGGGACAGCTCACGTAGATTAAGGCCCCGTCGCGGGGCGCCCCATACATAGAAAGCGAGAACCCATGGCACTGACAGGAGCCCAGGTCAAGCAGCTTCGCAGCATGGCCCATCACCTCAACCCCGCCATCATCATCGGTAAGTCCGATGTCAACGAGGGCACCGTCGAGCAGACGGTCGCCTACCTGGAGAAGCATGAGCTCGTTAAGTGCTCCGTGCTCGATGGCTCCAGTCTTTCCGCCCGCGAGGCCGCCGAAGAGCTCGCTGAGCGTTGCCACGCCGAGGTCGTCCAGGTCATCGGCCGCAAGTTCTCGCTGTATCGCGAGTCCTCGCGCAAGGACATCGAGAAGATCAAGCTCGTCTAAGAGCCAATGATCCGGCGAGCCAACACATGGCAAGCTTACGGGTGCCCAAGTACTTCGGGCGCCCGTTTTTTATCGCTCGACCAGCACGCGATTGAGCCGCCCCTCCACCAAGCGCTCGTATAGACGCCGCGTCTCGGGCTCGGGCACGCCATTGACCTGCTCCCTTAGATGGTGCATATGCCCGCTGTACAGCTCGACGATATCGCGCCGCCGCCCCGCCGCGCTGTAGACGCGCATGGCGCAGCGCACCATATCCTCACGCGCCGTTTCCTGCCGAAGCCCCGACTCCGCCAGCCAAATCGCCGACTGCAGGTCGTTTTCTTCTAGGGCGGCATTTGCTCCCTTAATCATGCAATCGATGTACTTTGACTGCATAATGCGTCGCATACGCAAAAAGTAGGTGGGGTTACAGCCATTGGGAACATACAGCGGCCCGGCATAAAGCTGCTCAATCTTAAGGCACAGCTCAACTAAATGGGGCCCGCGCGCACCCGTGCGATTTCCCAAAACCTCGCGGCTTATCTGGTCAAACAGCCGTACATCGGTCTTGACGTAGTCGCCGTTGAGTCCGATGCATTCATTTTGGATGAGCACACACGACTTGCCATCCGGCGTCGGTCCCAAAGCCGACCGCAAGCGCGATATCGTCGAGTACAGGTTGTTGCGGGCGCTATTGAACTCGGCATGGGGCCACAACTCCATGGCCAGCGTCTCACGATCGACGAGCGCATCCATGCCCAGCGCAAGCCGCTCGGCAAGCGTCGCCGCCTTCTTGCGGCGCCACATTTTGTCCGTAATGGGAAACCCGTCGCGCTCGGCGCGAAACGCACCAAACATGCGAATCTCGATATGGTCGATGGTATCAACGGCTTCAACCTCGCCGGCCTGAAATAAGCGCTCGCCCTCCCCTTCCAGATCATCGCGCAGCGAGTACCGCGACAGCTCGCGCACGGGGAGCTTCTTGCGAATCCTGGTCGCCGGCTCGCCCAGACAATGCATGGCAAGGCGCGCAAAGAGCCGATACGATGGCTCCAGAATCCCCGCACGATTCATGGACATCCAGGCCGCAAGATCGCTGTCTCGACCCGCACAGGCCAAATGCAGCGCCACCATCCAGGCCTCCGCTCCACCAACCTGCGTCTGGCTTATATCGAGTAGCTCCGCTTCCTCGCGCACCGAAACCATCGAGGTGTTACGCAGATACGCCGCGCGCTCCAACAGCAATGCGTTATCGCGCATGTACGCAATCGACTCCTCGGCAAGTTTGAGCACTTGGACCGCACGGAACTTTGCATTAACCGGCCGTCCCTCTGCCAGCGACTGCCAGCCTTCTAGCAACAGGCCAAACAGCTGAATCTGGTTGTCGCGCATGCGCACGGCAAAACGATCGAGCTCGTTGAATGCCGCGTCGTCGGTTACCGGCAAGCCGGAAAGGAGCCGCCGTGCCGCCAACACCATGCGCACCCAGATAGCCATCGCCTTAAGCCCACGTACGTCGAGCGCCTCCCGCACCACCGTCATCTCGTCGTCGCGCTCGTCGGTTCCCGCAAACGACCCGTCAAAAAGCTCCACCAGCATGCTGTCGGCCCGTATAACAATCCCCGCGATGTCGAGCTCGCAGTCGTAGGCCTTGCTCGTTTTGAGCTGCTGTAGAACGCCGCCGTCATCTCCCCGCTCGGTCAGGCAGCGCTTGACCTCGATATGCGCGGACAACATATCGAGTGCGGTATGGGATGTCTCGATTTCTGGCACGGTCAGGTTCGTAGGAAGCCCAAGCCCGTTGTCCCCATAGCAAACAGCCGTCAGTGTCTGGGCCACCCTCCATGAAACAGGGTCTATTTCGCAGGCCGCCCGTTCGCCCCCGCGCTCGATGACCGATGCCATATAGCGAGCGAGCTTTGTATTGGACACGCTGACCGCTGCCAGATATACGCCAAGCGCCTCGGCAGGCGTTGGCTCTGGAGCCGGATCCTCGGCATCGATCGTGCCCAGCGCTGCTCGGCAGATATCGGCCCCGTGCCCCGTCAGAGCCAGATCGACCCCATACTGCCCAGCAAGTTCAAGGACCGCATCACGGTCCAAAAAGGCGTCCGCCAGGCCCATCGCCGCATCGCATCTACCCGCCTTAAGCAAAATCCGGGCCGCCCTCGGAACAAGTTCGGGGCGAACCTCGGCCACCAACTTACGCAAGCGCAAGCGTCCGTTATCCTCCGTGCCCAGACACGTAAAACTCCGCTCGGCGGGGTCCAAGCCAAAGATCGGGTAGTCGCGTACGAAGTAGGACTGGTCGACCATCGATAGCCTCACCCCGCAAGCCTCGAGTTCTGCGATATTGCCCTCGCCCATCAAAATCATGAGACATGCCACGCAAAACAGTGCATTATTGTCGAGCGAAGCCAGGTCGACAAGTGCCGCGCCATATACGTTGACAATCTCGTTTTCGAGCAGACCGGCTACGTCGCCTTGGCCATACAGACCCGTCTGCAATGCCGAAACGAGCTCGGGCACGCCCTGCGTGAGCTGATAAAAGTCGAGCGATGTGCTGATCGAAAACGCCGATGCCCACGCCGAATACTCATAGGCATGCACCTTGAGCATCTGCGCATTGATCTTAACCGAATCGCCCAGCCCATGAATCAGTTGACGATTTGAAGGACGGCAGGAGATAAAGACCCCCACCCCCATAGCGCGCAGGCCGCGAATCCTGTCGATGAGGTCTTCGGTATCGTGCTGATCGAGGTTTGGCACATTATCAATCGCGATAAGGGAGTGCGGTTTGTCTTTGAGTTCTTCGGTAACCACCTCGAGCTGCATAAACACCTCGCGCCCAGTGGCGCGATCGGCCTCGATAATCCGCACGGGGCCTCGCGTCGGGTCGCATTTAACCTCATGGGTGTACTGCAGCAGCACCGAGGTCTTCCCAAACCCGTCGGGCGCATAAAGAACCACGATGCCGGCCTTTCGGCCCTTGGCGAGAAGCTCATTCATCAAGCGTTCGCGTCGCACCATATAGCCACCGCCCAGCGGCATCAGCTCGAGGTCGTCCATACTGCCCAAATCGTTTACCATGCCCGCTCCTCAACTCGACCGTATGGACACTGTAACCGCAAGACCATACAAGCCGCGCTATGAATAGAGCGACCTTGTGTTCTAGGTTGTCTTTTGGTACGCAAGCGGCAAGTTTTTGTACAGCGAGGGCCGATTGTTATTAATCCCCCGACTAATCGGTCTTTAAGCAGGTAAATGAGCTTGTCAGCTTGTCCCATCTAAGCGGCAGTGTAACGCAGATGAACAAGGTTCAGCTATGTCATTCAACTCGCCTAGCACCCGCTACCGTCTACGACCTTTTAGTGGCATTTTTGCATAGAATCTGATATGGAATGAATCAAGCTGTTGGGCATCCGGCATTCGTCAAGCTTGCGGCAAGATTTTGGCCAAGTGGGCGGAAAGGGATAGCAAAAAGGCCCCCGCAAAGCGGAGGCCTTAGGCAAGGTTATGTCGAGGTGCAGGATTCGCGCTACTCGCAGAGCGAAAGGGCGGCCTCGTCGGCAACGACAACGCAGTTGGTGTGCAGCTGCAGGATCGAAGCCGGGCACGCGGGCGTAACCGGACCATAGCACATGTCATGCACGGCCTGAGCCTTGGCCTCGCCGTTGGCGACGACCAGGATCATGCGGGCATACATGATGGTCTGGGTACCCATGGTGTAGGCCTGACGGGGAACATCGTCGATGCTGTCGAACAGGCGGCTGTTGGCCTGAATGGTGCTCTCGGTAAGGTCGACGCAGTGCGTGCCCTTGGAGAAGTGGTCATCGGGCTCGTTGAAGCCGATGTGGCCGTTGTTGCCAATGCCGAGCAGCTGCAGATCCGGGTAACCGGCGGCGGCGACGATCTTGTCGTACTCAGAGCAGGCAGCGGCGGCGTCGGGGTTGGAACCGTCGGGCACATGCGTGTTGTTCAGGTCGATGTTGATGTGATCGAAGAAGTTCTCACGCATAAAGTAGTGATAGCTCTGGGGATCGTCGTGCGAAAGGCCGCGATACTCGTCCAGGTTGTAGGTGCTGACCTCGGCAAAGTCGACGTCGCCCTTCTCGTACCAAGCAGCGAGCTGCTTGTAGGCACCGATCGGGGGGGAGCCGGTGGCAAGACCCAGCACGCAATCGGGCTTGAGGATAACCTGCGCCGAGATGATATTGGCGGCCTTGCGGCTCATATCCTCGTAGTCTTTAGCTTTAATGATCTTCATTACGCGTCCTTTCTCGTACAAGAGAGGCAAGGCTCCCCTTACAAGCACTTGCCCGCGGCCCGCGTCGGCCGCAACCAACGTGTGCGGCCACCAGGGCGAGGTCGCGTAATGTATGTGTCTCGTGTCTAGCCGCGTCGAGGCCCCTGCCCGTCCACGGTGACCCAAAGCCGTTTAGCTTCGGACAAATCCCATCTTGCCACGGAGGGCGCCCTCTTTCAAGGGCGCCCTCCGTAAACGTGTTTGAATTGTAGGCTAATGGCCACGTGCACTTGCTAGCGCTCGCGAGCAACGATGAGCTGGTCCATCTCTTCGACATGCGCACCAACGGAGCCCTTGATACTCGAGAACTCAACGGAGTTGCACACCAAGATGGGAACCGTCACATCGTAGCCCTCGGCAGCAATTGCCTCGCGATCGAACTCGATGAGCACGTCGCCCTTATGGACGACATCGCCCACCTGTGCATGCACGCTAAAATGCTTGCCCTCAAGCTGAACAGTGTCCAAACCAACGTGGATGAGCACGTCTAGGCCATCGACCGTGTTGAGCGCAACGGCGTGACCCGTGGGAAAAATGGCCTCGACCTTGGCGTCTGCCGGCGCAATCACACGCGTGCCGGTAGGCTGAATCGCCACGCCCTGGCCCAAAAGGCCGGTAGCAAATGTCTGGTCATTGACCTCGGACAACGGAATGACGTCGCCCGAGATGGGAGCATCCAGCGTAAGAACTCGTCCACGCATACCAAAAGACCTTAGGACTTTAGTGAACATGCTCCCCCTCGGACATACCAATCAATCAAAATAGCTTTAACAGTTTACCACTTGGCACCCGTTTTTGACCATTAGGGAAGTTCGCGCTTGACAACCTCGACGATGTCGTCGACAACACGCTGGGTCAGCTCGTGCGTCTCGGCCTCGGCCATAACGCGGACCAGCGGCTCGGTACCGCTCGGGCGCACCAGAATGCGGCCGCGGCCGTCAAGCTCCTTCTCGGCAGCAGCGACGGCATCCCAGATGGGCTGGCAATCGTCCAGGCCGGCCTTGTTGTCCGAATGCACGTTGACAAGCACCTGCGGGTACTTCTTCATGATGCCGGCAAGATCGGTGAGGCTACGGCCGGTGCGCTTGAGCACGGCCAGCAGCTGCAGAGCCGTCACCAGGCCGTCACCGGTGGTGTTGTGCTCCAGAAAGATGATGTGGCCGGACTGTTCGCCGCCGATGACGGCGCCATCCGCGAGCATGCGCTCCAATACGTAGCGGTCACCCACGGCGGTCTGAACCATCTCGAAGCCCTGCTCCTTCATAGCGATGGAGAAGCCAAGGTTGCACATGACGGTCGAGACGATCTCGGAGTTGGCGAGCTTGCCGCGGGCGGCGAGGTCAGAACCGCAGATAGCCAGGATGTAGTCACCGTCGATCTCATTGCCCTCGCCGTCGACGAACAGCACGCGGTCGGCGTCGCCGTCGTGGGCCAAACCGATATCGGCGTGGGTGCGCAGCACGAGCTCGCGCAGGGGCTCAAGGTGAGTGGAGCCGCACTCGACGTTGATGTCGGTGCCGCAGTAATCGGTGTTGATGGCGTGCACCGTGGCGCCCAGGCGCTGCAGCGCGGCGGGCGTGGTCTGGCAAGAAGCGCCATGACCGCAGTCGACGGCAACGACCAAGCCGTCGAGTCTCAGGCCATCAAGCGTATCGATGGCGTGGTCGACGTATGCCTTGCGAGCGTCCTTCATCTTGATAATGTGGCCCACGCCGGCACCGGTCGGCAGCGTGTCGGCAGCCATGGCCTCCTCGGACATGACCCAGGCGCTGATCTCTTCCTCGACAGCATCGGGAAGCTTCATGCCCTTGCGACTAAAGAACTTGATGCCGTTGAACTCCGGCGGATTATGCGAAGCAGAGATGACGATGCCGCCGTCGAGCTCGTTTTGGACGGTGAGCAGCGCCACGGCCGGCGTAGGGATAACGCCGCAGCAATGCGGACGGCCGCCCTCTGCCATAATGCCAGCGGTCAGAGCACTCTCGAGCATGGTACCCGAAAGACGCGTGTCGCGGCCGATGCAGATGTCCGGGCCAAGGAACTTGGTCGCCGCGCGGCCCAGGCGAAACGCGAGGTCGCACGAGAGGTCGGCATTGGCGACGCCACGGACGCCGTCGGTACCGAAGATGTTCTGGGGCATAGGATCGCTCCTTCCCTAGCAGGCGATATACAACCGCCCACCCTAGTCGAAAAAGAAAAGCGGGACCCGCCGAGGAATCGGCAGGCCCCGCTTGTACATTGTATCTCGAAAGGAGATAAAACCTTAGCGCTTGGAGAACTGGGGAGCGCGGCGGGCCTTCTTGAGGCCGTACTTCTTGCGCTCGACCACGCGAGCATCGCGCGTAAGGAAACCGGCCTTCTTGAGGTCAGCACGGTAGTCGCCAGCGTTCAGAAGAGCGCGAGCGATGCCCAGACGCAGAGCGCCGGACTGACCGGAGATGCCGCCGCCATCGCACAGAGCGATAACGTCGAACTGACCGGCGGTGTCGGTCACCTTGAAGGGAGCAAGGGCGTTCTCAACGAGCTGATGACGGCCGAAATACTGCTCGGCGTCACGCTTGTTGATGGTCACCTTGCCGGTGCCGGGGACGAGACGGACGCGGGCGACGGCGTTCTTACGACGGCCGGTACCCTGGTAGACAACGGTGTTCTCAGCCATCTTTAAGCCTCCAGCTCAATCTTCGTGGGGTTCTGGGCAGCATGCGGATGCTCGGCACCAGCGTAGACCTTAAGCTTGGTCATCTGGGCACGGCCGAGGGTGGTCTTGGGCAGCATACCGCGAACGGCGCGCTCGATGACCTTCTCCGGGTGCTTCTCCATAGCCTGGCGGAAGCTCTCAGCCTTGAGGCCGCCGTTGTAGCCGCTGTGGCGATAATAGGTCTTCGTGTCGGCCTTGTTACCGGTAAGCTGGACCTTATCGGCGTTGATGACGACAACGAAGTCGCCGCAGTCGCTGTTGGGCGTGAACTGGGGCTTGTTCTTACCGCGCAGGATCATTGCGATCTGGGTGGCAAGACGGCCCAGGACAGCACCATCGGCGTCGACGAGAACCCAGTTGCGCTGGACCTCGCCCTGCTTGGCGTAGTGAGTCGATTTCGAAATCACTTAGACTCCTCCATGTACAGTACGTGTTGTTACAGAGATTCACGGGGCTCTGCAAGTAACCCGTCCATATTACCCCGCTCGCCGTACGAGTCAACAGGTATTTTGGCTCCGACCAGAGTTTCTGCACATGTCATCCACGAGCCGTGATTTTTCCAACTCTTTAGCTGTTGTCATTTTTTGAGGGTTCGCCGTCGCTAGCGCTCAACGAACTCTTGGATTTCCGCGAGCAGGCGCTTTGCCTCCTGACGGCCCTGGATATACAGGTCCAAAAGCTTTGCCGGATCGTGCTCGACATGGCCGACCTCGACCGGCTTTTGCGGAGCGATGACCAGCGCGCGGCCCTCGCGCTCATACTTCCACAGGTGCATGCGCTGGAGGTTATAGCGGTCGTGGCGCGTCTCGATAGCCTCGAGCAGGTAGGGGTAGTCGGCATAGCGGGCGCGCGCGGCAGGCATAAACTCGTAGGGCTTTTTCTCGTACGAGCGGTCCTGGGTGACGATGACGACCGCACGGTCGAAGCCCGCCTCCTCGAGCACATGCTCGATAGGAACCGAATCGGCCACGCCGCCGTCGACGTATTTGTGCCCGTCGATCTCGACCGGCGGCGTCACCAGCGGCAGCGAGGTGGAGGCGCGCACAGCATCGAGGTCGAGCACGGCGCTTTTGACCGGCAGGTAGGCAGCGGTTCCAAACAGCATGTCCGTCGCGACGGCGTACATCTCGATAGGGCTGGCGTCGAACGTCTCGTTATCAAAGGGATCCAGGCGGTCCTGGATATCGTTGAAGATAAAGTCGTAACCCACGATGGAGCCCGTGGATGCGAAGGATGCGGCACCCATGTAGCGGTTGTCATTGCAGAAGGTCAGGTTGATGCGATTGACGCGACCGATCTGGTGCGACTTGTAGTTGACGCCGTTGAGCGCACCGGCCGAAACGCCGTACACCGCCGGAATTTCGACACCGGCCTCCATGAGAACGTCGAGCACGCCGGCGGTAAACTGCCCACGAAAACTGCCACCCTCCAAGACGAGCGCGACCTTGCCGGCGTTCTTTGCCTTATCTTCTGCAGTCATATTGACCTCCTGCGATTGCGTTTTGGCTTTCTTCTACCCAGTTTTGGAATGGAGGGCGCATGGGTTTTTTGAGGCGGCAGATGAAGCGGAAAGTGTATCCCAGTTTGAGGCGGGATTCCTGGATGCGCTTTCCGCTTGGACCGCCATTGGGACAGCGCGTCCCGTTCTGAGCGCGGATTCCGGGATGAACTTTCCGCTTGCCGTTCATTTGGAAATTACATCCCATTCCGAATGAGGATTCCGGGATGCGGTTTCCGCTTGATGTGCCATCCGGAAACTACGTCCCAGTCTGATTGCGAATTCCGGGACGTACTTTCCACCTGGGCCGCCATTGGGAAAGCGCGTCCCACCCTGCGTTGCCGTGGCGTTTTCTTTACGCCCGCGCCCTGCACAGAGTTCGATTCTCCGCGGTACGGACTAGAAATAAAAAGACAGGCAGATACGAATATCTACCTGCCTGTTACTTATGGTGGAGGCGCGGAGAATCGAACTCCGGTCCACGAAAGCCCCCTGATTGGCATCTCCAAGCTCAGTCGCTGGTTTAGTCTCGGACGCCTTGCGCGCAGCGACACGCTCGCGACGTCCTAACCGGTTCGGTCTTAGCCCGCGCCATACCGATTACGTGCGCAGGAGCATTCCCCTAAGATGACGTCGCGCCGGTGTCGGGGAAATCACCGGGTTGACGCGCCGCTATAAATTAAGCAGCGAGAGCCATAGGCTCAAAAGAAGAGTTGTTGTCAATTCAATTTGACGGTACCCCTGTTTAACGAGGCGAGGAGACCTCGGCTTGCTTCCTCTCTCAGAGCTATCGTGTCGAAACCAGTCGCCCCCGAATGTCGGGAAAGTCTGGATGGTATCGGGCCTGCAAACACCCGATAACCGTCGACTTTTCAAGGAACATACGGGGCGAGCCCCGCTTGTGGAGTGTTATCTTACCACGTTCTGAAAGCGGACAGCTGTTCTATGCACGAGCTGTGAAGACCCCAATGTGCGCCGCACTTCGCACTTTTGTTACCGATCGCGTCACGTATATTTTCGCCAAGCAAAATTGACCCGTCGAAAGGACCGTTATGGATACCAAGCAGCAACTCGTCGATGCCCTCGCAGGCCTGGGCTCAACCATTACCGAAGCTATGGATGTCATCGAGGGCTTTGTCCCCTGCGGACATCCCGCCCTCACGGTATCGAACGCACTCGTCGCGCTGGACGTTGACGATGATGCAGCTCTCGCCCAGCAGCTTGAGACCGTCGAGGGCTTTATCGACCACGTGAGTGAGAACCGCGGCGTGGCCGCCTACCACGGTATCGAGGTCGAGCTCGCGGGTCCCAAGGCCGATCTGTTCGCAGCAATCCGCGAGGTAGGCGCCCTTATGCAGACCGCAGGCGTCAAGAACACCCAGGTCAACGAGTGGGTCTACCGCAGTCTGGCAGCACTCGACAGCTCCGACGAAAAGGCAGCCGAGCAGCTCGCAGAAAGTCCCGCCATCAAGGCCGAGCTTTTGTAAATAGCAGACGCGGGCCCCTTGGCGCATCGTCGTCCAAGAGGCCCGCAAACAGTTCGCGTCAACCGATTGCCGCGCCGCCGCATTCGGCCAAGGCAAGAATCGGCATCATTTGACGAGGTGTCTTTGCTGCAAGATCGGCATGTTCGAGCAGTTTTCGATCGTTGGTCACCAAGTAATCGACCTGGGCGCGTTTGCATGCGGCGAGTACCAAGTTGTCCTCGTAATCGCGATGGAGCGCTAAGTATTTGTCGGCCAGCCAAAGGTCCGACGCATCTGCACCCACGGCCGTGGCGTTTTCGGTCATGTTCCGAACAAACGCCAGCGCCGCATCGCCAATCGCGCGGGCAGAAGCCTCGCCGAGCGCTCCCCCGCTGGCAAGAACGCTGCGCTTCAGTTCGTGCTGTACAACATACAGTACGTCCTTGGCGATATGCACCGGAAAGAACAGCAATGCCCCCGCCTCCGTCGCCTGCCCAATAAACGCACGCGCGGCAAGCGACTCGGCATGGTCGACGCAAAACGAATCAACCCATACGTTGGCATCCACCATTATTTTGAGGGGAGCCCCGCTCACAGGATCATCCCCTTTTGGCGATAGCGCTCGTCCATGGCTTCGGAATAGATTGTGTCCCAATCGCGATTGTCGGATACGGGCGACGTAGCGATGCCCAGGTCCGCGTAAAGCTGATCCGCCGCCGCCCATGATGCGGCGAACGGAGTATCGTGCGCGACGGTCTGCCGCCGGTCGTCGACGCCCGCAAGCACTTCCTCGCACTGCCCGCCACCCTGCGCGACCTTGGCCACCACCTTTTTGATGAGCTCGGGCAGTGACCCGCCCGAAAGCCGCAACGCTTCCTCCGCATGGTCCTTGACCTGGCGATCCACGCGAACGTTCACCTGCGCCATGCCGCTAACAGCACCCATGTCGATCTCGCTCCCTTCAATTGCTAGCCTTGCTAGCAACACTATATAGAGAAGCTAGCAAATGTTCAAACGCAAAAGGCCTGCGCCCGGACGACACCGATGCCGTCTGGGCGCAGGCCAGATAACGTGGGCAAACACGTCTGCTAACGCAGGTACGCTTTTGAGTTGCCCAAGCTATAGGCGATTGTCGAGCCGTTGTGCAGCAGTGACGACGTCTGCGGAGTGATCATGCCGGTAATGCCCAGCGCCAACAGCGCCGAGTTGGTGAGCATCACCTTGGAATACGAACTCGTCAGACGGTCGATAAGCCCCTGGCTCATGCGACGCAGGCGCACGATTGCGGCCAGATCCGTATCGGTCAGGATGATATCGGCGACCTCCTTGGCGATATCGCTTCCGCCACCCATCGCCAGGCCCACGTCGGCCAAACCGAGCGCCGGTGAATCGTTGACGCCGTCGCCCACCATGGCAACGTGGCGCCCCTCGCGCTTAATCCGCTCCACATAAGCGTACTTGTCCTCGGGCAGCAGCTCGGCCTTAAACTCGTCGACCCCTGCCTCTCGCGCAATGCGCTCGGCCGTGCGCTCGGAATCGCCCGTGAGCATGACCACGTGCTTGACGCCCAACGCATGCAGGTCGGCGATGGCCTCACGGACCCCGGGCTTAAGCGGATCCTCGATTCCGAGCACGCCCACAACGGTGCCGTCGACCGCCAGATACAGCGGCGACAGGCCTTGCATCTGGAGCTCGATTTGCTCCTTGATGTCGGACTCGAGCTGCGCACCCTCGTCCTCAAATACAAAGTGCGCCGAACCGATAATCGCGCGACGCCCCTCGATGGACGAAGCGATGCCGTGCGCCACGATGTACTCGACCGCGGCATGGCGCTCGCGGTGCTCGAGCCCGCGCTCGAGGGCGGCGTTGACCACGGCACGCGCCACCGGATGCGGGAAATGCTCCTCCAAGCAAGCGGAAAGGCGCAGGACCTCGTCCTCGCTCCAGCCGTCGGTCGTCAGCACGCAAGCCAGGCGCGGCTGCGCCTCGGTAAGCGTGCCGGTCTTATCAAACACAATGGTATCGGCCTTGGCAAACGACTCAAAGTACTTCGCGCCCTTGACCATGACGCCCATCTTGGCGGCATCGCTCATGGCGGTCATGACGGCGACGGAACCCGTGAGCTTGAGTGCGCACGAGTAGTCGACCATCAGCGCCGCCGAGGTCTTGATAAGGCTGCGCGTGGTGAGAGCGACAAGGCCCGCGAGCAGGAAGTTCCACGGGACGATCTTGTTGGCGAGGTCTTCCATGTGCGACTGGCCCTCGGACTTGAGCGAGTCGGCCGTCTGCACGAGCGAGACGATCGAGCGCAGTTTGGTTTGCGCCGTATTGGCGCGCACGCGCACCAAGATGCTGCCGTCTTCCACGACGGTTCCGGCGAACACGTCGTCGCCCACGCTGCGTTCGACGGCCAGCGGCTCGCCGGTCAGGGTCGCCTGGTTGACCATAGCGCTCCCCTGCTCGACAACACCGTCGATGCAAATGGACATGCCAGTACGCACGGCCACCAAGTCGCCGGGCTCGAGCTCGGCGGCGGCAACGCTTACCTCGATGTCGCCGACGACCTTTTGCGCCTTATCGGGCACATCGAGCAGCGAGTTGATGAGCTCGTTTTCGCTCATGGCGCGGGTGTAGTCCTCGAGCAGCTCGCCCACGTTGAGCAGGAACATCGTCTGGCCTGCGGTGTCGACATCACGTTTGACGAACGAAATGCCGATGGCCGAAGCGTCGAGCACGGGAACGGTCAGGCGCGGCTGCGCCAGCTCATGAAGGGCAGCGCGCAAAAAGGTCATGTAACCGGCTACGACAAACACCGCACGCAGGGGCGTGGGCAAAAACCAGCGACGCGCGTAATGGGCACCGACGAGTGTCGCTAGGTCCATAACGAGTTTGTGCTTGCGCGGCTCAAGCTGCATCACGTAACCCGTCTTTGCGTCGGCAATGGCCTGAGCGTCGAGCGCACCGACGGCGGCCAGCACGCTCGCGCGGCGCGGCTCATCGTATTCGAGCGCCATCTGGCCGATGCGGCCGTAGACGCGCACCTTGTGCACGCCGTCGATGTCGCCGCCAAGCTTAAGAAGTGCATCGAGATCGCTCTCTGGCACAGGACA
>OGFJ01000964.1_pt1 | contig 21339 bp, 19 predicted proteins | sample 1570861 | NCBI WGS metagenome assembly OGFJ01 (sample SAMEA2582060, study PRJEB24529) | metagenome | biome: Human gut stool | place: China | collected 2011
GGGACACAGCAGGCGTTATGCGGTTTCTGGTGCAGCAGTGGCTGCCGGAAAGTGTGCGGCGGAATCTGGACCTGGACGAGGAACTGCTGACCCGGACTGTCGTTTTTCTGGGGTGGGTCCACGATATCGGGAAAATCACGCTGGCCTTTGCCGGCCCGATCATGAGCCTGCTGCCGGAGGCAAAACAGCGGTTGAAGGAGGATACCGAGCTCCGCTGGAACGAGCGGGAAAAGAAATTTTCCCACCATGCGCTGGCCGGGGAGGTGATCCTGCGGAAACTGGGCTGCCCGGAAGGACTGGCCTCGATCGTGGGGGCACACCACGGCAAGCCGCAGGAGGCAAATAATGTTCTGGACCAGCTGGAAGACGGAGTGTATGAAACAAATTACTGGCCCAAAGGACGGAAAACATTCTGGTGGAGCTGCTGGCAGGAACTGTTCGATCACGCCCTGCAGGAAAGCGGATTTTCTGACGTGAAAGAGCTGCCGGAGCTGTCGGTCCCGACGGAACTCCTTCTGACCGGCCTGCTCATCATGGCGGACTGGATCGCCAGCAATCCCCGGTATTTCCCGCTGATCCCAGTAGAGGAACTGGGCGACGAGAGCCTTTATCCGGCCCGCACGGAACGGGCATGGCAGAAATTCGCGCCGACCCTTCCCTGGGAAGTGCAGGAGGCCGCGGCGGACCCGGCGGAGTTCCGGGAGCGGTTCGGCTTTCTTCCGAACGAAGTGCAGCAGGCTATGCTGGAGGCTGTGAACAACGCACAGGAACCGGGCATTTTTATTCTGGAAGCCCAGATGGGCGTGGGCAAAACCGAGGCTGCGCTGGCAGCGGCGGAGGTTCTGGCACAGCGCTGCGGGGAGGGCGGCATCTTCTTTGGTCTGCCGACCCAGGCCACCGCCAACGGTATTTTTGGGCGGCTGCTGGACTGGGCGCAGAAACAGTCGGATGGGCTGGAACACTCCATCCGGCTGGCGCACGGCATGGCGCAGCTGAATACAGACTATTTGAAATTGCAGCAGGAGCTGGTGCCGGTGGAGGATGACGCCGACGACCCGGAGGAACGGGTGATGGTGCACCAGTGGTTTCAGGGCAGCAAACAGGCGCTTCTGGCCAACTTTGTCATTGGCACGGTGGATCAGCTGCTGATGGCGGCCTTGCAGCAAAAACATGTGATGCTGCGGCATCTCGGTCTGGCGGGCAAGGTGGTGGTGATCGATGAGTGTCATGCCTACGACGCCTACATGAATTGTTATCTGGACCGGGCACTGAACTGGCTGGGAGAGTACCGGGTGCCGGTGATCCTGCTTTCGGCCACGCTGCCCGCCAAGCGGCGCACCGAACTTGTGACCGCATATCTCAACCGGAAAACGCTGCCGGATGCACCCTGGAAAACCTGCCGCGGCTACCCGCTGCTGACCTGGACGGACGGAGACCAGGTGCAGCAATGCGAAATTCCGCTGCACACACCGCCGCGCCGGGTGACGATGGAATCCCTGACGGAGGAACATCTGCCGGAAATGCTGCAGAATGCCCTGCGGGAGGGCGGCTGTGCAGGCGTGATCGTCAACACGGTGCGGAAAGCGCAGGACCTTGCGGCCCGCCTGCGAGAAGAGCTGCCGGAATTTGAAGTGCTGGTGTTCCACGCACAGTTCCTGATGCCTGACCGCGCCGAAAAGGAACAACGCCTGATGGAGCGCATCGGCAAGCGCTCGACCCCGGCGCAGCGCGACCGGCTGATCGTGGTGGGTACGCAGGTGCTCGAGCAGTCACTGGATATCGATTTCGATTACATGATTACGGAACTGTGCCCGATGGACCTGCTGCTGCAGCGCATCGGACGGCTGCACCGGCATCCGGGCCGGGCGCGTCCGCAGCCGGTGCAGGAAGCCCGCTGTGCAGTGCTGGACACCGGGACCGAGGAATTTGACGAGGGCAGTGCAGCCATCTATGGCGAATGGCTGCTCGGACGTACCCGGAAGCTCCTGCCGCAGGAAGTGCAGCTGCCTGCGGATATCGCCCGGCTGGTACAGGACACCTACGGCTGGGAGCCGGACTGCCTGCCCGCAGACCCGCAGAGCACAGCGGCACGTGGAACATATGAGCTGGAACAGGCCAAGAAGCAGCGCAGCGCCAAGGCCTTTGCCATTTCGTCGCCGAGAGCATGCGGTGATGCGCTGGACGACTGGATGAATGAGGTCGGGGCGACCAGCGACGCCGGTGCCCGTGCCGCTGTGCGCGACGGCGACCCGTCCATTGAGGTGCTGGTCATGATGCAGGACGGCGCAGGCAATGTCCACTTCCTGCCCGGAGAGGGAGAAGCAGCCGGGCCCTGTGTAGCGGTGGACCAGCCCCCGCAGCCGGAAGAAGCCTTGCGGATTGCGCGGCAGAGACTGCGTCTGCCGGGGTACTTCAGCAAGCGATGGAGCGTGCAGCAAACCATTGACGCGCTGGAAGCCGAGACCCGGAAGCATTTTGCGGCATGGCGGCTCTCCCCGCTGCTGCGCGGGGAACTGGTCCTGCTGCTGGACGAGCGCCGCACGGCACACCTTGCCGGGCAGGTGCTGCACTACGACCGTGAGAACGGCCTGACCTATCAGAAGGAGGATGAGGATGGAGACGATGGAGTTTAACCTGCTGCAGGAACGGTGGGTCCGGGTGCGGACCCAGGACTGCACTGTGCAGGAAGTCTCGCTGACCGACGCCCTGCTCCATGCACACGCGTATGTGGACCTTGCGGGCGAGATGCCCACACAGGACGCCGCCATGCTGCGGCTGCAGCTGGCGGTGCTGCACACGGTGTTCTCCCGCGTGGATGGGAACGGTGTACCGGCACCGTTTGAAGAAACCGAGGACGCCCTGCTGCGCTGGAGCGAACTGTGGCAGTTGGGGCACTTCCCGGAACAGCCGATCCGGGATTATCTGGACAAATGGCAGGACCGTTTCTGGCTGTTCCACCCGGAGCGCCCCTTCTGGCAGGTGCCGGAAGCGAAGATCGGCAGTCCATTCGGAGCGAAAAAGCTGAACGGAGAAGTGTTTGAAAGCGAGAATAAAAGCAGCCTATTTTCTGCCTGTGCGGGAACAGGAAAGGAAAGCATGGACTACCCGCAGGCTGCACGATGGCTTGTGTCTTTAAACAATTATGACGATGCGGCGGCTAAGAAAAAGGCAAAAGACCGGCCGCTGCCGTCGATGGGGCCGGGGTGGCTCGGCCGGATCGGTGTGATCTATGTAAAAGGCAGCAATCTGTTTGAAACACTGATGCGGAACCTGATGTTCCTGCAAGATGGCGGAGAGCTCTGGGAACCGGATGTTCCGTGTTGGGAGCTTGAGGATGCAAGAAGCGGCGAACGAACTGAGGTGGCATGCCCGGATAACTTTGCGGAGCTGATGACGATGCAGTTCCGAAGGGCCCTTTTGGAGCGGAAGGAAAACAAAGTTGTGGGCTATACGGTCTTGGGAGGAGACTTCTTTGATTCCACGAATGCATTTGCAGAACCGATGACGCTCTGGAATAAAAAAGAGGACAAAAAGACAGGGCTGGTGTATTACGATCCGCGGAAACATGAGATGGGAAAACAGCTCTGGCGGGAGTTTTCCGCTATCAGTGATAGGGGCGGCCATAAACCCGGCGTGATCTGGTGGAATACCTATTTGCAGGGCCGGAAATTGCTGAGCAGAAAAGAAATTCTACAGGTTTGTGCAGTTGGGGTGGAATACGGAGCGCAAAGTGCCTCCATGAAAGATTGTTACACAGATGCGCTTTCGATGAATCTTGAACTGCTAAATGAATTGGGCCGTACATGGCAGATCTGTGTTGACGATGAGGTGAACAACTGTGAGCAGGCTGCACGGATCGTGGGTCGTCTGGCACAAAACCTGGCCCTTGCGGCAGGGGACAAGAACGACACCGGTGCCGAAGCCGCCCGCGCGCAGTTCTATTTTGCGGTCGATCAGCCGTTCCGGCGGTGGCTGCAAGGCATTGACCCGGAGACGGATGAACCGGTCGAGAAGGCGGTCGAGTGGCAGGAGCAGGCATACCGGCTTGCGGCAGAATTGGGCAGACAGATGGTGGAGCAGGCGGGGACCGCTGCATTCATCGGGCATCGCATTCCGGATAAAAAGAATCGGGAAAAGAGTTATCTGTATACAGCGCCCAAGGCCTACAACAGCTTTCTGTATGATTTGCGGAAGCTGTACCCGAAACAGGATGAAGGAGGGACAGAATGAAAACCAATGAGGTGAAAGCCTGCGTGACACAGCAGCTGCGTCGGCTGCAAGTTCTGCCGGAGCCGCAGAGACGGGCCGAGCTTGCCGAGCTGCGCCGGGGCGTGGGGCGTCAGCCCGGAGACCTGCCTGCGTTGTGGGGCGCTCTGCTGGCCGACATGCCGGAGCAGCTGCAGGGCAGCAATGGCCCGTCAAAGGCGGAATGGGCCGTCTATACGGCGTTGACCCTGTTTGCCCTGCACCAGCAGGGGGAAGCCGGTGTTTCCATGAACCAGCCGGGCAGAACGCTGGGCGGTGCAGTGCGGCAGCTGGCCGAAAAAACGGCTGCCGGGCAGGACTGGACCGAGAGCAGCGTGCTCCGGCGGTTCAACGCACTGGCAACGGCGGATTCCATGCCGGAAGTCTCGCACCACCTGCGCGGGATGATCCAGCTGCTGCGGCGGGAAGAGATCCCGCTGGATTATCCGCAGCTGGCCGAGGATCTGTATCAATACCAGTTTGTGGACGGTGCGCCGAATGTCCGTTTGCGGTGGGGCCGGGACCTTTATGCGAGCCCCACGGAGAAAACCAAAGAGAACGAAAAGGAGAATTGAAATGGATACCAAACGCCTGTATGTTGATTTTCATGTTCTGCAGACCGTGCCGCCCAGCTGCGTCAACCGCGACGACACCGGCAGCCCCAAGACCGCTGTCTATGGCGGGGCCGTCCGTGCCCGGGTGTCCTCGCAGGCGTGGAAGCACGCCATGCGCGTGATGTTCACCGGGGAAATGAGCGATGCAGTTGAGACCGGTTACCGCACCAAGAAGGGCACGGATCTGGTGGCAAAGCAGATCAAAGCCCTTGCTCCGGATGCGGATGCCTTCAAGCTGACACAGGAAATCTTTAAGATGCTGAAGATCAAGGCTGACGAGGATGGCACCAAAGCATTGTTCTTCCTGAGCGATGCACAGGCAAAGGCGCTGGCAAAGCTGGCGGTGGAAGGCTGCAAGGACAAGAATCGGTATAAGGAGGCTTTGAAAGAGGCTCCCTCTGCGGACATGGCGCTGTTTGGCCGCATGGTGGCAGATGACCCGTCGCTGAACTACGACGCTGCCGCACAGGTGGCCCACAGCATCTCCACCCACACCGTGCAGAACGAGTTCGACTATTTCACCGCCGTGGACGACTGTGCCCCGGAGGACAACGCCGGTGCCGGGCATCTGGGCACGGTGGAATACAATTCCGCCACCCTGTACCGCTATGCGACGGTCAATGTTCTGGAGCTGGTGCGCACGCTGGGCGCAGAGCAGGCGGCACAGACGGTCCGGGCGTTCGGTGAGGCGTTCATCCGCTCCATGCCCACCGGCAAGCAGAACAGCTTTGCCAACCGCACTCTGCCGGATGCCGTTTACGTCACTCTGCGGCAGGACCAGCCGGTGAACCTCTGCGGTGCCTTTGAAAAGCCGGTGCGCAAGAGCGAAGAAGGCTATGCAGAACCGTCCAAGATGGCGCTGAAACAGTATGCAAAGGACTCTACAATACCTTTGCAGAGGTGCCGGAGCAGAGCTTTACGGTGGGTACCGGGCTGGAAGAACTGGCACAGCCCATGCCGCTGAACACCATGCTGGCGGTACTGGAAAAGGCCGTAGAGGAGAAGCTGTCCGGGAATGAGGTGTGACCATGGCGACCTTATTGCTTCGGCTGGCTGCACCCCTGCAGTCCTGGGGTTCGGACTCCAAGTTTGAGACCCGCAAGACCGACCGGGAACCCACCAAAAGCGGCGTGGTCGGCCTGTTGGCGGCGGCGCTGGGGCTGCGCCGGGACGACACGGAGGGCCTTGCCCGGCTGAACGGCCTGCGCTTTGCCGTGCGGGCGGATCAGGAGGGCAGCCTGCTGGTGGATTTTCACACCGCCAAAAGCCGGGACACCTCCTATGTGACCTACCGCCACTATCTGCAGGACGCCGTTTTTCTGGCAGGGCTGGAAAGCGAGGACGAAGCTCTGCTGCGGGAGCTGGAAGCGGCTCTGCGGCACCCGGTCTACCCGCTGTATCTGGGGCGGCGCTCCTGTCCGCCCACCCTGCCGCTCTGTCTGGGCATCCGGCAGGGGAGCCTGCTGGACGTCCTCCGGACGGAACCCATGCAGGGACGAAAACCGGAAACAGGGAAGCTGCGCATCGTGGCCGACGCCGACCCGGCAGACCCTGCGGCAGTGCCCCGGCAGGATCTGCCGGTGTCCTTCAGCCCGGTGCACCGGCAGTACGGGTTCCGACCGGTGCGGGAATGGCGGCTGGACCGGCCGGAAATGCCGGAACCGACGGAGCACGACCCCATGGCGGAATTGCAGAATTGAGGTGAGATGCAATGTATTTGTCCCGCGCAGAACTTGACCCCACCCGCCGCAGTACCATGATCGCGCTGACTTCTCCACAGAAGTTCCACGGCGCGGTGGAAAACTCGTTCTCCGGCGAACGACGCCGCAGGCTGTGGCGGCTGGACAGACTGAACGGAAAACTGTATCTGCTGCTGCTCAGCGAGGAGCTCCCCGACCTGACCGGACTGTGTACACAGTTCGGGACGGGAGCCGCGCCGGAAACGCGCCGCTACGAGCCGCTGCTGGAACGGGTGACCCCGGGCAGCTGCTGGCAGTTCCGTCTGACGGCAAACCCGACCCGTACCCGGAAAGACCCGGCGGACCCGCTGGCGCGGGGTGCCCTGAAGCCCTGCTATCTGGAAGCGGAGCAGGAACAGTGGCTGCTGGAGCAGGCCGGGAAGCACGGCTTTGCCCTGACGGAGGGCACTTTTCAGGTGACCCGGAAACAGACCTGTCACTTCCGGAAGAACGGAAAGCGGCCGGTCACATTGCTGGCGGTGACCTATGAGGGCATCCTGCAGGTGACCGACCCGGAAGCGTTCCGGGAGATGCTGTGTCAGGGCATTGGCCGCGGCAAAGCCTACGGCCTTGGCCTGATGACCATCCTGCACGGAGGAAGCAGCCATGGATGATGTGCCGGGCATGATCCGCCCTGATCTGCAGGCGCTGCCGCAGGTCCGGGACCGGATGACCTTTCTGTACCTGGAACACTGCACGCTGGGCCGTCAGGACGGTGCCATCACGGTGACGGATGAAAAGGGCATCGTTCAGATCCCGGCGGCGGGCATTTCGGTGCTGCTGCTCGGCCCCGGCACCCGTGTGACCCACCGTGCCATGGAGCTGATGGGAGACACCGGCGTGGGTGCGGTCTGGGTCGGGGAGCACGGCGTGCGCTATTATGCCCACGGCCGCCCGCTGACCACCCATTCCCGGATGCTCATCCGTCAGGCGGAACTGGTCAGCAATCACCGGAAGCATCTGGATGTGGTGCGCAAAATGTACCAGCTGCGTTTTCCGGAGGAGGACGTCTCCCATCTGACGATGCAGCAGCTGCGCGGCCGGGAGGGCAGCCGTGTGCGGAACGTCTACCGCAAGGCGTCCAAAGAAACTGGCGTGCCGTGGAGCGGGCGGCTGTACCGCCCGGAGGATTTTGCATCCGGGGATCCGGTCAATCAGGCGCTGTCTGCTGCGCATGCCTGCCTGTACGGGCTGGCCCATGCGGTCATTGTGGCGCTGGGGTGTGCGCCGGGGCTGGGATTCGTGCACGTCGGGCATGAGTGCTCTTTCGTGTACGACATTGCCGACCTGTACAAGGCGGAGGTGACCATCCCGATCGCATTTGAGGTGGCGGCGCAGGCCCCGGAGGACCTGCCTGCCGTCGTGCGCCGCCGTGTCCGGGATGCTATGGTGGAGCATCATATTCTGGAACGGATGGTCCACGACATCCGCTGGCTGCTGCTGACCGAAGAGGAACAGACGGAAGAGCCGGATGTGGTTTACCTCTGGGATAATAAGGTCGGTGCGGTGTCAAACGGCATCAATTACTTTGACCGGGAAGCGGGTGAGGAGCCATCGTAGTTCTGACCATGACCAACTGCCCGCCCCGCCTGCGCGGCGACCTGTCCAAGTGGCTGTGTGAGATCAACACCGGCGTTTATGTGGGCAATGTGAGCAGCCGCGTCCGGGATGCAGTGTGGGACCGTGTCTGCCAGAACCTGAAAAACGGGCAGGCGACACTGGTCTACACGGCGGCAGGGGAGCAGCGGATGGAGTTCCGCACCCACAACACCAGCTGGGAAGCTGTGGATTTTGACGGCATCAAGCTGATGCGCCGCCCGCTGCCCCAGACGCAGACCGAGGCGATGGACTTGAAACCGGGGTTCAGCAAGGCAGCAAAGTACCAGATGGCACAAAAAATGGCACAGCGGACTGCCCGAAAGCCCGGAAAAAACGATTACACAGTGATCGACCTGGAAACGACCGGCCTGCACGCGGCAACGGACTCGATCGTGGAGTATGGCGCCGTCCGGGTGCGGGACGGGCAGCCGACGGAAGAATTTTCGGCCCTGGTGCACCTGCAAACTCCGCTGCCTGCGGAGATCACGCAATTGACGGGAATCACGCAGTCGGAACTGGAAGGCGGGATGGACGCGGCCGCTGCGCTGGAAGCATTTCTGGAATTTGTAGGCAAAGATGCTCTGGTGGGGTACAACCTGCAATTTGATCTGGAATTCCTGCGCGCGGCCTGTACGCGAAACCAGAAGCCGATACTGACCAACCGGAAGATCGACCTTTTGCCGCTTGCGCGGCGGAAGGTGATAGGCGTTGCCAACTTTAAGCTGCTCACACTGGTACGGCATTTTGGGCTGGCAGACAGGGTGGAGCACAGGGCCCTGCCCGACTGCCGCCTGACGCAGAGGCTCTATGCAAAACTGAATGAAACAGGCACAGGATGCAACTGAAATGGCCGATGCGATGGGATCTTTTTAGTCTTTTCCCCGCATACGCGGGGGTGATCCCGGTTCAGATTCCGGAATATCTGGGAGGCGGACCTTTTCCCCGCATACGCGGGGGTGATCCTCACAGCGACCCGCTTATCACGCGGCTGTACGCCTTTTCCCCGCATACGCGGGGGTGATCCCCCTTTTTCCACCCCCCAAGGTGGCGTTTTTTGCTTTTCCCCGCATACGCGGGGGTGATCCCCATTTTCGTGGCCTGACGAAAAAGGTCGTGTGCTTTTCCCCGCATACGCGGGGGTGATCCCCAAATAACACTGACGAGGGGGCAATTCTTTTGCTTTTCCCCGCATACGCGGGGGTGATCCTACCGCCCCGCCTGCTGGAGCATCTCTTCGTACCTTTTCCCCGCATACGCGGGGGTGATCCCCACTCGGACCCATTGATTACAAGGCTGTATGCCTTTTCCCCGCATACGCGGGGGTGATCCCTTAGACCAACATGATGTAGAAGTTTTAAAAGACTTTTCCCCGCATACGCGGGGGTGATCCCAGGAGATGGACGTTGTAGATCTGTATATGCAACTTTTCCCCGCATACGCGGGGGTGATCCCCATTCGGATCCGGCTATTACTTTGCTTTACGCCTTTTCCCCGCATACGCGGGGGTGATCCCAACGCCCTGGGGCTTGCAGACGTACTTTGTGACTTTTCCCCGCATACGCGGGGGTGATCCCCCGCAGGCGGCACACGATCTGGACAAGGCCCGCTTTTCCCCGCATACGCGGGGGTGATCCAAATATCTTGCAGGTCGATTTCTCCCAACTGTACTTTTCCCCGCATACGCGGGGGTGATCCCTGCCTGCCGTGTCCTCTGGTGAGAGGTATGCACTTTTCCCCGCATACGCGGGGGTGATCCCCGACTTTACTTTGTGCGTTCTTCGGCCCTTCTCTTTTCCCCGCATACGCGGGGGTGATCCCATGAATTATGCGCAAAATTTCTTTGCGCATAACTTTTCCCCGCATACGCGGGGGTGATCCCATAAGGGAGCAAAAGACAATGACAAGCACAATCTTTTCCCCGCATACGCGGGGGTGATCCCCTTGACATCCACCTCATAACCAGCGATGGTAACTTTTCCCCGCATACGCGGGGGTGATCCTAATCAGAGCGAACAAAACACGGGACAAAAAGTCTTTTCCCCGCATACGCGGGGGTGATCCCTACTCCTATGCACAGAGCTACTCGAAGCACTGCTTTTCCCCGCATACGCGGGGGTGATCCCCCATCTGTTTTAGCATGGATCCGCTGTTAAACTTTTCCCCGCATACGCGGGGGTGATCCCTCCGTCCAGCAGGCGCACCGGCTTGTGCGCTCCTTTTCCCCGCACACGCGGGGGTGATCCCTACGAGAGCACTCACCGGGACGGGATCTTTGACTTTTCCCCGCACATGCGGGGGTGATCCCCGGAGGGGTCTTTTGCCGTCAACCGCAGGGCGCTTTTCCCCGCATACGCGGGGGTGATCCCATCGTCTTTGAGAATAAGACCGCCACGGCTGGCTTTTCCCCGCATACGCGGGGGTGATCCCTATGCAGGGTAAGCCGCAGAGCGGCCACCCTGCTTTTCCCCGCATACGCGAGGGTGATCCCTGTCTCGCCGGACAGCTCTTGCATATAGCATCCTTTTCCCCGCATACGCGGGGGTGATCCCAAAGTAGTCTTTTGTATCTTTTGGCAGCTCTCCTTTTCCCCGCATACGCGGGGGTGATCCTAGGGGGCCGACATCCATCTGCATCAGGCTGGACTTTTCCCCGCATACGCGGGGGTGATCCCGAGTTTTTCCGGGACGAAAACGTGGACAATGCCTTTTCCCCGCACACGCGGGGGTGATCCCGGGTTCTTGGTCACGTTCGTGCCGAACTTCAGCTTTTCCCCGCACACGCGGGGGTGATCCCTTTTTTCGGTTCGCCGTTTCAAAATCCTTGCGCTTTTCCCCGCATACGCGGGGGTGATCCCAATTTGAACGGCATTTCGGCTCCGAACTATGACTTTTCCCCGCATACGCGGGGGTGACCTCAAGGGCAAGCGGCGCATGGTGTTCCTGCCGGGGAGGCTGCCGACGGACCAGAAAGCCGCCGCGGATGAAAAAATCAGGTTGTACAAATTCGACGGAAAAAGTTTGTGCAAGACTTCATATTGTAATATATGAAATTTTGTATTATCATAAATCTGCAAGCGATCTGTCTCTTGTGAGGAGGGGCGGAACGCCCAAAATACGCTTCTTTCCTGTGGAATTTCCCACGGTCCACCTGATGCGGATTGAAAGATAGGTCAAGAAGGGAAGAGCAACCATGATGAACACAAGTCTGCTCCAGAAGTCTGGTCTGGCAACGCTGCAGGTCGCGCAGATCCTGGCAGGGCTGGAACCGGGAGACCGGATCCCCACGGTGACGGAACTGAGCGAACAATGCGAGATGGCACGGGGAAATATCCAGATCGCGCTGAACAACCTGAAACAGAATCATGTGATCTGTCTGGAATCCCATGGGCAGAACGGCACCATTGCAACAGAGATCGACTATGTGGCAATGGCGCAGTATTGCAGCAATACGGGTCTGACCTGCGTGATGCCTATGCCGTATGGCCTGCGCTATGAAGGCCTGGCCAGCGGACTGTATGAGGAACTGAACCAGAAAGGGGTCACGGGTGCGATCGCATTCATGCGCGGTTCCGGCTACCGGCTGAACTGTGTGGAAGAAGGGCGCTTTCATCTGTGCGTCATGAGCCAGCTTGCATTTGAACACTATGCGCAGGAGGGCAAGGATATCCAGCTGATCGCGGCCTTTGGCCCGCAGAGCTATGTGGAACAGCATCGGGTCTTTGTCCGCCCGGACTTCAAGGGCGACTGGCAGAACTGCAAGGTGGGCGTGGATGCCTCCTCGGTGGACCAGGAGATGCTGACCCGGTTCTGTTTTGCCGATAAGCCGGTGCAATATGTGCCCATCATCTATAGTCAACTGGTGCCGTTTCTGCACAGCGGCGTCATTGATGCCGGCGTCTGGAGCGCCGATATGCTGCCGGAGGGGCTGAGCTATTATCCGATGCCCCGGCTGGATGAGCAGGAAAAAGATACGGTGGCCGTGCTTGCCTGCCGGAAAAGTGATAACATCACCGCGCAGCTGGTGCGCAAGATCCTGTCGGTGGAGCGTGTGGACCACATCCAGCAGCAGGTGATGCGCAAGCAGATCATTCCGCGCTACTAAGCAAAGGTGCTGTCAAACAGAAGTCACATCTGCATGGAGGACATGCGGGTGTTTCTTTCGGGATGAAAATACAAAATATTGTATAAAACATTTTCTTCCGAAAACCGATACAGGATGTCTGATTTTTTGCAGAAAGAAAAGGAGATCTCGCATGAAAAAGATCACTCGGCGCAACTTCCTGATCGCATCCGGCAAAACCGTTGGCACACTGGCAGCTGCCTCTGCCTTTATGGGGTGTGCCAGCCCGGAGCAGGCGGAGAACTGCTTCCCCCGGTCTGCAATGCACGTCCGGACCGATGACCGCCTGACGGCCATCGACGACATTGTGGAAAACTACATGGGACAGGGATATTTCCCCGGCGCAACGATCGTGGTGGCACGCGGCGGCAAGATCGTGTATGAAAAGGCATACGGCTACGCAATGCTCAACGACATGGGCGTGCGGCTGGACGATCCCCGCCCCATGCAGATGGATACCATGTTCGACATGGCATCCTGCACCAAGATCATGGCCACGACACAGTCCATCATGAAACTGTACAGCGAGGGCAAGATCGACCTGAATGCCACGGTAGCAAGCTACATTCCGGAGTTTGCCAAGAACGGGAAGGAAAACGTCACCGTGCATCAGCTGCTGACCCACACCTCCGGTCTGCCGCAGTGGAAGGCGATGTTCCTCTACATCGAGAAGGACAAGGCCAAGGTGCTGGATTACATCTGCAACTGTGAGCTGATGTTCGCCCCCGGCGAGGAAAAGTACAGCGACCTGGGCTTCCAGATGCTGGGCTTCCTGGTGGAGCGGATCACCGGGCGCTCGATGGACGAATACGTCAAGAACGAGATCTACAAGCCTCTGGGGCTGAAGCGCACCACCTATCTGCCGCTGGCCAACGGCTTTACCACCGAGGATGTGGCGGCCACCTCCTTCGGCAACCCGTATGAGTATGCCATGGTGGACGAGATCGACTACCCGGGCTTTGGCTACGACTGCACCGCCGATCTGGACGCGTTCCGCACCTTCACCGGCTGGCGCAACTACACCCTGCAGGGCGAGTGCAACGACGGCAATGCATGGATGGCAAACGGCGGCGTGGCCGGTCACGCGGGCCTGTACTCCGACGCGGAAGATCTGGCCGTGCTGTGCCAGGCCATGCTGAACGGCGGCATCTACAAGGGCGTCCGCCTTTACAAGAAGGAAGTCATCGACGAGTTCACCAGCGAGCAGAACGGCAAGCCGTTCCGCGGGCTGGGCTTTGAGCGGGGCTCCTCGTTCATGGGCCGCGGCGACCGCCACTACGACGCCTTTGGCCACGCAGGCTTTACCGGCACCCATGTGGTCATGAACAAGACCAACAAGACCGCAGTGGTGTTCCTGACCAACAAGCAGAACGTTGGCTTCAAGCCTAACTCCATGTCCTACTACAGTCCCTACAGCTGCTGCGGCGAGATCTGTGAGCTGGTCTGGAACATTTTTGGGACCGAAGCACCGGCTGAGACGCTGGCCGACAAGATCGGCGCCTGGCTGTAAGCAAAACAAAAAATCATTGGGAGATGTCAGAGATGGATTTTGAACCGAGATTAACGATCCTGCACCAGGCAGGGATGCTGTCCGAGGAGGATTACCGGAAGGTACAGGACGTGATCCGCTTTTTTCAGGAGAAATACGGTCTGACATTGACCGAAGAAAACGCCTCCGCCATGATCACACACCTGTGCGCTGCGCTGGGGCGCATCCACCGCGGAGAGCCGGTGGAGCCGCTGGACGAGGAGGTCTACGAAGAGACCAGCCAGGAGCCTACCTTCCCCAAGGCACTGGAAGCAACGCAGGCGCTGGTGCGGGAGATCCTGCCGGACCTGCCGGAGGACGAGCAGAAGTTCCTGACCATGCACATCGGGGTCGTGCTGGCACAATTGTGACAGCATTTGCATAAAACCCACATCAGAAAGGAGGGCTAGCTTATGAAAATCGTAGTAGGCGGCCAGATCGACAAGCAGAAGGTTTATGACACCATCAAGGGTGTTGTAGGCGACCGTGCCTCGGTGGAGATCAAGGATGACATTGCGGCGGCAATGGCGGTCAAGACCGGGCAGGCAGATTACTACTTCGGCGCCTGCAAGACGGGCGGCGGCGGTGCGCTGGCAATGGCCATTGCCCTGCTGGGCATGAACCAGTGCGCAACGGTGTCCATGCCGGGCAAAATGCTGAGCGAGGACGAGATCCTGGCACAGGTCAAGGCCGGCAAGAAGGCATACGGCTTTACGGATCAGCACATCGAAAAGGTCGTGCCGATCATTCTCAAGGGTCTGGGCTTCTGATCCGGATCGTCAAATAAGGAGGATTACATATGGAAACCATTCTGCGCTACGTTATCATCGCGGCAGTTGGTGCGTTGGCATCGATCCTGGCAAACCAGAGCATCGCCGTGTTCAACGACGGCCTGCGCCCGGTCCTGCCGGAGTATCTGGAAAAGCGCATGGACCGCAAGGCTCTGGCAGCCACCAGCTTTGCCATCGGCTTTGGTCTGGTCATCGGCTACGGCCTGCCCACGTCCATTGCCGCAAGCATCATCCTGATCCACTGCATCCTGCTCACCACCGACATCGTCGGTACCTGGTGCCCGGACACCAAAAAGGGCATGATCGCTTCCGGCGTCATCGGCGCTGTGTACGGCGTGGCCCTGCTGTTCGGCCTGCAGGTGATCATCGACCTGTTCAACCTGCTGCCGGTCAACTTCCTGGGCAGCCTGGGCCAGGTCTCTGCCGGTATCACGCTGGCCTTCGCCATCTTCCCGGCTGTGACGGTTGCCCTGCAGTTCGGCGCTGCCAAGGGCATCATCACCGCCATTGTGACCCTGCTGGTCCGTCAGATCGTTGAGACCTACGGCAAAATCGCACTGGACGCCGAGCACACGATCAGCCTGAACAAGGACGGTATGGCCCTGCTGGCCGGTATGATCATCATGCTGGTGTTCGCTGCCATGGATAAGGAAGGCAACGACCAGAACTCCAACGAAATGCTGACCCAGATCTTTGCCGACAAGGTCGCACGCATCCGCAAGTATATGCCGATTCTGGCCCTCATGGGCGGCCTGATCGCAGCAGGCACCAGCATGAGCATCATGGCCGGTGACCCCATCAGCCTGGGCCTGCTGGCCGAGGGTGACCGCGTCAACGCAGGTCTGACCGCTCTGGCCCGTGCCATCGGCTTTATCCCGCTGGTTGCCACCACCGCCATCACCACCGGCGTCTACGCTCCGGCCGGCATGACCTTCGTCTTTGTGATCGGTCTGCTGATCCCCAACCCCTTTATCGCCCTGATCGCCGGTGCAGCCTGCATCTGCGTGGAGATCCTGCTGCTGAACGTCATCGCAAAGGGTCTGGACAAGTTCCCCGGCATCAAGCGCTGCGGCGACAACATCCGTACCGCTATGAGCTACGTCATCGACATCGCCCTGCTGATCGGCGGCATCCTGGCTGCTCAGGCAATCATGCCCACGACGGGTCTGTTCATCATCGTGGCATTCTGGTGCATCAACAAGTGCAGCAAGAAGCCTCTGGTCTCCATGGCGGTCGGTCCTCTGGGCGCGATCCTGGTCGGCCTGATCGCAAACGTGCTGTTCCTGCTGTCTCTGTACACCCCTGCCGCCTGATCCCCGGATAAAATGAGCGCCTCCCGGCCTGCGTCGGGAGGCGGCTCTGGTTAAGAAACAATACAGGAGGCGAATCCTTTTGAAACTGCCTGAAAAGATTCTGTATGCGCACGAGCATACGACGATCGACCTGTCCGGCCCGAAGAAGAACATCGACTGCAGGCTGGATGATTTTGACGCGACCGCGGCGGAGTACCGGCGGCTGGCGGAACACGGTGTGGTCGGCATCATCGACCAGACCAACCGCGGGATGGGCCGGAACGTGGCCTATGTGCAGAAAATGGCTGCACAGGCGGGGGTGGAGATCACCCACGCGACGGGCTACTACAAGGAGCCTTTTCTCCCGCCGGAGTGCTATACGCTGACCGAACAGCAGCTGTGTGACATCATGGTGAAGGAACTGACCGAGGGCATTGAAGGCACCGGTGTCCGGGCGACCGTCATCGGCGAGATCGGCACCTCGAAGGACATCACCGAGACGGAGGCCAAGGTGTTCCGTGCGGCATCCCGCGCCCATGCAGAAACGGGGGCACCCATCTGCACCCACACAACGCTGGGCACGCGCGGCCTGGAGCAGCTGGAGATCTTCAAGAGCTTTGGTGTTGACCTGAGCCGGGTGGTGCTGAGCCACATCGACCTGTCGGCCGATCTGGATTACATGAAGCGCCTGCTGGATCAGGGGGTCAACATTGCGTTCGACACCATCGGCAAGTGCAACTATCAGCCCGATGTCTCCCGTGCAGACTGGCTCAGCCGCCTTTGTGCGGAAGGGTACGACACGCAGATCGTCATGAGCATGGACATCACCCGCCGCAGCAACTTTGCAGACCGGGGCGGTGTGGGCTACAGCTACCTGCTGGACACCTTTGCTCCGCTGGCAAGCGAGGCAGGCGTGCCGGACCGCGCATGGGAGAACCTGCTGTACCGCAATGCACTGCGCATCTACAAAGGACAGAAATAACAAGGATTCGAGGAATTGACAATGAAAACCTATCCCCTGCATTCTATCTCGCTGGAACAGGCAAAACAGCTCCAGTTCAAGGTCATTGACGCAGTGACCCGCAATTTTCAGGGAGAGGAAGTCCTCTCGCTGGGCGACCTCGGCGTGGTGAAAGGGCTGAACAAGCCCCGCTGCACGGTAAAGGTGGAAAAGGTCTTTGCCGACACCTTTGATGCTCCGGCGGCGCTGCTTGTGCGCGGCTCCGGCACGGGCGCGATCCGCTGGGCTCTGACCGCCTGCCTGAAACCGGGGGATGCCATTCTGGTGCACACCTCGCCCATCTATACGACGACGCAGGTGACCATCGACGCCATGGGGCTGAACCCCATCCGCGCGGACTTCAACGATCTGGAACAGCTCAAGGCCGTCTGTGCGCAGCACAAGGACGAGATCCGCGGTGCCCTGGTGCAGCTGACCCGGCAGAAGCCGGAGGACCGCTACGACTACAAGGCCGTGATCGCAGCCATCAAGGCTGCGCTGCCGGGCATCCCGGTGGTGACCGATGACAACTACGCCGCCCTGAAAGTGGACGCCATCGGCTGCCAGGCGGGGGCCGACCTGTCCACCTTCTCCTGCTTCAAGATCCTTGGTCCGGAGGGCGTCGGTGCAGTGATCGGCAGCAAGGAGCTGATCGACCGCATCTACAAGATGCAGTATTCCGGCGGCAGTCAGGTGCAGGGACACGAAGCCATGGAGGCCCTGCGCGGCCTGATCTATGCGCCGGTGGCGCTCGCCATCCAAAGCGAGGTCAACGAGGAGCTGGTCCGTCGCCTGAACGCCGGCGAGGTCCCCCATGTGCGGCAGGCGTTCCTGGCAAACGCGCAGAGCAAGGTGCTGCTGGTGGAGTTTGATCAGGAGATCGCCGAAAAAATTCTGGACGCTGCCCCGAAGTTCGGCGCAGCGCCGCATCCGGTGGGCAGCGAGAGCAAATACGAGTTTGCCCCCATGATCTACCGTGTCAGTGGAACGTTCCGTGCGCAGGACCCGACCATTGAACACCGGATGATCCGCATCAACCCCATGCGCAGCGGCCCGGACACCATCATCCGCATCCTGCGCAGCTGCATGGAGCAGGTCGAGGAAAACTGAACCGCTGAAAAAACGAGAGGAAAAGGAGAGATGCCCTGTGTTTTTAAAGACCGTAATGGAGCGCAACCAGCCGTTGGTGCGTCTGGGCATTGAATGGCAGCAGAATGGCGTGATCCTGCCGGACACCTATCTGCTGGATTACGACACGATCCTGGAAAATGCCCGCAGCATCAAACAGGCAGGCGACGCAAACGGCGTGCAGAACTTTTTCATGCTCAAGCAGATCGGACGCAACCCCCTGATCGCCCGTGCGCTGACCGACATGGGATATGTGGGCGCTGTGTGCGTGGACTTCCGCGAGGCGCTGACGATGGTGGAAAATCAGATCCCCCTCGGCAACGTAGGGCATCTGGTCCAGATCCCCCGGGCGGCCCTGAAAAAGATCCTCCGCGCAAAGCCGGTGATCGTAACGGTGTACACGCTGGAAAAAGCCCGCGAGATCAGCGCAGTCTGCACCGAGCTGGGCCTGCACCAGAAGCTGATGCTCCGTGTTCTGGGAGAAGGCGACATGCTGTATTCCGGGCAGTACGGCGGCTTTGAATTGCAGGAACTGGACAGCGCAGTGCGTGCGATCGAGGCGATGCCGAACGTGGAGGTGGGCGGCGTGTGCAGCTTCCCTTGCTTTTTGTACGACGAAGCGGCACAGGACATCCTGCCCATGCCCAACCTCCGGACCGTGCAGACCGCAGCCGAAATGCTGCGCGCCCGCGGCTACCGGGACCTGATGCTCAATACGCCCAGTGCCACCTGCACCCACAGCATCCCGATGATCGCGGCGGCAGGCGGCACCCACGGGGAACCGGGACACGGCCTGACCGGAACGACACCGTATCATGCCGGCCACCCGGATGCCGAGGAGCGCCCCGGATACCTGTATGTTTCGGAGGTCAGCCACAATCTGGGCGATAAGGCGTACTGCTACGGCGGCGGGCATTACCGCCGCGGCCATATGAAGAACGCCCTGGTGGGCACGACGCCGGAAAATGCAAAGGTCGTGCCGGTGCTGCCGCCGGACGACTCCAGCATCGACTATCATTTTGAACTGCAGCAGAACTGTCCGGTCTCGGCTGCGGCGGTCATGGCGTTCCGGACACAGTTCTTTGTGACCCGGAGCCGGGTGGCAGTGGTCAAAGGGCTGTCCTCCGGCAAGCCGGAGCTGGCGGGCCTGTACTCTGCGCTGGGAGAACCGGTCCGGGAATGACAGAAAGGATAATTCGCAATGGGAAAGTTTGTTGTAATCGTTCTGGATGGTTTTGGTGTGGGCGCAATGCCGGATGTGCCGCAGGTGCGCCCTGCGGACTGCGGTGCCAACACCTGCGTGCATATCTTTGAGCGCACGCCGGACCTGAAGCTGCCCAATCTGGCAAGCCTTGGTCTGGCGAACATCGTGGGGCGGGAGTTCCCCGGCCTGCCGTTTGCGACGGATGCAACGTTCGGCCGTGCCGAGCTGATGCACGATGGTGCGGACACCTTCTTCGGCCATCAGGAGATCATGGGCACCCGCCCGGCAAAGCCCTTCGGCGAGCCGATCTGCAATAAGATCGAGCTTATCAAAAAGACGCTGGAGGATGCGGGTTACCATGTCCGGTATTACACCGGAACATCCGGCAAGCGCCTGCTGATCGTCAACGAGGCCTGCACCGTGGCCGACAACGTGGAATGCGATCCGGGTCAGGCCTTCAACGTCACGGCGGCCATCGACGACCTTGATTTTGAGGAAGAGCTCAAGATCGGTCATCTGGTGCGCAGCGTGTCGGTCGTGCCCCGCGTCATCACCTTCGGCGGGCGCGGCGTGCACCTGCAGAACCTGCTGGATGCCATTGAGGAACACGGCGATTACATCGGCGTGAATGCCCCGGCCAGCGGCGTTTACAACAACGACTACCATTGCATCCACATGGGCTACGGCGTTGACCCGGAGGTGCAGATCCCGACGATTTTGGGCAAGAGCGGCCTGCCGGTGTTCCTGCTGGGCAAGGTGGCCGACGTGGTCACGAACAATTACGGCACCAGCATCCCCATGGTGGACACGGCCAGCGTGCTGCAGCGCACCCTGGAGATCGTAAAGGAGCAGGAGACTGCGTTCATCTGCACCAACGTGCAGGAAACGGACCTGTGCGGCCACCGGGAGAATGTCGCAGCCTACGCAGACCGCCTGCGGGTGGCGGACGAATGGATCGGCAAGATCCGCGACGCCCTGGGCGAGGACGATATCCTCATCGTGCAGGCGGACCACGGCAACGACCCGACCATCGGACACCCGCACCACACCCGTGAGATGGTGCCGCTGATGATCCACAGCGCCCACTCCACCCCCAAGAATATCGGGATCCGCAAGACCCTCAGCGATGTCGGTGCGACCGCTGCGGACTATTTCCACAGCAAGGCACCGGAAAACGGCACCAGCTTTCTGCCGCTGCTGCTGAAGTAAAAACAAAGGAGCGGCGAACTTTTTTGTACAGAGGGCGCCTGCAATGCGCAAAAGCGGCAAAAGGAAACCCGGCAGGTATCCCATCTTATGATGACATACCTGCCGGGTTCTGTTTTATGGGTTGGTGCAGCGATTGCACCGACCCATAGCTTCATTCTAGTTTACTGCTCAATCGGCTTCATGGTGGGGATACTTTCCGGAACCGATTTACAACGCTTCGTGATGCTTCACAATCGCGTTTTTACTTGCATTCCCGGTATTCATAATCCTTCGTGATTCGCCGTCATTCTCGTAGTTTTGCTGTCAATTTGCTGTCCTTGGAAGAATTTTGCTGTCAGACAAAACGCTCAGTAAGAGCCCTTCTTTGCTATCAAAAAATATCCAGTGTAGCAGCCAAACGCTCAAATGATTCCTGTTTTTTCTCCTCAGTCGCTTCGGCATAAATGTCCATCGTGGTCTGAATATCCTTATGCCCCATGACCGATTGGATGACCTTCAGGTTGGTCTCTTTCTCGCAAAGCCTTGTGCAGAACGTGTGCCGCAGATGATGTGCCGAAAAGTCCGGCAGCAGAACCGCTTCGCGATGCTGCTTCTTTGCTTCTACTTCCTCGCCTGCGTTGTAGTCTGCAATAATGCGCTTGATGGCGCGGTTCACAGATTGCGGATTCGGGACGTTGCCAAAGCGATTGCAGAAGATGAAGCCTGTCATACCATCAATCTCCACATCGTTCCAGCCGGATTCTTTCTGCTCCTCATGCAGCATTTCAAAGGCATCCTTTACGGTATCAAGCATCGGAATCGTCCGAACGCCTGCTTCCGTTTTAGGCTTTGAGATGTGCAGAATCGAATTGCGGCTTTCGCCCACCGGGTA
>OGFJ01001023.1_pt1 | contig 20479 bp, 8 predicted proteins | sample 1570861 | NCBI WGS metagenome assembly OGFJ01 (sample SAMEA2582060, study PRJEB24529) | metagenome | biome: Human gut stool | place: China | collected 2011
ACGCAATTCATCCCCCACTTTAGAAGTCGGGGACTTCTTGCTGAGCATAGTTAAACAAAAGCAGTATAATAAATACATATTGTGTTTCGTGTCATCCGGAACGGATACACAATACGTATTTATCTTATCTATTCTATTCTGCGCTTCCAGATTGTCTACCATCTGCCTACCATCTGCCTACCATCTGCCTACCATTTGCCTACCATCTGTCTCCGCATCATTTAATCGTCTATATTCCCCTCTTTTTTGCATTCGTTGCGTACAGCATATAGCAAAAAATCAACCGCAGAAGCACTTTTGAAAAAACGATCAAAAAAAAATAGTTGGATTTACAATACTATATACAGGGACAAATAAATATCCCTTATTCGACTCCGGATTCGTCACCCAGGTTGGATAAAAAAATATAGAAAAGGAGATTGCGTGATGAAGAAAATGAAGGACTATCTTCGGAAAGTCACTGCCGGATTACTGCTGGTAGCAATGAGTAGCGGTTCGGTTGGCGTAAATACCGTCAGCGCCGCAACAGATGATGACAACGATCCATCCACAACTACGGATATTATTCCGGAAGCAGTGGAACGTGGTACATTATCAATCCAGATTGATAATGCCGGCGGAAGTATTGTAGTCACAACACAGAGTAGTGATGGAAAAGAAAATACGCAGACAATCCGAAAAGAGAACGACAAAACAACAATTACCGATGCAAACGGCAATGTGACGACTGCAGAACCGGAAAATAGTTATGATCTTGTCCTTGAAGCCGATAAAGGTACTGTTGTTAAAACCAAAGTCACGAGCGATGACGGAAATTATATCGCAACGTATCGAGTAACTACAGATGCAGGAGCAGATGATGTTGATCTGCCGGAAAAAACACAGGAGTATTCAAATGATATTGCTGTGGAAGGAGACAAGATTCTTGAAATCGCATTCCAGAGGAGTGCGGATAATGAATCTGCGTCGAATGCGGCAGGCGAAGTAACATCGAATCCTTCGGAAAATGCAGCAGAGACAACGGATACGGTTGATAATTCAATTTTATCCACCGACCCAGGTGCCGACGAGCCTGCGGCTGGTCCAGAAGCCTATAAACTTCCGGATGTATCCGAAATTGCACTGTTTGATCTGTCAAGATCCAGAGCTGAAAGCAAAGAAGTAACAATCAGCACAATGGGATTTGCACATTACGGTGGTAGATCGGTTCCGATTTTTATCATCGATAATAAGAGAGCTTTCTGTATGCAGCAGGAAAAACATACGCCGGATCATAATGGATATACCAACTCCGGTGTTGCTAATCCATTTGATAACAACCTTGCCCGTACAGTTCTCTACTATGGAGAGAGCGGTCAGGGATTCAGCAAAGGTCCTCTTGCTGGTATGGGACAGGAAGAAGCCATTATTCGAACTACATTTGCGCTGAACTATGCGTACAATGGAAATGAGCAGCTGGCTGGCGAAGAGGGAAAACAGAATGGTATTGATCTTGCAAAGCCTATTCTCGATTTTGCAAAAGCACATTTGATCGAAAGTACGGAAGTTGCGTTCAGTAAAACAAAGGCTACTGCTTACATCGATTCTACCGATGGTAAACAGCGTACACCGGATATTACTCTGAATGCGAATGATATGAACAGCGTAACAATGAAAATTCCGCAGGGTGTATACATCCATCTGTATTCTCCCGACAGAGAGTACACGAATCAGAATGTTACCATCAATGGTGGACAGAAATTTTTCTTGTTTGCGAAGGCCGGCACGAATCCGGGAAAAACCTATTCCACCGGAGAGCTTGGCGCATCCATGAATGATTCTCAGGCAATGATCGTTGATACTGGAGATGACTCCGTACAGCATACAACCTATATCCAGATGTTCCCGAATACTTCCTCTACATCGCTGACTGTAACATGGCTGCAGCAGGGCGAAGCAAAGGTAATCAAAAAATCTGCCAATGAATCCCTGACGAATGGTAATAGCTGCTATTCCTTAGAGGGTGCTGAATTTGCACTGATCGATTCAAATGGAAAACAGGTGGCAACAGCAAAAACAAATGCAAAAGGTGTTGCCGATTTTGGCAAGGTTGATGCTGGAACATACAAAGTCAAAGAAATTTCTGCTCCAGAGGGCTTTGAACTTAATACAGAAATGCCTTCTATTAAAGTAGAACCAGAAAAGACAGCAGAAGTTACCATGACAGATGAACCGTTAAATGACCCAGCAGTTATTACGATCAATAAAGTCGATTCTGAAGGAAATAAGGATACTTCTAAAGATCTTTCCGGTACAGAGTTTACAGTAAAATATTACAATAAGATCTATGAAAAAGAGTCTGATCTTCCTGAAAAAGCGACCAAAACATGGGTTATCAAAGCCATCAAGAGAACGGTTGGAGGCAAAGACATTTACCGCGCGCAGTTAAGTGAAACATGCAAAGTAAAAGGCGATGACTTCTATCTCGATGCCAATGGCAGCCCAATTTTACCGTTAGGAACAATTACTATTGAAGAAACCAGTGCTGTCAAAGGCTACAACAAAGACAATAATTTCACCAATGGCGATGTTTCGGTAAAAGGTAAATTTTTCGGTACTATTCAGAAAAAAGGTGATGCAGTTGTACTGCATTATGGTGATACCGTGATTGCAGAGGATGGATTTACTGCTTCGGATAACATCATTCGTGGAGATCTTCATTTCTATAAGATCGATGATGATGGAAGTGCAATGGCAAACATTCCATTCCTGATCACCAATAATGAAACCAAGGAATCCCACGTTGTCCTTTCCAATAAGGATGGTGTTGTAGATACCTCAGAAATCGCACATACAACCAATACCAATGGCCTTGATAAATATCAGGACGGAAAGAAGATTACCGATGAATCGAAACTTTCCGGCCAGTATGGAACATGGTTTGGTGATGGAACCGTAAATAAAGACCGTGGCGCACTGCAGTATGGAACTTATTCCATCCGTGAGCTTGCCTGCAAGGGAAATTATGGAAAAGATCTGATCGAGACTACAGTAACCGTAGATTCCGAGAAGACCAATGTAAGCTTAAACCCGCAGGTCAACCATACAATTGTCCTTAAAACAACCGCAAAAGACACAACCACAGAAACCCACAGTGTTCCAGTTGGTGAAAAGGCTACCGTAGTTGATACAGTTAAATACAGTGGTCTGAAGGTTGGACGTACTTATACGTTAAAAGGACAGCTGGTCAGAAAAGATGACAGAAGCGTAATTGCCACCGGAGAGCAGACTTTTACTGCTGAAAAATCAAGTGGCACTGTGAATATCACCTTCGGCTTTGAGAGTTCGAAACTGAAAGGAAAATCTCTGGTTGCGTTTGAGCATCTGTATTGGGATGGCATTGAAGTCCAGGCCCATGAAGATATCAACGATACCGACCAGACCGTTACGATTCCGAGTCTGAAAACTGTTGCCAAGGATGATGCAACGGCCGATCAGAGTGGTGTACGCAGCAAAAATGACAAGATTACCGATACTGTTTCCTATACAGGATTAGCCTATGACAAGGAATATGTTGTAAGAGGAACGCTTGTAAATCAGTCCACCGGAAAAGCATTAACCGGAGCAGATGGAAAAGCAATTACTGCGTCTAAGAACTTCCACGTACACAGCAAGGAAGGATCTGGTTCTGTCGATGTTACTTTCAACTGGGATTCATCTGACTTTGAGGGAACCGCGGTTATCACACAGACAATGTACCTTGTCAATGACGATAAGAGCGAAACCAAAGTAGCAGAAGCAACCGATCTGTCTGATGCAAACGAAATGGTATATTATCCGTCCATCCGCACGAATGCAGCAGATAGTCAAACAAAGGACCATGTAGGACTTGTTGGACAGACTACGATCATTGATCATGTAACATATAAAAATCTGATCCCAGGCAAAGAGTATACGGTTTCCGGAAAACTCATGGATAAAGACACCGGAAAGGCGTTACTCGTAAACGGAAAAGAAATCACAGCAACAACAACCTTCAAGCCAACCGCCAAAGACGGTACGGTAGATCTGACCTATAAGCTGGATGCTTCTGTGCTGGAAGATAAAACGGTAGTTGTTTTTGAAGATCTGATTCACAATAAGATCAATGTAACATCCCATGCGGATATTAATGATGAGGAACAGTCTGTTCATTATCCTAAAGTCCGCACCACTGCAAAGGATCACAGCACAAAAGATGATGTAGGAACCTCATCCAAAGAAGCACGCCTTGTTGATACTGTATCTTACAGCAATTTGATTGTTGGACAGAAGTACACGATCAAAGGTACCTTGATGGATAAAGAAACCGGAAAAGCCATTGAGCAGAATGGAAAGGCCGTAACAGCCGAAACAAGTTTTACAGCTACGGCAGCCCAAGGAAGCGTTGATCTTACATTTGTATATGACAGCAGCGTGCTGGAAGGAAAAACAACGGTTGCGTATGAAAAACTGTATCATAATGAAAAAGATGTTGCTCGTCACGAGGATATCAATGATGCAGGCCAGACTGTACAGATTCCGAAGATTCAGACAACAGCTACAAGTGTTGAAACTGGAGATCAGGTAGGAACTATCGGTAAAGAAGTACAGATTACCGATGTTGTATCCTATAAAAATCTGGTAGTAGGTAAAGAATACACCATTTCTGGAAAAGCAATGATTAAACCATCTGGATCGGAGCAGGCAGTTCCTGCAAAAGACAAAGATGGCAAAGATGTTGTTCAGAGTGTTACCTTTAAGGCAACAAAAGCGAACGGCGAAGTATCCTTAACCTTTACCTTAGATTCAAGTAATCTGAAAAACCGCACAGTTGTTATCTTTGAAGAGCTGCTCCATAACGGAGTCACCGTTACCACACACGCAGATATCAACGATGATAAGCAGAGCGTTTACTTCCCAGAGATCCGTACGAACGCAGTCGATAAACAGACGAACGATGGTGTCGGAACCGTCGGAAAGACAACGATTATCGACCACGTATCCTACAAGAATCTGGTGGTAGGAAAGCGTTATACCATTTCCGGCGTACTTATGGATAAAGACACCGGCAAACCGCTTGTTGCGAGCGGCAAACAAATCGCAGCGTCTGCAGAATTTGTAGCAGAGACAAAAGATGGAACGATTGACCTTGTATACAAGCTGGATGCTTCTGATTTAGCTGGGGCAACTACCGTTGTATATGAGAATCTGTACCATAACAAGAAAAATGTAACATCCCATGCGGATATTAACGATGAAGAGCAGACAATCCACTATCCGAAGATCGGTACGACTGCTTCTGATGGTTCTACCAAGGATCACGTTGGAACATCCGCAAAAGATGGCCGTTTTGTGGATACGGTTAAATACGAAAACCTTATTATCGGAAAGAGCTATACCGTAAAAGGTACTCTGATGGATAAGGATACCGGAAAAGCCATTACCCAGAATGGAAAAGAAATCACCTCAGAAATGACCTTTACAGCAACCAGAACTTCGGGAACAGTTAATCTGTTATTTAACTACGACAGCAATGCGCTGGAAGGAAAAACAACCGTAGCATTTGAGAAACTGTTCCATAACGATATTGACGTTGCACGGCATGAAGATATTTCAGACGAAAATCAGAGTGTCCATATTCCGAAAATCCATACAACCGCAACCGATGCGTCCACAAACGATAAAGAAGGCGTAATTGGCAGCACAGTAACCATTAAAGATGTAGTCCGCTATGAGAATTTAATTCCGGGCAAAGAATACACTGTAAAAGGAAGCGCAATGGTTAATCCGGGTGCATCCTATCAGTATGGTTTCCGCGCTGAATATGACGGCCTCACCGTTGGAAAGACATATCAGGTAACGGGAACTGCAGTTGATGCAGACGGAAATGATATTCCGGAATTACGTTATTCTGGTACATTAACGCCAACAGAAGCATCTGGAACTGTTATTGCAACTATTAACTCTTCTGAAACTCTGAAAGATGCGAATCCGGTATTTACCTTTGTAATTTCCAGTGGCAGCGAGAAATACACCTATACAGCATCTGAAATGTCGGCTACTGGTGCAATCAGTGGCATCAGAATGGCAACCGATGCAGAAGGAAACAATGTCACTTCCGAAAAAACATTCGTTCCGGAAAAAGCAGACGGCGAAGTAACACTTGAATTTGTCCTGGATTCTACCCAGTTACAGGGAAATGATGTCGTTATTTTTGAGGATCTGTATCACAATGGCGTAAAGGTAACATCTCATGCAGATATGAAAGATGATGGACAGACTGTGCATTATCCGGAGATCCATACCACAAATGTAGATCAGACAACCGATGATCATCAGGGAGCCGTATCTGGACAGACAACACTTGTTGATACCGTACAGTACCGTAACCTGATCGTTGGCCATGAGTATACCGTAACCGGAAAGCTGATGAAGAAAGTTCCTGTAAAGAATGAGGACGAATCGAATGATTCCAATCAGGATGCAGAAACCCCAGATGTTCCGGATGATTCCGAACAGCCTGCAGATGAAGTCACCTATACGGAAGAACCTGTGCTGGTTAACGGAAAAGAGGTTACGGCATCTACAACCTTTACAGCAGAAACCAAAGATGGTTCTGTTGATGTAGTCTTTGTCTTTGATGCAGAATCCGTAGCAGGCGAAACTGTAGTTGCATTTGAAGATCTTTCTTATAAAGGTATTCAGCTGACAACACATGCAGATATTAACGATGAAAATCAGACCGTATATCTGCCGGATATCCATACATCAGCAGTCGATGCTGAAACGGGTATCAAGAACTCTTACCGCGATGGACATATCACAATCACAGATACTGTAACCTACGAGAATCTGATCCCGGGAAATACATATGTATTGAAAGGATCACTGCAGGAAAAAGTAGAAGAAGATGGTGAGATCACCTACAAAGCGGTAGAAGCAAAAATGATCACATCTGAAAATGATGAAGAAACGGTAGCTGATGAAGCCACTCCTGTAACTGGACAAACCACATTTGTCCCAGAGGCAGCGAACGGAACAGTTGACGTTATCTTTACCTTTGATGGAACCGAACTGGAAGATGTTGAACACACTTATGTTGCGTTCGAGGATTTATATTATCAGAAGGGTGATGATGAAATTATCGTTCGTGAGCATAAAGATATCAATGACGCAGAGCAGACCGTGTATGTTCCGCATATCCAGACTGAAGTACAGGATACGGAAAGCAAGAGCCATAATGCTCTCGCAGACGAAAAAGTTACTCTCGAAGACACAGTTTCTTACGAGGGACTGATTCCGGGTAAAGAATATACCATGACGGGAACCCTGATGGACAAAGAAACAGGAAAAGCACTTCTTGTCAACGACAAAGAGGTTACTGCTGAAACCAAATTTGTTCCAGAAAAAGCTGATGGAACCGTTGTTGTTACCTTTACCTTTGACGCAACCGGACTGGAAGGAAAAACTCTGGTAGCATTCGAAACCTGTACCTATGAAGGAAAGAATGTGGCTGTTCATGCTGACATCAATGATGAGAAGCAGATAATCTATGTTCCGGAACTTCATACAACCGCAACGGATAAGGCAGATGGCGATAAGCAGCTCACCTCCAAAGGAACTCTTACCGTAGTAGACAAGATCGCTTATAAAAATTTGATTCCTGGCCAGAAATATACTGTAACAGGTGTATTAATGGACAAGGCGACTAAATCAGCTCTTGTTATTGGCGGAAAAGAAGTTACAGCAACAAAGACATTTGTCCCGAATAAAGCAGATGGAACCGTTGAAATTGAATTTACTTTCAAAGGAGACGGTCTTGAAAGCAAAACTCTGGTAGCGTTTGAGACAATCTCGATCAATGACAGTCCTGTTGGCGAGCATAAGGATATTAATGATACGGATCAGACCGTAACATTAACCCCGCCGCCGATTCCGGCTGTTCAGACAGGTGATACCAATACTATGCCGATTCTGGCAGTGGTTACGGCTGTACTTGTAGTTCTTGGAGCAGGCCTCTTTATTGCAACAAGAAAGAAAAAAAATAAGAAATAATTTTCAAGCCCTCCGGTAATTCAAAAACCGGAGGGCTTTTCAATTTGTTTTTACAATACTATAAGTAGGAGGGAAAAATCATGAATTCAGGACTTTGCGAACATTGTCTCCGTGTAGCCTATTTAGTTACAGATATGACCATATTGTTAGGCATGGACGAAAAGGCGACTACGGATGTCCAGTTGGCAGCAATCTATCACGATATTGGAAAAACTCAAATTCCAGAGCAGGTCCTAAATAAGCCCGGAAAATTAACCCCGGGGGAATATTTCATCATGAAGCTGCATGCTGAAATTGGATACCGTATGATTCAGTGTCATGCTTCGCCGGAAACCGCTCAAATGGTTCTATATCATCATGAAGATTACGATGGCGGCGGATATTTTGGATTGCAGGGAAATGATATCCCCTATGGAGCCAGAATTCTTCGGATCTGTGATGTATATGATGCTTTGACATCATTCAGATGCTATAGAGAGCCCTGCAGCCCTGAAAAGGCGCTTCAATACCTCAAAAATAACGCTGGAACAAAGTTTGATCCTAAATTGACCGAGGTATTTGCGCGGTTAAAGCCCAACTGAAAAAAACGAAGCTTTTTTTCAGTTGGATTTACAATACTATATATGGAAGAAGAAAAGCCGTAGCATTCTTTTACGTGCTGAACTCAAAGTCGCCTCCTGACTTTTTTGAGCTTTTTCGAATGTGTAAACCCATCATACCGCTATTTGCACTGCACTCATCCCAGACGGAAAAATGCGGCGGTACAACCAAGATCCTAAACAGGTACAAAAAAGGAATGTTGCGGCTGCTCCCTTCTCCAAAATGCATATATGAATTTTTGGAATGTAAAATTTCGTTGGATTTACAATACTATATATGGTGGATATTGAAAAGCAAAGGAGATTTTGTAATGAAGAGTTTTTCGAAAGCCTTTGGAAGGATCGTCTTGATCTTAACTGTTGTAATTGCTCTTGTGGCTTCTGTCTTTGTCGTCCCGAAATTGTTTGGGATAAATCCTTATGTTGTTCTATCGGGATCTATGGAGCCACAAATACATACAGGCGCAATTGCTTTTGTGAATACGAAAGATACTGCAGTTAAGGTAGGAGATGTAGTAACGTATCGGCTGGCTAATGATGAGCTGGTTACACACCGTATCATCAAAAAAGATCAGTCTGAATATACCTTTCAGGGCGATGCAAACGATAATCCAGATGCTCATACAGTTACACAGGATCAAATTGTTGGAAAGTATCTTTTCAGCATTCCAAAAGTTGGATTTCTAATTTCAGCTTTGGGCAAAAAAGGGATGCCTGTGATAATTGCATGGATTATCATTCTGAACATAATGAGCCTTATTCTGGAGAGTACCTGTTCTTCAGGAGATAAGAAAAAGACAGCAGAGCCTTAAAATGAGGATTGAAATAAAAAAATTTAGAGAGGAGAGCGTATCCTTATCTGCTGTAATAAAGGATATGCGAAAAAGAGCAATGAATAAGAAAAAAGCATTAACAACAATGGCTGCATGTGGACTTGTAGCAGCACTTGGTGTAGGAGGCACAATGGCTTACCTGACCGATTCTGAGCAGACTACCAACACTTTCACCATCGGCAAAGTAAAAATCGATGTGCAGGAGCCGGGTTGGGATACAACCGATAAAAACAACAACAATATCCCGGATAAAGCCGAGGATGTTGTTCCGAATCAGGAACTGGCAAAGAACCCGCTGATCGAAAACACCGGATCGAACAGCGCAGTAGTATTCCTCAAAGTTACCGTTCCGACCAAATGTGTTACCCAGGTTGCTGATGACGGCACTGTAAGCAAAGACGGCCGTAAGAGCCAGGAGATCTTCTACTTCAAAGATGTTGCTGATGCTCAGAATCAGGAAAGAAACAACTTCGATGCGAACTGGCAGGAACTGGTTGACGAAGAGGTTCAGGATACCGGCGCAACAGCTTCGAAAGACGGTGTTCGTACTTACGTCTTTGGTTATAAAACCAAACTGCTGAAAGGACAGAAGACATCTTCTCTGTTCGATAAGATCCAGATGAAAAACGTCATCGAGGACGAAATTCTTCCGGATTCCGCAAACGACATCAAGGTTGAAGGCTTTGCAATCCAGTCCGAGGAGATCCTGGACAAGACCGGAAAAGATCTGACCGATGAGCTGACCACAGCAAATCTGAAGACCATCTACGACATCTTCATCAAACAGGGAACAAGCTACGATGCAGCTCACGGTACGACTACCGGACATGACTACAGCGGCAACGAAAAAGACGCGAACACCAACAACAGCAAAGATGTTCATGGCAACAATCGCTAATCAGCGGCGCGCCGCCTGCAATTTTGAAATAATTTTTTAATTCCTCTCAAAAGGCAGACCTTGAACCGTCTGCCTTTTTTGGGAAAGAGAAAGAGGAGAGTGGATATGAGTAAAAAAAGAATGCAAATTTCAGCTACATTACTTGGCATTCTGCTTTCAGCAGGAACGTTTGCCAGTGCATATCCTGTATTCGCCGCACAGTCCGAAGTGTCTGTGGAAAACAATGTAGACATTGGCAATATCAATATCAGTCTGGAAAAACATGGCTTAGACGAAAAGGGAGAAAAAACTGATTTCGATGATGCGCAGGTGGTTGTCCCGGGACAGGTAGTCGATGAGTTAGTTGATATCTTCAATCTGGCCAATGATGCATGGGTGCGAATGAAGGTCACATTTGATGATTCGACCATCGATGGCAATATGCTGGATGATTCACTGCTGAATCTGGGCGAAGACTGGGTTAAATGTGGTGATTATTATTACTGCACAAAGCCTGTAAAGCATGGTGAATCAGCAGAATTTCTGAAATCCGTCAGCATTCCTGCAGAATGGACAGAAGCTGTTTCAGAAAAAGATCTGAAAATCAATTTTACTGCGGATGCAGTTCAGGAAAAGAATTTTACTCCGAATTTCAAATCCGATGATCCGTGGTTTGGCACTGTTATCGAACAGAGTGTAACGGATGCATATACAGTTCCAGTTACCAGCAATAACCCGTTTTCCGTTGCATACGAAGGTGGAGCAGCTGGGTTGGTTAAGGTGGGAGATGATTTCTTCTCCAACTGGGGAACCCTTATGCCGGGGGATGTGGTATCTGGAAAAGTCACGATTTCCAACAAATATGCCCAGTCGGTTAAAATTTACTTCCGAACGGACACGATTGCGGATGATAATCTGCTCCAGAAGCTGCATCTGAAGATCGCCTGCGATGGTCAGACATTATACGATGGCAGCATGGCTGGTGAGATCACTAATAAAGTATTATTAGGCGATTTTGCACAGGGCAGCTCCAAAGATCTTACTTACACGCTTACAGTTCCAGCAGAACTGGACAACCAGTATGCGATGAATAAAACCAAGACCAAATGGATTTTCACTGCTGAATTACCGGAAACTCCAAATAAGACAGTTGCAACGGGAGATTCTTCTCTTCCATCCGCATTTGCCGGATTAAGCGTTTCTCTCGGCGCAGCCGGAATCATTATGCTTTCAGCATCAACGAAAAGGAGAAAAGGCAATGAAGAAAATTAACGAAAAAATCAAAAAAGCTCTTTCGTTTCTTCTGATTCTTACTATGGCCATGACATCTGTCGGGGTCAGCACTTTCTCCGCCTTTGCGGATTCAGAAGATGGAACGGGAACAACAGAGCTGAATCTCGATACGGATGCAGAGAACACCGCATCGGATGATACCGTAGATCTTGCTTTTCAGACCGATGGGCATGGAAAATTTCTGATCAACGGTGAAGATAAAACCAATCAGACAATTACTGTAAATAAGGGAACAGAAGTCACTTATGAGGTAACTGCTGATGATGGATATCAGATCCAGAAAATCCGTACATCATATGCTGATGGCACAGAAACGGAAGTAGAAAGCAAAGAATCCGATCTTACGCAGAATGTTGTTGCAGATCAGTCGCTTACGCTTTCTGCTGAATTTGCCGAAAAGCAGGAAGAAGATACTCCGGCAACCGTAACGACTCCGGCTCCTGTAGTGGTTACAACTCCGGAAGATGACAAAAACACTGCTAAAGAAGATGATACTAAAACTTCTGCAGACACTACAACCTCTTCGTCAGAAGAAAATGTTAAGTATAATAACAGACTTTCTGATGTTACCGCCGACTGGGGTGAAAATGAGTTCTTAAAAGAACATTTAAGCGCCAGTGATCTTATTGAATTAAGCAATGGAATCAGTCTTTTCGCAAGCAGATCCGGGAAAGTTTCCGCAGGTATGGATGGTCTTAATTCTGTTGCAACCGCGAAAAAAGGAAGTATTGTTACTAAGAATACACCAATTGACGGAAATTATTATTTTACCCCAATTATCGGTAGCAAAACAAAAATCACTTTTGGTACAACCGATAGCAATTATACATGGGATAATGAATTTTGTAAAAACGCCCAATATTATTCTAAAGCTATTTCCAATTGGTGGGCGCCACAGGCTGATACGACCAACTGGAGTAATACACGTTCTTTTATTCCGCATGATGGAGCGCAAGGTCATCTGTATGCAGAATATACCAATGTGGGATATTATGATGGTTCTCCGGTCAACATGAAGATCTGGTTCTTGGATTGGCAAAATACAGTGGTTCCGGATGAATACAAAGCACCACACAAACCAGCTATCGGAGATGACATCGATGCCGTTATTGTTTCTCTTGGCCCGAATAACTCCAACGATTTATCCAAAGGATATACTCCGTTAATCGATATCAAAGGTTTAAAATGGATTAAAGTCAAGTTTGCATATTACAAACAGAATGGAGATCCTATCTCCTTAAAGGGTCATTTTACCATGTCCGACCTTGACTTTGCGCAGGGCTTCCATATTCAGGAAAAAGTAGAAAATATTTATTTGACACAGGAAGCAGACGATCGTCTGGTGTATGATCCGCGAACAGACGCTATCTGGTCTGCTAGAAGCGGTGGTGAAAGTGATGGAGGAACAACTCCTGATAATTCAAATGGCTGGGTAACATATACCTTTGAAGGAGACAGCCAGACCGTTATCTTCTATAATGGAGGCACGATTAGTAATGTTACAGGTCCTGGAGGAGGATTAAAAGAGGAAGGAATCCAAAAATATCCAGATTCATTTTATCATGGAGAAGGTTCCAAATTTAATGGATGGGAAGGCTCGTCCAACACAACGTCAGCATCACAGAATACTTGGTATACTTCAGAATTTGGTTATACATCCGAATATGTTGGCTCAATGTCGAAAGTAGGTGTGCTTCGTATCAATAAAACTGACTCTGACTCAGGTGCAGTCTTAAAAGGTGCGAAATTTACCGTTTACAAATGGAAGAACAGTAAATGGCAGACCTACGCCAATATGAACTGGGTAGAAGCAGATAAGTGCTACTTACTTAACAACATTCAGGGCGATGAAGCAGATGGCAACAAATTCAAAGTTGTCGAAACACAGAACCCTGACGGTTACACCGGAACTTTTTCACAGGAGTTTACCGTTGACCAGGCTGGTGTAAAAACAATTGTTTTGGATGCCAAGAATACACAGGATACCTTCAAAGTAACTGTAAATAAGGTATCCGGCAATACAACGATTACAGCAAATAACGGAAACTATGCACTGAAAAACGCCAAATTTGAGATTTATGCTTCCGATAAGACAACAAAAGTAGCCGATGCTTATACCGACGAGAACGGTTCTTTCTCTGTTAAGCTGAAAAATGGAACCTATTGGTTACATGAAACCATTGCTTCTCAGGGATATTCGTTGGCAGAAGATCAGCAGTTTACGGTAGACAAAAAAGACCTTTCCGTTACCGTAAAAGAGCCTCCGAAAACCGGAACAATCAATCTTGTCAAAAAATCCACCACCGATCTGCATTCAGACTACGAATCCTACTATTTAAAAGGTGCTGAATATGGTGTTTACAATGCTGCCGACACAAAGGTGGGAACCATCGTTACAAATGCGGAAGGAAAAGGATCTTTATCGAACCTGCCGTTAGGAACCTATACTCTGAAAGAGTTAAAAGCTCCGGCTGGATATTATCTTTCCACCGATACACTGACAGCCTCTCTGACATCCAGTGTTGTGACTGCCAACGTGACAGGTAAGGATAAACCGGGACAGGTTCCTGCTCCAGAAGTTATTCTTGAAAAAGTGGATGCAGAAACAGGACTTGCTAAACCACAGGGAGCAGGCTCCTTACAGGGTGCGGAATACACCATGAAATATTATGATGTAGTCTCCACAACCGATCCGGCAGCTTCTGGCAGAAAAGCAAAATACACATGGGTATTAAAAACAGATGCAAAGGGACAGATCAAACTGGATGCAGATCATCTGGTAAGCGGTCCAGACTTCTATAAGGAGAACGGAAAAGTTGTATTCCCAGTTGGAACCACAACATTCCAAGAGACAAAAGCACCAAAAGGATATCAGCTGGATTCTAATGTATATGTTATGAATTCTGTGATCGAAAATGATAAGGCTGTATTAAAAAACAAACCAGTATCCAAAGAAAAACCGTATAGAGGTTACATTCGTTTCAATAAAACAGATGAGAAAAACAAGGCCATGGCCAATATTCCATTTAAAATCACGAGTAAAACAACCGGCGAGTCACATATTGTGAATACTGCCAGTGATGGTTATATCTATGAAAAAGATGTGAATTTTGGAAGTGGTAAAGGATTCTTATATGATACCTATCTCGTCGAGGAACAGTCCTGCGCAGCGAATAAAGGTTATATTTTGGAGTCTTTTGAAGTGACCATTAATGAAAATGGAGCGACCGTAGATAAAGGTACTCTTCAGAACTTACCTAAAACTAAGCAGATCACACTTACAAAACGTATCAAAGCATCTGATATCAACTTCAAAAACGGTGATCCAATCTTTATTCTTAAACTGACGGGTACCGATTATGCGGGAAAATCACACACCTATTATCGACAGGTACGATTTGATGCTGCCACCGTTAAGAAAAACACCGGATCAGACGGATATGTATCTCTGTCAGAGGTCTTTAAGGATATTCCGATGGGAGATTATGTTGCAACTGAGGAAGAAACAGGACGATATAGGTTGTCTACGCTTACCTCTCAAGGCGGTACAGTTTCCGGAGAACATGTAACTTTCAACATGACACCAGATAACGATACTTACAACGCAACATTCACCAACTTCAAGTACGATTGGCAATACTATACACACACTGATGTTGTCGATAACAAACTGCAGTCTGTTAAAGACAATAGTGTGAAGTATACGTTTACCGCAAGATGGATTGGTAGTAGTCCCGTATCTGGCGGATCTTCGGTAGATAAAAATCAAATTGAAGCTACATTGACTACCAATGACGGAACCAAGGATTCCAGCGTTATTGTAGATGCAAGCACCTACACGACAAGTATTCAGACGTTCCCGAATAGTAGCGGCAATTGCACGGTAACTGTCACTTACAATAAAGATGGCGTTAAATTAACAGCCACGTTTACCGTACCCGTTAAGGCGAAATGATTTTGGAGGACACAAAGATGAAGAAAGTAAAAGGTAAGAAACGGTTTTTCCTCATTACTTGTTTGATGCTTCTTTGTGCTGTCGTTGGAATTGGTGGAGTGCTTGCGTACTTCACCGACTCCGAGCAGACAAATAATAAGCTCAAAGTGGCTGTAAATGATACCAACATCGAAGAGGTTTTTCCAGACCCGAGTTTTAAGCCCGGAAGCGTAGTAAAAAAAGAGGTTCGCGTCAAAAATAATGGCAGCGATACATATGTTCGTATGCAGATTTTGTTTTCAGACAGTGATATGCAGCAGTATTGCACTGTAAACTGGAATACGACCGACTGGGAACTTAAAAATGATGGCTACTATTATTATAAGAAGATTCTCCCAAAAGGATCTAAAACAACCCCACTGTTTACTACCGTAACTGTTTCGAAGAATGCACCAGAAGATGAGATGAAAGATTTTGACATCATCGTCCGCGAAGAAAGTCTGCAGGTTGGATACTTCAAATCTGCGGATGAAGCATGGAGTGCATATAAAAAGAACAAATAACATTGTGGAAAACAGCGGTTTTGTAATAATGATTAATTTCTATTTTTTTTCGTACGTGAAAATTCAAATGATTTTTTTTCATCATGCTATGAATGTAAACAAAAACGAATCTAAATGGAATAGATCGTTGGTATTCAAAATTGCTAAGTACAGGAGGAAATAGGACAATGAAGAAAGAAAAAGTAGTTGCAACTCTGGCTATGGGTGTTGTTGCAGGTGGTGTAGCGGTTGGAGGAACATCCACTGTTCATGCTGAAACATTAGATGAAAATACTGAAAACACCGTACAGGCTCCAGAAGAAACCGAAGCTCCGGCAGACCCGGAAACCAAAGATCAGCTGGATCAGGCGCAGGAAAAGGAAAACGAAGCAAAACAGGATTCCAATCAGGCCAAAGCAGATTATGATGCCGCTAAAGAGGAAGAAGATAAAAAGCAGGCAGAGGCCGATCAGGCGCTGAAAGATATCGACCAAGCGGAAAAAGATGCACAGGATGCTTTCGATCAGGCGCAGAAAGATGCACAGGATGCTGCTGACCAGGCTAAAGCAGATGCGGATAAAGCCGCTGAGGACCAGAAAAAAGCGGAGCAGGCAGAAAAGGATGCACAGGCCGCTTTAGAAGAGCAGGAAAAGGCAGAGCAGGATGCACAGCAGAAAGCAGACCAGACCACGACCGATGAAACACAGGAAAGTGTGGATCAGAAAAAGAATGATCTGGATAAAGCAAATAAAGATCTGGAAGATGCCAAAGCAGAGGATGCCAAAAAGCAGGAAGAGCTGGATGAAGCAAAGAAAAATGAATCTTCTGCAGAGCAGGACAAGGCGGATGCACAGGATAAAGTTGATCAGGCAGAATCCGATGTAAAAGATGCAGAAAAAGACGCGGATGCTGCAAAGAAAGATGCAGAAACCGCAAAAGACTTGTATGATACCGCTTCCAATGCTGCAGATAAAGATTCCAAATATGCACAGGCGAAAAAGGATGCGGAAGAAGCAGATGCCGCTGTAAAGGCACAGCAGACCGTTACAGACAATGCGAAAAAAGATCTGGATGCCAAGAAAAATGCGCTGGAAGATGCGAAAAAGGGTCTGGCAGAAGCAAAAGTGAACGCAGATGCCGCCGCACTTGCAGAACAGCAGAAAAAGGTTGATGCCGCGCAGAAAGAATATTCTGATGCCTTTGATGCGCTGATCGCAGCGAACAGCAAGCTGGACGAGCTTACCGCAGATTACCAGAAAAAAGTATCTGCCGCTGAAACTGCCAAAGCTGAGATGGATGCGGCACAGTCCAATGCAGACCAGAAAGAAAATGCACAGAATACCGCCAAAGCTGAAATGGATGCGAAGAAAGATGCAGTGTCCAAATCCGAAAGCAACATTTCAGATGCACAGAACAGCAAAGCAAATGCTGAGTCTAATGCAGAAAAAGCCAAAAATGAGCTGGATGCAGCAAAAGTAGCTTTAGATGCGGCAAAAGCGGCTGCAGAAGAAGCGAAGAAGCAGGAAGCACTGGGATCAAAAGGATTCTTCGACAGTATCGGTGAGACAGCAGCATCTGATCTGTTTTCACAGGGAGATTATCCAGACAAAACCAACATGGGTGCGGAAGATGATGCAACCAGTCTGAAAAACATGCTGTACGCTCTGGATTTTATTGAAAAATCCAATGAACTCAGAAGAGCAAATAATCTGGAAGAGTTTAAAATTTCTGCAAGAGCAATGGCTGCGGCGCAGTATCAGGCAAATGCTTCTTTACATACAGAAGATCATACTTTCCAGTTCGGTTATGGTGAAAACCTTGCATGGGGAATGGATAATCCGGAAATCGCCTATATGGCATGGTATGACAGTGAAAAAGACAGCACTATTTTGAGCGAAAGACTGCATTATCTTGCTCTCGTCAGCGCCAATAACACAGTTACAGGTTTTGGACTCTGCTATAACAGAACGAATCCGGATTTATACAGTTCTTGTGAGAGTCAGGTGTTTGGCTCTGTAAACGATGAAGACGAGGGTTACTGCTACGCAGTAGCTGAGTTCCGCGCTCTCCTGCAGGCCTACATTGACAAACTTACTAAAGCCCAGACCGATCTGGATAAAGCCCAGGCTGATTACGATGCGAAACTGGCGGCTTACAATGCAGCACAGGATGAAGTGGCAAAATGGGATGCACTTCTGAAACAGTATCAGAACGAGAAATCCGTCAATGAAGATGCTCTGAAACAGGCTACCGAAGCATACAACAATGCCGTACAGGAGCTGAATAAAGCAAAAGCGGATCTCGATTCCAAGACAACGGCATATGAAACAGCTCAGAATGCAGTTGCTGAGAGCGCATCTGCAGTGGATGCTGCAAAAGAAAATATCGCATCCTGCAAACAGGTATCCGACCAGAAAGAAAACGCACTTACTGCTGCAAAGGCAGAAAGAGATCAGCTTCTTGACAAGCTGACAGAATCTGTGATCGCAATGACTGGCGATAAGAATGCCAAAGTAGAAACCAACTACGAATACCATCAGGTATGCAATGAATGTGGAGAAGATTTCGGCTATGGACCGGATGCTATCGAAGCGGTTGGTGACCATTCTGCAGTAACGGGTCATTCTTACAGCTCTGTAAAGAAAGCTGTTGGATATAAGATCGTAACCGCGTCCGGAACACAGGTAATCAAGAACCTGTCCAAGACAGATGCAGACAAAGCCCTGGCAGATATCCAGAAAGCCATTGCAGACGGACAGACAGCAGTCGATGCCGCACAGGCTACATATGACAATGCTGTAAAGAAACTGGCAGCAGATCAGCAGACCGCAAAAGAAAAGAATGATTATCTGGCACAGCTGAACAAAAACATTGCCGATCTGAAAAAGGATATGGAAGCAAAACAGGCTTTTGCTGATCAGAAAGCAGCTGCTCTGAAAGAGAAACAGACCGCCCTTGCGGATGCCAAAGCAGAGCTGAAACAGAAAGAGGATGCTCTTGCGAAAGCAAAAGAATCGGTTGAAAAACTGCAGGCTGAGAAAGATACAACCGCACAGAAAGTTGCCGCTAAATCCGCGGCTGTAGCACCGCTCCAGAAAGCATACGAAGCTGCCAAAGCATCCCTGAATGCATACCAGAATGCGCAGAACGCTCTGAAAAAGGCAAAAGAAAATGTTTCCGCTGCGAAATCTGCTGTAGAAGCCGCTAAGAAAGATGTAGCTGCGAAAAAGCAGGCCGTAAAAGAGAAAGATAAGGCATACACCGATGCCTGCGGTGTTCTTGCAATTGCCAAGAATATCACACTGGCAGATGCCATGAAGACCCCGATCACAGAAGAGGGCTTCACCTATCTGAACGATTACGTAACCAAGATCAATTCTGCAAAAGCCGCTTACGAGACAGCAAAAGCTGATCTTGCCAAAGCAAAAGAGAATACGGCTGTGAAGAAAGTTGCTTATGAGGAAGCCGCTGCAAAACATGCCGAGACTCTTGCGGACCTTGTAATTGCAAAAGCAAACTATCAGAAGTTTGTAGATGCAGAGAAAAAGGCAGAGGAAGAGAAGAAAGCAGAAGAGGAGAAGAAAGCGGAAGAAGTCAAGAAAGCAGAAGAAGCCAAAAAGGCGGAAGAAGCGAAGAAGGCAGAAACCGTGAAGAAAGAACAGCAGAGCGGCGGCGCTACTCTGACCGCAAGCACTGGAAGCATTGCAAAAGACAATGAAAAAGGTACCACCATCACCAAAGCCGGAAGCGTAGCAACAGGAGATACGACCCCGATCGGCATCTTAATGGCTCTGGCGGCAGGATCTTTCGGTGTTCTGGAAGAAACCGTCCGCAGAAAAAAACGCCAGTAACACGGTGGTAATTTAAGAAATATGGAAACGAGGAACGGTATGGCTTAACGGCTATGCCGTTCTTTGCTTTTTTGTATACGTTAGAAACCCGGGCAGTTGAAGCTTGTATTGGAATAGCATCTTCCTGTAAAAAGCGCTCGTATAGAGCGTTTAGACCTTCTTCTGCGTTCGGCTAATACCCCGTGGCATCTGACAACCACACATTATCCAATGCGTCGTAAAACCCCTTGCTTCAGCTATGGGGATATAAGACGCGTCCATCGAATTTACGCAAGTAATTGAAGATGGACAAAATAACAATTGTGTTAATTGATAAAATATTGTATAATACAAACATGAACACAACATATAAATCAAACAATAATGTCGTCTATTCCTGTAAATACCATGTAGTATGGTGTCCCAAATATAGACGAAAAGTATTAACGAACGGTGTAGATGTCCGGCTGAAGGAGCTGCTCACAGAGTATGCTGCAAATCTTTCTGTAGACATTC
>OGFJ01001028.1_pt1 | contig 20438 bp, 20 predicted proteins | sample 1570861 | NCBI WGS metagenome assembly OGFJ01 (sample SAMEA2582060, study PRJEB24529) | metagenome | biome: Human gut stool | place: China | collected 2011
CCCTATTCCTCATACCCTTTTTATTCAATTGTCCAAGATGTATTGTAGTCCTACATACCTTTTTTTGAACATTTTGCCCCCGGTGCTTTCAAAACCGCGTCAGATGTGGTAAAATAACGTTTCAAGCGCTTTGAAAGGGGGCGGCGGCATGTTCAACCGGGCCTATGTGGAGATCACCGACGTGTGCAACCTGGCCTGCTCCTTCTGCCCGGGTACCCGCCGCCCGGCGGGGTATATGCGGCCGGAGGACTTCCGGCTGCTGGCGGAAAAGCTCCGGGGCCACACGGCGTATCTGTACCTCCATGTGATGGGGGAGCCGCTGCTGCACCCGCAGCTGGAGGAGATCCTGGCCATCGCCCGGCAGCTGGACTTCCGGGTGTGCATCACCACCAATGGGACGCTGCTGCCCCGGCGGGGCCATGCGTTGGTCGGAGTCCACAAGGTCAGCGTGTCCCTGCACAGCTTCGAGGGAAACGACCGGGCGGAGGGGCTGGAGGCGTATCTTTCCGGGGTGTGGGACTTCTGCCGCCGGGCGGCAGGGGAGGGCACCCTGTGCGCCCTGCGCCTGTGGAACATCGGGGGACGGGACCGCCGCAACGGCGAGGTGCTGGACTTCCTGAACCGCCGGCTGGGCGGGGACGTGCTGCTTCTACCCACGGACCGCCGGGGAAACCGGCGGCTGGCGGAGCATATTTTCCTGGAACAGGCGGAAAAATTTGATTGGCCGGACCCGGAGGCCCCGGAAAGCGGCACGGAGTTCTGCCACGGCCTGCGCCAGCAGCTGGCGGTGCTGTGGGACGGGACGGTGGTGCCCTGCTGCCTGGACGGAGACGGCCGCATGGCCCTGGGGAACCTGTATACAAGCTCGGTGGAGGAAATTCTGGCCTCTCCCCGGGCGGCGGCCATCCGGGAGGGATTTTCCCGGCGGCAGCCGTCGGAGGAGCTGTGCCGCCGGTGCGGCTACGCCGCGAGGTTTTAGCCTATGGATGAGATGGAAAATCGACTGGCCCGGCTGCCCGGGGCCCTGCTTCCCTGGTACCGGGAGAACCGCCGGGTGCTGCCCTGGCGGGAGGAGGTGTCCGCCTACCGGACCTGGGTGTCGGAGATCATGCTGCAGCAGACCCGGGTGGCGGCGGTGATCCCCTATTTTCAGCGGTTTATGGCGGCCTATCCCACGGTGGAGGACCTGGCCGCCTGCGACGAGGGGGAGCTGATGCGGCTGTGGGCCGGATTGGGATACTACAGCCGGGCCAGGAACCTGCGCCGGGCGGCCCAAGTGATCGCGGAGGAGTACGGCGGGGCGTTCCCCCGGACGTATCAGCAGCTGATGGCGCTGCCGGGGGTAGGGGACTACACCGCCGGGGCCATCCTGTCCATCGCCTTCGGGGAGCCTGTCCCGGCGGTGGACGGCAATGTGCTGCGGGTGGCCGCCCGGGTGGGCGGCTGTGAGCTGGACATTCTGGACTCCAAAAACCGGCGGCAGTTCCGCCGCCGGATGGAGGCCGTCATGCCCCGGCAGGAGCCGGGGGCCTTCAACCAGGCGCTGATGGACCTGGGGGCCGGGATCTGCCTGCCCGGCGGCGGGCCCCTGTGCGATACCTGCCCGGCGGCGGACTTCTGCGCCGCCCGGGAACAGGGGCGGCAGCGGGAGCTGCCGGTGCGGGCCCCCAAAAAGGAAAAACGCCTGGAGGAAAAGACGGTGTTCCTGCTGCTGGGACCGGAGGGCACGGCCCTGCGGCAGCGGCCGGACACGGGACTGCTGGCGGGCCTGTGGGAATATCCCCATGTGCCCGGCCGGCTGACGGAGGAGCAGGCAGCCCGGCAGCTGCGGCAGTGGGGGCTGACGCCCCGGGCCTGGCTGCGGCAGCTGGACGCCCGGCATATTTTCACCCACATCCGCTGGGAGATGACCGGATACCTGGTGCAGGTGGAGGGCCTGGGTCCGGCGGACTGGCTCTGGGCCGACGAGGCCCGGCGGCAGCGGCTGGCGATCCCCTCCGCCTTTGACCAATTCACGCGGGCCTTGCCCGCAGAAGGAGACTGACGATGGCGCAGCTTTATTTCAAATTCGGGGCCATGGGCTCCAGCAAAACCGCCAACGCCCTGATGGCGCGGTTTAACTATGAGGAGCGGGGCCAGGAGACCCTGATGGTGAAGCCCCGGCTGGACACCCGGGACGGGGACCACATGGTCTCATCCCGCATCGGCCTGACCCACCCCTGCATCTATTTTGACGAAATGCGGGCTATGGCCGACCAGGAATTGCAGAAATACGCCTGCATCATCATCGACGAGGCCCAGTTCCTCACCAAGGACGAGGTATTTTACCTGGTGCACCTGGTGGACGACTGCGGCATCCCGGTGCTGTGCTACGGGCTGAAGGTGGACTTCCGGGGCCAGCTGTTCGAGGGCAGCTATTATCTGCTGGCCATGGCCGACAAGCTGGAGGAGGTCAAGACCATCTGCTGGTGCGGCAAGAAGGCCGCCTTCAACGCCCGGTTCGACAGCCGGGGCCGGGTGGTGAAGGAGGGCGAGCAGGTGGTGCTGGGAGCCAACGACCGGTATACCAGCCTGTGCCGCCGCCACTGGATGGCCGGGGACCTGGGGCCGGACTTCCACATCCGCCGGACATGAGGTGCACGCTTTGCCCCCGTATGTGCGGCGCGGAGCGCACGGAGACCAGAGGGGAGGGCTTCTGCCGGATGCCGGCGGGGCCGGTGGTGGCCCGGGCAGGGCTTCATATGTGGGAGGAGCCGGTGATCAGCGGCACCCGAGGCAGCGGCACGGTTTTCTTCTCCGGCTGCACCCTGGGCTGCGTGTTCTGCCAGAATCACGAAATTTCCGCCCAGGGCGTGGGAAAGCCCGTGACGGTGGAGCGCTTGGGGGAGATATTCCGGGAGCTGATCCGCCAGGGGGCCCACAACATCAACCTGGTGACCCCGGGGCACTTCGCCCCCTGGGTGGCTCAGGCCCTGGAGCCGCCCCTGCCGGTGCCGGTGGTGTGCAACACCGGCGGCTATGAGCGGGTGGAGACCCTGCGCCTGCTGGAGGGGAAGGTTCAGGTGTATCTGCCGGACATGAAGTACGCCCTGGAGGAGCCTGCCCGGCAGCTGTCCGGCGCAGGGGACTATCCCGCCGCGGCCCGGGCCGCCATCCGGGAGATGTTCCGCCAGGTGGGGCCCTGGGAAATACGGGAGGGCCTCCTGGTCCGGGGGGTGCTGATCCGGCACCTGGTGCTGCCGGGACAATTGGAGAACACCCGCCGGGTCATCGACTGGGTGGCGGAGACCTTCCGCCCCGGGGAGGTGCTGTTTTCCCTGATGAGCCAGTATACCCCCCAGCCCGGGGCCGCAGGCCCCCTGGCCCGGCACGTCACCCGGGCGGAGTATCGGGCGGCGGTGCGGTATATGGAAAACTGCGGCATCTGGGACGGCTTCACCCAGGAGCGCACCTCCGCCCGGGAGGAATACACCCCGGCCTTTGACCTGACCGGCGTGTAACCGCCCTGCGATTGCCGAAGAATAAATTATTTTTCGAATCCGGAAAAAAGTACTTGCTTTTTCCGCAAGCAGACATTATAATAGACATTACTAAATAGGGTAATGGAGGGTTATGTTACCATGAAAAAGATTCTTGCTGTTCTGACGGTTATTGTGATGCTGGGCTGCATGCTCTCCGTCACTGCCTTTGCCGACGGCGGCTACGTCCCCAGCCCCAAGCACGACGATGAGCCCGGCACCACCCCCACCTCCCCCCAGACCGGCTACGACCTGGGCATCGGCAGCGTGGTGATGGCCATTGCCGTCAGCGGCGGTGTGGCTTACGTCTGCACCAAAAAGGCCCGCACCCGGGCATAACGAAGTCCATCCAATAACGAGGAGCCCCATAAATGCTGAGCCGTTTATGGGGCCTTTTTCCCGTTCTGAACAAAGGAGAAATGTCCTATGAAGCGTCCTGTGCGCATCCTGCTGACGATGGTGGCCGTTATTGCGGTGATCGTGTGTATTTTCTGCATCCTGTTTATCGTCCAGTATGTCCGGGGTAAGTCTGTCAGCGATAAGCTGGGCAGCGGCGTCCGCTCCGGCCAGGTGGTGGAGCCCCTGGACCCCCAGGACGACGGCAAATATATGGCCATCAATGTGGACTTTGACAGCCTCCACGACGTCAATCCGGAAATCTACGCCTGGATCGAGGTGCCCGGCACCAACATCAACTACGCCGTGGTCCAGAGCGCAGCAGACGACCTGTTTTACGACGATCATGGGGTGGATCGGTCCTATTACTCCGGCGGCAGCATTTTTTCCCAGCGGTACAACACCACCACCTTCCAGGACCCGGTGACGGTGCTGTATGGCCACAACCGCCAGTCCCAGACCATGTTTGCCCAGGTGAACAACTTTGCCGATGCGGCGTTTTTCGCCAAAAACCAGAAGATCTTCGTTTACACCCCGGACAAGGTGTATGAATACACCATCTTCGCCGCCTATCCCCACTCCAGCGAGCATCTGCTGCTGTGCCACGACTTCACGGACCCCCAGCAGTTCGCCGACTACTTCGCCTCCCTGGGGGAGGCCATCAACGCCAACTACCGCCGGGAGCTGTTTCCCCAGGCCGGGGACAAGGTGCTGACCCTGTCCACCTGCTACCGGCAGAACCGTATGCAGCGCTTCCTGGTCCAGGGCGTGCTGACGGAGACCTATGATGTTATCAAATAAGGAGACCCCTATGGAACAGGAAAAGCAGGAAGCCCCGGTGCAGGGGAAGAAAAAGCGCCTGTCCACGCCGCTGCTGATTTTCATCATCCTCATGGCGGTGACGGCGGTGCTGTGCGCCATTGTGGCGGGCATCTGGCTCCACGGGCGCAGCAGTCTGCGGAACGGAGGCTCGGCCCCCACCGTTACCCCCGGCGGCACGGAGCAGCTGGACAGCTACACCGTCCTCCACGACGGCAAATACTACCGCTATAAGGACCATATGGTGAATCTGCTGCTGATCGGCGTGGATTCCGACGATAAGCCTGCCGCGCCCCTGCCCTATGGCAGCGACAACCAGGCGGACGTGATCCTGGTGGCGGCCCTGGACACCGACGCCAACCGGATGACACTGATCTCCGTGTCCCGGGACACCATGTGCGATATTGCGGTGCTGGACCAGAACGGTCAGGTATCCGGCGCGGCCCACACCCAGCTGGCCCTGTCCTACTCCAACGGAGACGGCCTGTATGAGAGCTGCCGCCTGTGCCAGGAGGCGGTGTCCCAGCTGTTTTACGGCTTGCAGTTCGATGGCTGCGCCGCCTTTTACATGGGCGGCATCGGGCGGCTCAACGACGCCGTGGGCGGCGTCACCGTCAGTGTGCTGGACGACTATCCCTTCACCAACGTTCCCGGGGGCTGGAACATGTACCCCGGGCAGAATGTGACCCTGACCGGCCAGCAGGCCCGGCTGTACATCCAGTGCCGCCGGGGCGACGCCACCGGCAATGAGGATCGCATGCAGCGCCAGAAGCAGTATATGCTGGCCCTGATCGGCCAGGCCAAGGCCCGGGTGGCCGCCAGCCCCGCCAGCGTCCTGCCGCTGTACAACGCCGTCAGCGACTATGTGCTGACGGACCTGGACCTGGGCAAGCTGACGTATCTGGCCACCCAGGCCGCCGGGATGAGCTTCTCCGGCGACATGCTGCGGGTCACCGGCCAGGCCGCCCTGGGCGACGGCAACCGGGTGGAGCTGACGGTGGACCAGGAGGCCCTGTACGACCTGATCCTGGACGTGTTTTACGACGAAATCCCCGCCCCGGCCCAGACCGGCGAATGACCAACAACCCCTGCGGCGCAGCCGCAGGGGTTTCGCGCGCTATTGGGCGGCCTCCGCCGGGAACTGACGGCCGGTGTGGTCGATGGTGTAATTCTCCCAATAGATCAGCTGCCCGATGGGCACCACGGTATAGCCCTCCTGAATCATATACTCCAGCACCGAGGGCAGGGCCTCCGGCGTGTGCAGGGCGGCGTTGTGGAACAGCACGATGGACCCCGGGGCCAGCTTATCCCGCACCCGCTTGCAGATGGTGCCTGCGTCATAGTCCTTCCAGTCCAGGCTGTCCCTATCGGCAATGACTTGAAGCCGTTGCGGCGCAAGGGGTTGCAGGTTTTGGGGTGATGCGCATCAGGCAGAAATTTGACCTGTAAATGGGAGGCTTGAGGGGCGCTTCAGGCGCGGAAGAGGTCAAATATGAGAGGGTGTGCGCGGGGAGGTGGTTGAAAGATGGGGGCGGATGAGGTATACTATAAAGCAATCAAAGAACCTTTTGCATAAGACTAAAGATAAGTGCTATCGGCTGGTAAATTGTATTGTTCTAGTGTGGATGATATAAAGCACAGAAGATAGAAGAGGGGAGTTTCCTATGCGACTGATTCATCTGTCTGACCTGCATATCGGAAAGCGGGTCAACGAGGTATCCATGCTGGAGGATCAGGAGTATGTCCTGCGGCAGATACTACAGATCATTGACACCGAAAAGGCGGATGTGGTGCTGATCGCAGGGGATGTCTACGATAAGAGCATACCGCCTGCGGATGCGGTAACGTTGTTTGACGATTTCCTATGTCGGTTGGCTAAGCGAGATTTGCCGGTTTTCATCATCAGCGGCAACCATGACAGTCCGGAGCGATTGGCTTTTGGCAATCGACTTCTGGAACACAGCGGCATACATATTTCACCTGTATACAGCGGGAAGATAGAACCTGTTACGCTCACGGATGAATATGGCGCGGTGAACTTCTGGCTACTGCCGTTTGTAAAGCCCGTCCATGTAAAGCGTTTTTATCCCGATGAGGGTATCGAAAGCTATACCGATGCCATTCGCACAGCGATACAATACATGGAAGTGGATCAAACGGCTCGGAACGTACTGCTGACACACCAGTTCGTCACCGGCGCGGCTACCTGCGAGTCGGAAGAACTCTCTGTAGGCGGCACGGATAATGTAGACGCAGAGGTGTTTGAGGGCTTTGATTATGTGGCGCTGGGACATCTTCATGGCCCGCAGAATATTGGTTCCAACCGGATACGCTATTGCGGAACGCCGCTGAAGTATTCTTTTTCAGAGTGCGGGCACCACAAGAGTGTTACCGTGGTGGAGCTGGGAGCAAAGGAAAATCTGGAGCTGCATCTCTGCCCGCTGACACCCAGACATGATATGCGCCAGCTCAGGGGGGCGTTTGCGGAATTGACAGACAAGGCAAATTACAGTGGAACAGCAACGGAGGATTACATCCATATCATCCTCACAGACGAGGAAGATGTGCCGGAAGCGGTAGGGCGTCTGAGAGTCATCTATCCCAATCTGATGAAACTCACTTACGACAATACCCGCACCCGCACAAATCAGGTATTGGACAAGGCGGAGGATGTACATCTGAAATCACCGATTGAATTGTTTGCGGAGCTATATGCCAAGCAAAATAACCAACCCATGAGTGATGAGCAGTGTGCCTTCATGCAGGAGCTCATCGAGTCAATTAAGGATGGTGTGGAATGAGGCCTTTGAAACTGACAATGGCGGGATTTGGCCCTTACGCAGGTGTACAGGTGCTGGATTTTGACTGTCTGGGTAGCAGCGGGCTTTACCTGATCACAGGCGATACCGGCGCGGGAAAGACAACGATTTTCGACGCCATCACATTTGCCTTGTTCGGTGAGGCCAGCGGTAATAACAGGGATTCCACCATGCTGCGTTCCAAGTATGCCAAAGACGATGCTCCGACATATGTGGAGCTTACCATTGCCTTTATACCAGTTGAGAGCTTCTCGATATATAGCAGCAAGAATTGCAATTAAAAGCAAAATCCAATCTTCTTGGGTAGAAAAACAGCCCGATGCGGAGGTTCACTCCGTATCGGGCTGCTTTTCGCGGTCGATGGTTTCATTGATCGCGCGGTAGATGAATGCGTTGGTAGACTCCCCGTTGGCGGCGGCGTGTGCTTGAATGCGAGCCTTATTGCCTTTGGGGACGCGGAAAGTGATGCTTTCCAGCTTCTCCTCACGGTATTTTTTGTTGGCGCGCAGCTGCGCTTCTGTCTGTGCCATGTGAGCTCCTCCCCAAAGATGTTTTTATCATTATAACGAATTATCTTATATGAAGCAAGAACTATTGCGTTGGTGTGACCTCACATATTTCACAAATTATCTTTCTTATTTTTGGCATCTTCGACTATTGATGTGAGGTCACATATGTGCTATACTGTCCTTACAAAAGAAAAACAACGGCAGTTGCAGGGAGTTGGCGCTCCCTACAACCTGCGCAGGTGGTATCAGCACCTACACAACGGACGAATCCGCACCGCTTGGGGTTATTATACCCGTTTGACCCTGATTTTGCAAGCGGAATCCGGTCTATTTGTCATACTCATGACACCGTGTAGTGCCTCGGCCTGCACGGTGTTTCTCTTTTCTTATTTCACCGAAAGGAGGAAAACGCATGAGTCAAGATCGTATTCCGTTTCCCGCGTCCCCGGCATGTTCTACGTCCCCGGCTCATAGGCTGTGGCGAGGGGGAATGAACATGGAAGTCAAACACACCCATCCGCAGTATGAGGATCCGCAGGTGCGGCAGCAGCAGATGAAGGATGCCTACGCCGCCTGCATGGCGAAGCTGCGCACGCTTCGGGCAGCCCAGCGGGAAAAGAGCGCATGAAGACGGACGCGGTATACGCCCGCCAGTCCGTGGAGAAAAAGGACAGCCTGTCCATCGCGGGGCAGATCGACCTGTGCCGCCGCACGGCGGGGGGCGGGGAGCTCCGGATCTACAAGGACGCCGGCTACTCCGGCAAGAACACCGAGCGTCCCGCCTTTCAGCAGCTGATGAAGGACATCCGCGCCGACCGAATCGGAACACTGTACGTCTACCGGCTGGACAGGTTCTCCCGCAGCGTAGCGGACTTCGGCCAGCTGTGGGAGGTGCTGCAGGAGCACCATGTAGAGTTCGTGTCGGTCAATGAGAACTTCGACACCAAGACACCCATGGGGCGGGCCATGCTGCACATTATCATGGTGTTCGCCCAGCTGGAGCGGGAGACCACCGCCGAGCGCGTGCGGGACAACTATTACCGCCGTGCGGCACTGGGCGCATGGCCGGGAGGGCCAGCGCCCTACGGCTTCGACAATGGCCGGGCACGCGGGCGGGATGGCCGGGAAGTCCCGTCCCTCATCCCCAATGACAAGGCAGCGGTGGTGCAGCGGATCTTTCAGGAGTATGCCGCCGAGGGCATGTCACTGGGGCTTCTGGCCCGCAAGTTGACCGCCGAGGGCATCCCCGCCCCCAAGCGCGCCACGTGGGACAACGTGACGCTGTCCCGCCTGCTGCACAACCCCGCGTATGTGATGGCAGACGAGCAGGTGCGGCTCCACTATCTGGGTCAGGGCGTGGAGGTCACCAGCCCGCCTGAGGCCTTTGACGGCGTACACGGCGTGTTGCTGGTGGGCAAGCGGGAGGCCAATGCGCGGAAGTACACTAAGACCGAGAACCATCGGGCATCCGTGCTGAACAGTGTGGGCATCGTGCCGTCGTCGCTGTTTCTGATGGTACAGGCAAAGCTGGCTCATAACCGCCAGGTGGGCAACAGCGGCAAGGGCAAGCACACATGGCTCTCCGGGCTGCTGAAATGTGCCAAGTGCGGCTACAGCCTGTCCGTCGTGGCGGACAAGTCCTATCGTTGGCTGGCGTGCAGTGGGCGGTACAACATGAACCGCTGCGACGCCGCCATCCACGTCAAGCTGGCGGAACTGGAAGCGGTGGTGCAGACGGAGATGGAAAAGCTGCTGGCGCAGTGTCCTCGGGAGCCCGTTGTGCCGAAGCCGGAGGAGGATAGCTACACCCGGCTGCTGCTGGAGTTGGATCGCCGCGCCGAGCGCCTGATGGATGCCTTTGCCGAGAGCGAGGATCTGCCCGCGTCCTATCTGCAAAAGGCACTGGGGAAGATCGAAAAGGAGCGCGAAGTGCTCCGGCAGGCCCAGCGGCGGGAAGCGGGCCGCATTCCGCTGCCGGAAAAGCTGGTGTTCAGCGAGCTGTCCTTTGAGGAGAAAAAAGCCGTGGCCGCCCAGTTTATCCGTCGCATCGAGGTGGCGGAGGACAGCGCGGAGATCATCTGGGCGGTGTAAAACAAATCACCGCCGTTCGCGCCGATGTAGCCAATCAACTCAATCGATAACAGGAGGAATTGCACCTATGAAAATCGAAAACAAGACGCCCATTGCGGAGGAGATCATCCGCAACAATCCCACCGGCCACGGCCTGTTCGCCGGTATCGGGGACAATTTTAACAGCGTGGCGCAGGTCATCTGTGAGCTGATGGACGACGCGGTCTCCAACCTCCGCGCCAACAAAGACGATCCTGAACTATCCATGACGGTGGTACTGTCACTGGAAAATCTAGGCGATGCGGTGGAGATTACCGTGACGGACGGCGGCACGGGTATTGCCGACCTCAGCAGCGCATTGACCATCGCTTGCCGGGATGGCGCGCAGACGCCGCTGAACGAGCACGGATTTGGATTGAAGCACGCATTGGCCTCCTGCGACAGCAGTCCTGACCAGAAGTGGAGCATCCGCACTCGCACGAAGGACGATGCCGCGGCAAACCAGTACCGCGAGGTCAAGGCACCGTATTCTATGGGCACATCTGAACTGGACAAGCCCATGAAGGTGCGTTTCTATTCAGGTACGGGTGATCTGCCCCACCCCACTGGCACATCGATCTCCGTCCGTTGCCCTATGGCGAAGTTCCGGACGGTGAAGCCCGACCGTAAGGCAGCGCCCTCCGACTTCCACAATCTGGTGCGGTATATCATTGAGGAACTGCGGTACGTCTATGCGGGCATTCTGGCGAATACGCCCATCACCATGGAGGTGTGGGAGATCAGCGGCGGCGAGGAAACGCAGCATACGCTGACGCCGCTGCTGCCGGTGTGGGAAGAGGGCAGCGTGAAGGATTACGGCGAGATCCCCTGCAATCTTGGCGGCGGCCCGCTGACGATTCGTTGTAAATACGGCAATATCCTGAAGAATCCGTCCAACGCCATCTACTATAAGTGCAACATGGAGTCCAGCGGCGTGGAGCTGCGCATCAACGGGCGTGCCATTGAACACGGAATGTTTGACCGCGTCTGGGGCGAGGCCATTCATCCCAGTCAGAACCGCTTTTTGGTACAGGTTGATCTTATCTCGGACAACCCTGCCGCACTGCCTGCCACGAAGAACACAAAAACCTCGTTCTGTGAAGCCGATCCGCGCCTGAAGAATCTGCTCAGCTGGATTGCCTCGTATGTTCCCGCCCCGGCCAAGGATGTGGATTCGATGGAATTGCGGTACGTCAAGGAACTGACCGCCAAGCGGGAGAATGATCCCACCGCCCTGCGGGTGAGCCGCGAGGAGCCGGTGTTCCAGAAGATCGGACTGAAGGCCAAGGTCGATCTGTTCGTAGGCTACATTGACCGCGTGACCATCTACGAGGCCAAGGCCGGCAAGACCAAGGCGCTGGACTTGTATCAGCTCCGCATGTATGTGGACGGCTGTGCTTTGGACAATAAGCCTGTGGATGAAGCCGTGCTGATCGCCAAGCGCCACTCGGCAGAGGTGAAGGAGCTGCGGGACATCCTGAACACTCTGACCGCACCTGACGGACGTCCCTACAACTTCCGGCTGGCTACGTGGGATGAGGAGGGTATCGTGATCCGCCAGAGTGCGTAAGAACAGCAGAGGAAAAGTGTGCAATGATTGCACACTTTTCCCCGACAGAGAGGAGTGAGAATATGACCGATGAAAGCAAAACGCTGCTTTATGAAGCTCCTCATTGCGACGATGAAGACGAGGAGATGGACAGGCGCATCTCTCAGGTAGCTTTTGTTGCGTATCAGCAGGCCAAGATGAAGGGCTTGCCCGTGGCCCGCTATGACGCTGAGAAAAAGGCGACCTATTTGCTGTACCCTGACGGACACCGCGAATATGTGGACAAGCCGCCGGAGAAAGCGCCGTCATCCGCTGGACTTACACCGCAAAATCAGGTACAATGGGAGCAGAAATTTACAAAGGAGGAAGGACGAACGACCATGACATATACTTCCGCACAGGCCAACAAGCTGCTGAAAAAGCTCAACGACGAGCACGCCGCCCTGCTGGACAAAGAGAGCCGCAGCAAGGATTTTCGCGCCGCCATGGGCGAGGACGTGGAGTCCGTACGCCCCGCCTACGACTACGCTGATACCCAGAAGAAGTTGGCGGAACTGGAACGGCGCATCCGTAAGGTGAAGCACGTCATCAACGTGTTTAACGCCACCCATGTTATCCCCGATTTCAACATGACCATCGACGAGATGTTGGTGTATATCCCTCAGCTGACCCAGCGTAAGAACAAGCTGGCCAACATGAAAGCCCGCTTGCCCAAGCAGCGGGTGGAGGAACAGTACGGGCGGCAATCCAATATCATCGACTACTCTTACGCCAACTACGATTTGACGGCGGTGGAAGCCGACTACGAAAAGGTCAGCGATGAGCTGTCCCGCGCCCAGCTGGCACTGGACGCCGTGAACCAGCGGGACACGTTTGAACTGGCGGAGTAAAACCCGTTCCGTCGCACTGTCCGCGCCGTTTTGAAATTACAAGTGGTGACCTCCGACCGTGTTCAATGTTGCTGCGGAGGCGGGTTATTCTATTTGTTATTGGGTTATGTGGCCCGTGTTCCATGTTTCGGGTCATTGATGTAACTGGCTGCGGAAGTCGCGAAAAAACTTTTCCCCGGAGGTCGAAGTACGGTTATAGACCTCCGGTTTTTCATCAAAAAAGCGTGCAATGATTGCACGCTTTCCAAGGGAAGGTGACGTATGAACGTAAAAGAACTGATCCTAGGTCAGCCTGCGGCGGACATCGCCGCCGCGCTGCTTGACCGGATGGACGTTGAAGTCTCCAAGCGAGATAAGGGCATCCGCCGCATCACGGCACTCATCGATAGCCTACGCGGCATGGAGCCTGAGGCCACCGATTATATACTCCTGGGCGTTTATCACATGTACGATGACAAGGAGTTTCTGGATGCCAACCTCTACCGTAAGAGCGAACTCCTCGCCGAACTCGCGCCGCTATCGGACATTCTCGCGGCGAAAGGTGTTGGCGAATTGACCGTGGATGAGACCGAGCAGGCCGCCCGTGCCATTCAGCTACCTCAGTGCTACGCATTTGAACTGTCGCCCTGGCGCGAGGTATTGGGCTATGAGGTCAATATCGCCAACGCACAGGAGGTAGGCATTGCCGCCTTTTGCGCGGCAGTGCTGTACGAGATGACCTTCTTCGGCTTTGACGAAGAGGCAGTGGATGCAGAACGGCAAAAGCTCTATGACTCCTTCCGCGAGGCAGAGGAGTTGGACAAGCTCCCGCCGGAGGAACGGGCAAAACACTTTTTCTCTGCGGAGGAAGTCTTTGCCGAGTTGGGCATCTCTGAACCCTCCGAGGAGGAACGGCAGAAAACGCATCGGCAGATGTGCAGGGAGATGCTGATCAATAGTCTGAGAACGTATCAGATGCTTGAGAAATATGTGAAAAAGTAATAAACAGAGAAGGCCATCGGCAAATAGCCGATGGCCTTTTCTGTCAGTACCGCGTCACGCCTGCACCCTATATTTCACGCGGTTTCCGTACCGCGTTGAAGTCAACAATCCCAGCTGTTCAAACTTCAGCACAAAGCTGCGGATGGTGGCGTAGGCGGCGTTGCCGAAGTCCTTTTCCAACTGCTTGGTGGAGAACTCAGCTTCCCCGTATGCGGAGAGGACGAAACCCCACAGGTCCTTTTCTTTCTCCGTAACCTGCCCCTGCGACAATGCAGCCTGAAACGCCTCGGTCGTCCGGCGGGCAGGGAGCACTCCGTTCAGCTTGTGATACACATTTTCAATGAAATACACCAAAAACGGCGTTACGTCCAGCATGCCGCTGATGTGGGCATTCTCCTCCGCCAACGTGTAGGCATCATAGTACCCCTTGCGGCTCTTGTTGACATACTCAGACAGCGGCACGAACAGGGCGGAGGAATACCCCTGCTGTACCAGATACCACAGGTGCATCAGCCGCGCCATTCTGCCGTTGCCATCAAAGTAGGGGTGCAGATAGGCAATATAGAAGTGGATCAGGGTGGCTTTCAGCAGGTCGTTGCTGTCGGAATCCTCATGGATGAAGCGCACCAGTTCGCCCATGCGCTCCGGCAGCTGCTGCCACGGCAGTCCGGTATGCTCTACCTTGGAGCCGACCACGTACACACTGTCGTGCCGATAGAAGCTGCCGGGGCGCAGCCGGTCTTCCTCCGGCAGATAAGCACCGATGGCGGTCTCATACAGCTGATGGATAGATGCTTCGGTGATCCTGTTGGCGGGGTCGCTGATGAACTCCAGCCCCTTTTTCATGCCATAGATGCGGTTCTCGCTTTCATCCGCCGGAGCAAAGCCGGACAGGATCTTACGGACGCTGTCGCGGGAGAAATCCACCTGCTCGATGGTGAAAGTGGAGATGATCTCCTCCTCCATGGCATTTGCACCGTAAAGCTGTGTGCTGCTCTGCGGCGTCAGCAGGATTCGAGCGGCAGAGAGATGCACCTGCGCGACACTATTCAAATAGACAAGATCCTGCCCCGAAAAATCCTTCAACGGCAGCGGATGGTAGAAGCCGTTCTTTAGCAACGACACAAATTCCCCTATATCCGCCTGCGGATATTTATAGCCCAACTTCTTCAAGGCCAGCACACTTTTATCTGACAGCATTTTCGTAAACAACGTAGCGTCCATATAGTGCCTCCGGTTGATAGTAAATAGTATCAATTTATATCAGTATACAGAAGTGTTTCCGGAAATGCAAGAGGAAATACCTCAAAATCGCCCGAAGTATCCGGCAAACGCCCTGTTTTTAATAGCAGGGTTGCTTTTACTTGAAATGTCGGGTATGCTGTTCTTAAGAACAATGGTAGCGCAAATATAACGCCCCATTAAGCAAAAGCTGCATCCAACGAAGGGAGGCTCTATATGGACAAAGTATCCCAGATAGACGGAAGGGAATATACCCTGATAGAGCAACTGCCCGCGCTGGTGGGAGAATCCGGTTATGTCATCTGCGAGGATACGGAGGGCAAACGGTTTGTGTGTTCGGAGGAGCTGTGGCTGGAAAATGTACCGCAGACGGAGCAGGCTGCGCCTGTCTGCACCCACAGCTCTACGCAGGAGAAAATAGAGTGCTTCCTTTCGATGTTCCGTGGTCGGGAGGAGATGTACGCAAGGCGGTATTACAGCACCAAGACTGGGAAGAGTGGCTATACACCTGTATGCAAAAATGAGTGGGTGCAGGGGCTGTGCGATAAGCGGCGATACAAATGCGCGGATTGTCCAAATCGGGCGTTTGTATCACTGAATTACGAAGCAGTCAAGGCACACCTACGGGGAAATGACCCGTTGTGTCGGGACGTGGCCGCCATTTATCCCATGCGCGAGGACAATACCACATGGCTGCTGGCGGCGGATTTTGATGAAGCGAACTGGCAGGCGGACGTTGCAGCGTTCCGCAAGTGTTGTACAATGCTGGGGCTTACGCCTGCGGTGGAGCGTTCCCGTTCCGGGAACGGCGCTCATGTGTGGCTTTTCTTTTCCGAGCCAGTTTCCGCGGCGGATGCGCGGCGGCTGGGCAGTGGTCTGCTGACCCGGACGATGGCGTGTCGCCATGAGTTGTCCTTCGCATCGTATGACCGACTGTTCCCCACCCAGGACACCGTGCCGAAGGGAGGCTTCGGCAATCTGATTGCACTGCCTTTTCAGGGGCAGGCGCAGAAGGAAGGAAACACGCTCTTTGTGGACGAGCAGTTTGTGCCGTACCCGGATCAGTGGGCATTCCTCTCCACGCTGCCCAAGGTCACGCCGGAGCAGCTGACAGGGCTGCTGACAACGCTGTGTCAGGACGGTGACGTCGGCGCGTTGGCGGAAACGGCGGAAAAGCCTGTCCCATGGCAGCGCAAGCGGGCACAGCGGCTGGATAGGTCAGATTTTCCACTTCGAGTAACGCTGACACTGTCAAACCTGATCTATCTGGACAAAGCAGGATTCTCTCAAGCGGCATTAAATATGCTGAAGCGGCTGGCGGCATTCCCCAACCCGGAATTCCGTGCGAAGCAGGCCATGCGCCTGCCGGTTTATGGAACACCGCGTATCTTGGACTGCGGTTATGAGGGCGATGCTTACATTGGTTTGCCTCGCGGCTGTCAGGATACGTTGATGGAACTGCTGGAGCAATATAACGTTCCAATTGCCACAGAGGACAAACGCTGCAACGGCAAAGCGATCGATGTAGCTTTCAACGGAACACTGCGTTCAGAGCAGGAACCTGCGGCACAGGCACTGCTTGTGGGGGATATGGGGGTGCTGTCAGCTACCACAGCCTTTGGTAAGACGGTGATCGGGGCGTATCTGATCGGGCAGCGAAAGGTCAACACTCTGATTTTGGTACACTCCAGTGCACTGTTGGAGCAGTGGCGGGCATCTTTGGAGCAATTCCTCGCTATCCATGAGGTTTTGCCGGAGCCACCTAAAAAGCGTGGCAGGAAAAAGAAACGCTGTCTGATCGGTCAAGTCGGCGCGGGAAAGGACACACGGGGCGGGATCATTGACATCGCCATCATGCAGTCGCTTTTCGAGGGTGAGGAAAAGGAGACCAAATCTTTTGTAGAGGACTATGGAATGGTCATTGTGGACGAATGTCACCATGTGGCGGCGTTCACATTTGAAAAAGTGCTGAAGGCCGCAAAGGCGAAATATGTGTATGGCCTGTCCGCAACGCCGGTGCGAAAGGATGGACACCACCCCATTATCTTCATGCAGTGTGGGCCAATCCGTTATTTGGTAGACACCAAAAGTCAGGCGGATAAGCGGACGTTCTCCCATTTTATCATTCCCCGATTTACGCGGGCGAGAGCCCCGGCCGGCAGCAGCATTCAGGAGCTATACGCCGCAATCGTCAAAAATGAGAACCGGAACGCATCGCTGATGGAGGATACGGTGCAGCTCGTACGTGAAGGACGCTCACCGATCCTGCTGACGGAACGAAAGGAACACGCGGCGCAGCTAGCCACACTTTTGCAGGGAAAAATCCAGAACGTCTTCTTGCTGGTGGGAAGCGATAAGCAAAAGGAAAAACGGGAGAAATTGGCCGCGTTACAGGCGATACCAGCCAGTGAAGAGGTTGTCGTGGTGGCTACGGGAAAGTACATCGGAGAGGGATTTGATGCTCCGCGACTGGACACCCTGCTTCTGGCGATGCCGATTTCATGGCGCGGAACACTGGCGCAGTACGCCGGACGGCTTCATCGAAATTATGAGGGCAAGCACGAGGTTCGTATCTACGACTATGTGGACGTTCATATTCCCATGCTGGAGAGGATGTACCACAAGCGGCTGAAGGGCTACGCGGAGCTGGGGTATCAGGTGAAGTTCGGTACATCGGATGAGCCCGTCAGCATGATCTATGATGGGCATAATGCCATGGCACCGTTTGAACAGGATCTATCCGACGCGGCGCAGAGCATTGTGATCGCCAGCCCCTATCTGCAAAAGGGGCGTGTCGGGCGGCTGCTGCCGCTCTTGCAAAGCACTGTATCCCGTGGCGTAGAGATTACGGTACACACCAACGATGACGATGCACGTCGGTCAGAAATTGCCGCAGCCGTTGACGCGCTGCAATCGGCCGGTGCGGAGGTAATTCTGCACAAGGATTTGCAGCAAAGATACGCCGCTTTGGATGAGCGTATCGTCTGGTATGGCAATGTAGATCTTCTGGCCTTCGGTCGAAGGGATACGGATGTGCTCCGCTTCGAGAACGCGGATATTGCCGGGGAGTTGCTGTCGCTGACAGGCGAAACGGAGTGTGAGCAGCTGATGATCACGGATTGACGGAGGTCTTTATCAGCAAGAGGGCATCGCTTATGGCGACACCCTCTTGCTGGATATTGCACTTAAATGGTGGGAGACACCGTTGCTTCCTTGGATTACCGATGCCGCGGCCTACTTCAAATAAGTCAAAAGCGATCTGACAGAGACGGTACGGAAAACTCCGCGCAGTCTTTCGTATTACTGCCTATTCCAAAACGCTATCTGCATATATTTCAGAAAAGTATATGCAGATAATTCGGATAATAGATAGCCTCATCCTACTGCCACTTCGACCTTTTTACCGCTGAAGGCCACGCCGTATTTATAAATCGTCCTGACCCCGGCGGTCGTCAGTTCGGTTTCGTATTTCTTCTCGTTGATCTGCTGCAAGGCCGTCTCGGACAGCTTTTTCAGCTTTTCGTCGCTGCAATTTTTCTCCGCTTTCAGCTCAATCAGGATGCCCGGAAGACCCTTTTGTGTGGGCTTCAGCTGAATGTCATAGCGCCCGTCGCCGGATTCCCGGTTGGAGGTCACGAAAGTGCCGCCCAGCAGGGCGCACAGACCCAGCATAAAGCCGTGGTAGAAATTCTCCCCGGCAGTATCGAAGGAGCTGACCGACTGGGTCAGCAGCGTTTGAATCTGCGCTTTCAGCCGTGCGTTGTCGCCGGAGAAGATGGCCTCCTGAACAGAAATCGCCGTGGACGGCGGGATCAGATTCTCCAGCCGCTGCAAAATCTCCTTGTTATACACCAGAGAAATCTCCCGGTTGGGCAGGGAGACCTCGCACATAAAATCGCCGCTGAAGGAGGGCGTGGTTTTCAGTGCCTTCAGATAGCCGGTCACCAGCAGGAAGCTGTAAATGGTGGAGGGATTGCTTTTGATCTGCGGATAGATCACGCCGGTGTCGATAAAGGTGGTGAAGGTCTCGCCGTTGACCAGGGAGGTCAGACGGTTATAAATCTCCTCATCCGCCTGGGCAAGCACTTCCCCGATAATATCGTTGCTGCCGGTGGAGACCCAGAAGGGTCTCGGCTCACACTCGTTGCTGAAGTAGTTGACCACCGACCACGGGTTGAAAATCTCCGTCTTGCCGAAGCGGTAGCCATCGTACCACTGGCAAATCTCGTCATACTTATCGGCAGCACCGTAGTATTCCGCCATCTCCATCACCTCGTCGGCGGTGAAGCCGAAGTAGGCACTGTATTTGTTGTCCAACACGGAGTTGATGGACAGGTTGTTCATCCCGCTGAAAATACTCTCCTTTGCCACCCGCAGGATGCCGGTGAGGAAGCCGAAGGACAGGTTCTGATTATCCTTGAACCCGCCGGAAAACAGGTTCCGCATAAACCGGATGACCTTGTCGTAATAGTCCTTCTGATAGCCCTGCTGGATGGGGGTGTCGTACTCGTCGATGATGATAATGGGCGCAACGGCATAGTGCTTGTGCAGCATAGAGGACAGGTCCAGCAGTGCCGAAGCCAGCTCAACCTCGTTGACTTTGCCGTCTGCCAGCTTTTCATAGGTCTTTTTGCTGTACTCGTCGCACTTATCGCTGTTCAGCAGTTCTTTGTGCCGCCGGGTCTCCTTTGCGAAAATATCCCGGATGGCCGCAAAGGTCTCCTCCCAAGTATCAAACTTCACATCCTTGAAGGTCAGGAAGATCACAGGATACTTGCCCTGATAATCCCGGTACTTCTGGCCGCAGGCCCAGATCTTCTTATCCCGGAAGTAGACGGAGGTATCCTTGTCGCTCTTTTCAAAATAAGTGCGCAGCATATCCATATTCAGCGTCTTGCCGAAGCGGCGGGGGCGAGTAAACAGCGTCACCATTGGACGCTCGTCGATAAAGTCCTTGATCATCATCGTCTTGTCGATGTAGTAGTATTCCGATGAGGCAAGGCAGTAATTGGACACGCCGATGGGCAGGGGCAGCTTCGGCGCGCGCTCCGTCTTGCGGAAAGCACCCGTCTTGAGCCGCTGATCCGCCGGCTTCTGCGTATCAGCGGGGATCAGCCAACGATTTCCCTGCTTTTTCGCACCGGCGATTCTCCCATTCTTGCAGAGCGTCGCAACTCTCCGCTCCGTTATATTCCAGCGCACTGCTGCCTCTCTTACCGAGATCATTTCAGCCATAGGGGATACCTCCACGCATAAAATCACAAGTACATTATACCCGGATAAAAGAACAATGTCAACAAAGTTCGGAACAATGCCGTTCAGAAATAATATTGTTCTTTTGCGCGCAAGGAACAAGCGACTGCGTATAGATTATTTGCTCTTGGGCCGAAATCAGATCATCCACACAGGGACAATGTATGTGCTGCTGTCGATTGCGCCTAATGTCTCCCGAAGGCAGATGATCGCGCCTGTTCCTCTCGGTACGGAGGCTTTGTCCAGCAGCTTGAAAGCGCCCGTAATTTGTGTGGGCGGGTTGATGCTTTTTTTGATCTCGATGGGGTGCAGCTGACCGTCGCTCTCCATAATCAGATCGATCTCGTTGCTGT